>Ga0209208_10004286_pt1 | contig 20322 bp, 14 predicted proteins | sample S1TSphfallax_3_FD_187694 | JGI IMG/M metagenome (GOLD analysis project Ga0209208, IMG submission 187694) | Host-associated microbial communities from peat moss isolated from Minnesota, USA - S1T2_Fd - Sphagnum fallax MG (SPAdes) (version 2) | ecosystem: Host-associated > Plants > Peat moss >...
GTTCAGAAACCCGCTGCTTCAACCGGCACCCCCTTCCCCCACCCCCCAAAACGTCCGTCACAGACAGACAGACGGACGTAGTGAATTTATATATAGGATTTTGTTTTAACAATAATTAAGTAGTGTTAGATGAAATAAACAATTAGTTTTTCTTCTTAAATTCAAATTTTGGCTACTTGTTTATTTAACCACCTATTCTACCTTGTACTACTAGTTTTGTTCATAATTTATCTACAAATCTTTTTCTAGTTAACAATAATCAACACACATAATGGTAGTTATTTTTATAAATTAATGAAACATAATTAAGGTTAATATTTGGAATTAATTTAATAACTAATTTAATGTTAACTATTGGTTTGAATATATCTTCAAATTATTTAATTTATTATAATTTTAAAATAATAATAATAATAATAAACATAGTTAATACGAACATTTAATACATTATTATATTTTTTATATACAACATTATTATATTTATTTCAGTATTTTATAATATTTCATATTTATTCAATATATATTATATTAATTTATAATATTTATAACAAGTTAAATGATAATAAAAATAAAATAGCAACCTAGCTTAAACTAGCTACAATAATATTATTAATGTCATTTTTATAAATTTTATTTAAATTAATTTTTTATTTTAAATATATAATGAAATATTTATAAGTAAAAATTTAAAATAAATAAACGAATAATAAGTTTTTTATTATAATATTTTATTAAATTAGAAATTTATGGAATTAAAAAAATTGAATATTTTTTACAAGTAATTAACATAATTAAATCAAATGAATTTAAGTAAACTACTAGTTAAGGTCTAAGTTTAATTAAGTTAAAATTAGGTTGTAAGTTAGTTGCAACTAATTTAGTTGCAATTATGTTATTGTAGTTTGCAACTGACATAAAGTAATTGACCACCATACAATCAAATTATTAAATAACTTTAAATCTTAATACATCTTTCCTTTGTTTTTCAAGTTCAAAATGTTTTAGAGTTCAATTTAGAGTAGCCATGGCCACTTAAAATTGCTCAAGGGTGTTAAGCATTGTAAATAATACAAAAAAAAGTTGATGAATAAAAATGAAGTTGAAATTGAAACAAATTTTTATCAAAATACCAAAAAGTGTATTAAGATTTACTTAAATTTGATTTTCAAACCATTGTGCTTTTAATTGGGTTTATTATAACCATAATACAAAATTTGATTTTTTAAAAATAATAAAAGTAGGTAACAATTATGTTTGGAATTGACTTGTGAACATAATTTTCAAACATATTTTTCCATTGAAAGTTTTATTGAAATAGACATGTATGAAATTACAACATAAATATCATTGTGTATTAAAAGGCATCACCAAAAAACCCATCTACTTTCTTTTTTATAGAATATACTTACTTGAATCAAATATTACAATACAAAAAATAGGCTTTCAAAGTTACTTACATTTAGAAAAATATACTTAAAACCTACTTTTACAATGTGAAAATTTCAAATTAATGCATAATAATGAAGAAACATCTTATTAGTAATCATTCAACCAAAAAGATTGCATGTATAATAATTTTGTGATGGGTTTTAATTCTACCCTTTGTTAGTTTGACAAGTAAACTATCAAATATATTTAGCATGCTTTCACCTTCAAATAGATTAAAAAATGAAGAAGATATGGGCATTGAAAGTAGGTGAGGTAAATGTTCGATCATAGGCCTAATTCACACATTCTAATTTAGTACATTTGTGTTTTTTGTGGTTCTTTTCCATTAGTTTTTTGCATTTGAAGCTTAAAGAACTATAGTAAAGTTTAACTTGATGCAGTTGTAGCTCTTTAAATCACTCAAATTGAATAAGAAAACTTATAAAATATGACATTTTAAAATAATGGGTCATTTTTGGAATAGACACATTATCTAATTTTGACATGTTTTATGCTTCTTTTTTGTTGTTCCTTTGCTTATAGAGCCTAAAGAGATATTGTAGAGCTTACCTTAACATTCCCATATCTTTTTATATCATTTAAATCCGACAATAAATGAGAAAAAGAGATAAGTTTTTAGTTGTAGGCCTATGTGTGTTATGAGGCTTGTCTTCCCATGGTGGAAATTAAAATATTTGTCCCATATTGTTTTGCTTCCATTTCAATAGTTTAAATTATATAAGCAAATGCACTAGGAGTATGGAAAACCAGAATAAACATGAAAATGTATAAACCATTTGGGATGAACAAATAAAAAATGCCCAACCTGAAGGTTAAATTAAATGAAATAGGACTTTATTTGTATCTTAGGTATAGGCCTAACCTAATGTTTATATATAGTTTTAGCTTAGGTGCCTAGGTCTAGCTTTAATTTAAGCTTAAACAAAGGGTTTAATTTTAGACCTAACCCATCCTTATGTAATTAGGTGGTTGCCTATAATTAAACAACATGTATGTATATAGGCTTAGGTTATGCCAAGTGGCATTAAATTATTGGTCCACCCTAAACCCTATTAAATTACAACACATGTCATACTACCATTGGCCAAATGCATTGACCATTGTAGTTGCAACATAGTTGACCTTTCAATTTAATTTTTACTATGGGCAATCAATGGTGGAATGCTTTGAATGTGCCACATGTCACCACATCATTGGTTAAATTGACATAGGTGAAATGTAATCGAAATTGCAATTGAATATTTTGCTACTATCATATGCAATCAACGGATGAAATTCATCCAATAATCAAAGGAACTTGATAACATTTCACAACTAAGTTGGTAAGATAATTTGCAACTAGAATGGTTGGTGATGGCTATTGATGTGGTGTTAACACATGGCAAACATTTTTAATTAAAATGTCATTGTCAACTTATACTTGTTAACTTTTTTGGTTTATAGTTGAAAAAATATTTTTCAATTACAAAAAATACTTTGCAATTATTTTTATCATTTTCAATTATGTTTTATAATCAAGATGTAGTTGAAAACATAGTTGCAAAAGGGGGTGTTTTCTACTACTAGATGCATTTTGTCGCAACCCTAGCCTTGGGCTCGCAACCAAAACAAGGGCTTGCAAGGTTACAGGCCAAAAGGAAGCCCAGGAGTCACGTCGCATGCTCCCGGGAGTGTAGGAAAGTGTGAGGGAATGAACCCTCACACTTCCAAGGGAGCTTCCACTTGGGGAGTTGGAGTCTTGGTGGACTCCTGAATTTTTAAAAAACGATTACAAGGGTCAAAATTCAATGGAGTGAAGAGTTCTTTATATCATTGGAAATTTTTTAGAATTTGGATGTCTTAAATGGGCTCACATGACCCATTTGGACATCTGAAACACGAGTTATGACCAAAAGAAGGGCCGGAAGTCAAATTGGCAATTTGACTTTTGACCACTAAAAGTCAGAAATCACCTTGATTTTCTCATGTGCAGGTGGCGTGCGACATACCGTTGAAAAGCTCTTGATGAGGGCTACAACTTTTCTTTAGACCTCATCTCAATCATAGGTCTACACGCAAAGTTATGGGCTCGCAAAGTTACAGGAGACCCAGTTGTGAGAATTTCGGGACTCTCACTTGGTAGTCTTGGGACAAAATGTCATTTGGATGTGGGACTCATGAAGAGGCACAAAGTATACTATAAGGGGGAAGGTGGTGGCTTCCCCCAAGTCCAGGCCGTGGTGAGTCTTGTGAGTCCAAGTTTGCCCGTGACTCGTTTTAACACCAAAAGTGCTCCAACTATGCACTAACCAACTTGTTGTTTGGTTTTGTGCAGGTTTGTGTGAGTGATTAATTATTTGGCATCATTCCTAATCCCATCTTGAAGCTCCAGCACAACCCTCTACCCCCCCCCCCCCCCCTCGTGTAAAGTGTTGTGAGCCGGGGAGTGTGTCCCCAACTCCTTGTTCTTCTAATGTTTTCACCTCAAATTCACATTTGAGTCTATCAAGGAGCTTGGGAGTGCGTCACATTTGTTTGAACAAGAAATTCCACATCCCAATTAAGAGATATGAAAATAGGTGCTTCTATATACTTCTAGTTAATCAACTCCCAAGTTGCCTAACACTTTTGAAGTCCACATAAATTGATTTGTTTTCCTCGTGAATTTAATAATTGGGGCCATTACAAATGAAATTCTTTTAATGAAGCATTTACAAAATTGAACCATTATATTGAATACTTGAATTTGTTGTGGATTTGTAAGTACATCCATTTGAACTATGGTTTATTTTTTTTAGGATTTGGTAGTTTACCTTCTTTTGAAACTATAAACCCCAATATCATCCTTGAAAATACCATAAAGGCACATTTATCCGTGTTCAGATTGATCCCAAATTCTTTACATTTATGGAAGCATAATCTTCAAGAGCATATCCAAATGAATGCCCATATCATTATAGATAGTGAAATCATCCTAAAAGATCATGAATTTGTCCAGATAATCTCTAAAGGTTTTATTCACTACCCTCTAATAAGTAGGAGGTCCATTTTTCATTCCAAAAGGCATCACAACCCAAGTAAAGGTTCCTTAATCTATTACAAAGGATGTCAACTTTTATCTATTCTTTATTCTATAGATATATGGTGATATCCAAAATATTCATCTAAAAAGGAATAAACACCATGCATTACAACTACATTTTGAACCTCATATGTAAAACACAATGGGTATGGATTTTTCTTGGTGGTCACATTCAATTTTTTAAAATCTACATAGATTATGAACTTTCCATTCTTCTTGATATTACCACTATTGGTGATAACCAACTAGCATCTTTTGTAGGTTGTATAAATTTGACTAATAATAGTTTATTTATGTCCTGCTTGATAGCCGCAACATAGTTTGGATTTATTATGTCCCTTGCTTGATGTGTTGTGGGGTTAATGTGTCCAACTCAATACAATGTTGTGCTAATCCTAGAAGCATACCTTTCTAATCCTTATAAGTCCATGCAAACATGTCCTTGTATTCCAACAACTTTTTTAGAGAACTCGTGTACTTTTTTACCAATTAAACATTCACCTCAAATTATCTAAAACTTTATTTAATTCCCAAGCTAACTTGTAGTAATTATTGTTGTTTAGTCAAAGTCCATATTGCAATCTATAGTTCCTATACTCTAACTTTAGCCAATGTCCCATTAATCTATACTTGACTCAATTTGTGGTGATAGTGTGTATTAGGATACATTTGTCTTCTAAACTAACCTTTGGTTCCATATCTAGAATGGTTTCTCCACTATTTATGGGAATAAAAATAAGCTCTACAATGGATTCTACAATTTTCTCATGCTACATTGTGTTAACTACAACTATATCCATAGTGTTTAAAGGTAAATTGATTGTACTAATAGAAAACAACAGTTCACTAACAAACATTAAATCTTCTTCCTCATTTGTAATGCCATTTTGATAGTCAAAGCATAATAAGATTTCTAATCTTTTCAATTTAGTGCTCAAATGTTTAGTCGCTACTATGGTTCGGACTATAACATTTCCTTATATCATGATCATATTATTATTCCAATCATGTGTTATTTTGGCATTTATGAGCCATGGTCTATTGAACAACATAGAATAACTTGAATCTTAAATAATGTAATATAGGACTATAAATGTAGCTATGTATGGTATACCATGCATGCACATACATTGTTAAATCTTTTATCAATCCTATTGGTTTTGTTGTTTGATTTATCATCTATAGATTATAAAGTGCAAGTTTTGGCTTGGGTAATTTTAACCTAGCTCTCAATTGTCATGTGATATTATTTACACCTAATCCTTCTGTAGTGTGAAATTAGGTTGCCGTGCAAATCTAAACGCTAGCTGATTCAGCCGTCATCTTATTGCGGCACCCCATTACTACTGCATGAAATTGCATGGATTGTTGGCTCTCAGTTGGTGTGTGTTGAGTGGTTCATGGGAATTGATGGCTGGAAATAATGGGAAGGTATGGAGCCGAATTGATGAGGAGGAGTAAGCAATGGCGGCAAGCGGTTGGTGATGGATGGAACGGAGTGGGAAGATTTTCAAAAAGCTTCATGAGGAAGCCAACGGAGGTTTTGGTGGCGTGGAAAAAGATCAGGAGGATAATTTTGGAGAGATCTGAACATAGTAAAAGAGAGTAAAACAAGGTAGGAAGAAGGAGAACATGAAGAGGCAGAGGTAAGAGATCTAGGAAGGACAGAGTGAGGAGATGTTCGGTTAGCTGCAGGAGAGCTTGGTGCAAGACTAGAACTTTCCGCTGTGCCTAGTACCTGGCCAAGCGACTGTTGTAGAAGAATTCGAGAGAGAGAAAGAGCAGACAACACTGGGAAGCCGGTGTTTTCTGAGCATCTGATGGAAATCAAGCTTGTGCTTTCGAGCAATGTACATAGTTTGGAATGAAAAGATTTTCTTTGGCTGGAAATTGTGTGAGTGGGCGGGACAAGAGATGCATCTTGTGAATTCTGTTCTGTCGTTATGTGGAAGCAAAGCAAAGACATCTCTGATCTTACAATGTGCGTATGTGAGTGTCAGTAGGCAGTCAGTGTGTTGAGGGATGATCAAAGGTCTGAACTGTAAGGAAGAAGATCGGGAAGACATGAACGCCTGGGGTCGTGTAGGCAGTCAGTGTGTTGTGTGAATTCAGACCCTCTCTTTTGGTTACACTCCATCTAAGACCACATCATCAATCATGTTTTTACCTATATGTACTAAGATAACATGGACATACAATTGTTTATAGCAATTGCTATTATGTTATGTTAAGTACTATAGATGGGGTTGTTTTCTCATTCATTGGATTAATATTGATCTACGATTTTGTGACAAATGCGAACATTAGACATCATTTTTTAATAGATGGAATTCATCCATAATGTTCATCCATAATTCATATATAAGTTTTAGTTAAATTCAAATTAATTATTAGTTAAATCCCAATTAAATCCCAGTTAACTTTCAATTAAGCCCTAGTTAAATCTTAGTTAATTTTTAGTTAACTTTTAAGTTAATTTCTAATTAATCACAGTTAATTCCCAATTAAGTCCCAAGTAACTTGTAATTAAATAGTAATTAACTTTTAATTAATTCATAATTAAGTCAATTTAAGTTCGAATTGATTCTTAATTAAGTCTAAGTTAATTTTCAGTTCGTTTTAGTTAACTCGTAGTTGATTCCCAATTAGGAAGGTTCCCAAGAAGCTTCCTTACTTGATGCGCACATAGAAGCTTCCTTCGAAGCTTCATTGAACTAGGTCCCTAAAGGGGTATAAATAGGAGTAGGACCCCTCATTTTTTTCAATATGTTAAAGACCAATCTTAGGCATGATCTTATACCATAGCCTTGTCATGTTTTTTTTGTATTCATGTTATTTTCATGTTCATGTTTATTTATGATATCCTGGAACATCTCTTGAATAGAAATGATTTTGCCTTGGAAGGTATAAGATATTTTTTGAAATTTGTTGGCTATTTAGGTTTCATTGAAGTTAACATCCCAACCCAACCAGTGGTCCATTCTCCTACAATAGTGGTAGGTAGATTAGATGACAAACTAACTCCCTACATCCATTGTATGGTTCCACCATAGACTTTTTCAACTTCTTTTATGTTTCCCAATCATATCAAATCATTTGCAAATTTGTTATTCTTTGGTTGTCGACCTTTAAACACATGTTTTTCACTTGCTTTCCTTCATGTGGTCACATTAACATCCACCATGTTAATTGAGGTAATAACATTTTTACCTCAGCTACTAGTTTGGTTTTTATAGTTTAACCTCCTTTATCTTTAAACATAGTTTCCATTTTGCTAAATCTTGGAGAGTTCATAAGTTTGTGTTCCATTATCCCTTTGATGTTGCCTCTGCCTACTAAGTCTCCCAATACCACATATCAAGGTTTAAATGTTGCGAACAAAACAAGTCAATAAACACAACAAAAAAAAAACCTTTAGGATAACAAACCAATTAGAAAAGATAAGAAGAACCTAAAACTTAAACATAAACCCTAAACCTAAAACTAAAAACATACATCAAGTCTATCAAAAATTCTTCTCCTACAAAAACAAAAACTAAAAAGAATAAACCCTAAACCTAAAATCTAAACCAAAAACCTTAACAAAAACATTAAACTTAATAATAATAAAAAAACACATGAACAACAAAAGCATAAACAAGACATAAATAAATAAAAACCCGTGATGAAAAAAAAAACTAATTCAATAAGCATAATGCCAAAACGTCTCTTTCATGATTTGGACATTTACAATTATGTCTTAAATTAGTCATGTAGTCACATGTCTTTATTCATATATTTTTACTCAAATTTGTGACTACATTGTAGTTGCATTATGACTACATGACTAATTTAGGACTATTTTTTTTGTTACATTACAATTACATGATTAGCCTACATACATTAATAACCTACCTATGTTAGTAGTTTAACTACGTGTTAGCTGCCTACTAGTTATTTACTAGCTACCTATAAAGTAGCTAGTACTTATGGGCTAGTACTACCTATTATTTACCTACCTACTATGTAGTACATATGTACCTACCTACCTACTTACTATATATAAGTAGTACATACCTACCTAATTACCTATTATGTAAGTTTGCTATTAAGTACCTACTTATTTACTAGGTAGTACATATGTACATGTGTGTGTACCTACCTATTTACTTACCTATTAGGTAGGTAGTATGTACCTACCTATTTACCTACCTGCTAACCTAGTACGTAGTACAATACGTACGTACATGTGTACCTATCTACTTACCTACATACTAGGTAGGTTGTACATACCTACCTAAGTACCTACTATTTACTACTAAATACCTACCTACTTGCATACTAGATAGGTAGTATGTATATGTACCTATTATTAGGCACCTATCTACCCATTTATCTACCTACTAGGTAGGTAGGACATACATACCTACCTACTACCTAGGTATTTACTTACAAATAGGTACCTATTTACTACCTATTTACTATTACCTTTAGGTACTACTTACCTATTACCTACCAAGCTAGGTACTTACTAGGTTACTAAGTAGGTCCTAAGTTGTTAGGTAATTACTTCTAGGTACCTAACTTATAAAGTAGGTTAGAAAAAAATGTTTATAACAATATGGTGACAATTTTTATCATGTAAAAATCATGTGGTGCAATGGTTAAGTGGGGGTTAAGGACTTTTTCTTTGGTTATGGAAGTGAAGGGTTCCTACATTCCTAGGTAACTTAGGGCTTACATTCCTAACATATAGGCTGAGTTTTTAACCTTTATACCATGTGTCTACATGTCATATGTTTACATGGTATGGGTGGAAAACATACTTATTTCATATTTAATGAATTATACCCAATGACCATAAGTTATGTATCTCATCAAGCATTGATGACCTCAATGACTTTATAATCAAAAAGTCATTATCACAAATTGTCTTGCAACTAAGCCACATTAGCAACTAGGTGTTATAAATGACTTGTCCTATTTGATTACATAGTCATGTAGTCATAGATGTCTTCCATGACTAACAACCTAATTATAAATCAAGTCACAAAAGATAATTTTTCTTGTAGTGGGACATTCAAGAAATGGTAAGGAGGTGTACTTAGTACGAGGATATAAGATGCCATTTTTTTTGCAACTTGCAAAACAAAAGAAAACAACATATCCACAAGGTCTTTAATCAAACCTTAATCTTTAGATAGATCAACAATAATTATTGATATGTCAAAACCACAAAATAGTTTCCATTGATCAAATGCATTCTTCACCCAAAGCTCAATGTGCTTATTCACTCTTCGACCTCCCTTGTTAACATTTTCCAGCTCTTTATCATCAATCTCAAAAAATCAAATTTTGAAATTAATTCCTTAACATGAAACTCATAATTAGTCCTTTCAACAATTTCACATCTAAAAGGCATATTAACCTTAATAAGAAGAACATATGCATAAGCATTTACATCAAGATTGGAATGAAAACATGGATCACATGTAAAAGGAGCTACAAAAAAAAGTACAAAAATAAAAACCTCACTACAAGGAACAACAATAGATGCAATTGAAAAGGCATTGGGAAAGAAATCAAAGTCTTCCAAATGCAAACTAATGTAAGAGTTGAAAAAATGCCCAAAAGAATCACCAATTACTTCAAGAATAAGACAATAAAATGAAGAGGAGGCTTATTAATATCATGATGCAATTGAGTGGAATCAAAATTAAATTTATTAATAGAAAAGTTAATGGCAGATTCATGAAGTTTAGTGCATTGCACATAAATGTCATCTCCATCAATGGACCACAACAACACATAAGAGACATTAATAGTCAATGATGGTGTAATGTAAGGTGTAGTAGGACAAAAACCAGAAGGATGTAGGTGAAAACATTCATTGGGTAGAAAAGAAGATGAAAGCATTATTTCCCTCAAAATTTCAAGAATTTTTCTTCCTACAAAGCAAAGCCTTCATTATAGCACTTCTTGGATGTTTCATCAACAATAGGCATTGTAAAAATTATAAAAGAAAAGGAAAAAAGATAGAAGGAAAAGAAAATAAAAATCCTAAAGAAAATTATGTTACATTCTGAAAAGATGTAAGATGTAGTTGAGAATTGCAAGCATAGAGGAACTTGCATAAAAAAATTTGCAAAACAAAAACATAGCAAAAGAACACCTACGCACATGAAACATGAACAAAATTTAAAAACCAATGAAAAAACTTAGAAAAGAAGAGGAAACGCAAGAGTGGGGAAAAAATAAATGTAGGACAACAGTTGTGATAAAAAATCAAATATGCAAAAATAGCTATGAACAATAGTTGTGATGAAAGATGTAGAAAGAGTTACAATGTTGGAGAGGTCATGATGCCATAACACCAATAGTAAATAAAATAAATGCAAGAAAAAAACATCATGATGATGCTCAAAAATGAACCTACATACATCAAACAAGAAACAAAACATGAATTAAAATAAGATATGAAAGGGGAAAAAAAAAGAAAAAAAAAAGCAAGTGGAAGGAGAAAAAAAGTTCATAAAAAAATGCAAAGTTAAAATGCATTGAAATTTCCCCAACTACCCGCAAGAATCTTCAAGAGCAATTACAGGGGTCAAAACCCATTGGATCAAAGAGTTCCTTATATCATTAAAAAACTCTTGAACGTAGATGTCTAAAATGGGCTTGCATGACCCATTTGGACACTTAAAACACAAGTTATGGCCAAAAGGAAGGCTGGAGTCAAATTGGCAATTTGACTCCCGACCATTAAAAGTTAGGAATCGGCCCAATTTTTTCACATGTAGGTGGCGTGTCACATAGTGTTGGAAATCTCTTGATGAGGGCTATAACTTTGCTTTAGACCTCACCTCAATTGGAGGTCTACACACAAAGTTATAAGCCCCCAAAATCGTGGGAGTCCCAACTTTGGGAATTTTGGGACTCCCACTTGGGAGTCTTGGGACAAAATGACATTTGGGTGTTGGCCCCGTGGCTAGGTATAGAGTATACTATAAGGGGGAAGGTGGTGGCTTCCCCTAAGTTTGAGCCATGGTGAATCTTGTGAGTATGTGTTTACTCGTGGTTCGTCCGTGCACCAAAGTGCTTTAACTACACACTAGCCAACTTGTTATTTAGTTTGTGCAAGTTTGTGTGAGTAATTGAATTGCTTGTCAATCTTCCTAGTCCCCATCTCGAAGCTCCAACATGCCCTTCTACCCCCCGAAGTGCTGCAAGCCAAGGAATGTGCTCCAAGTCCTTTTCCTTTCATTGTTTTCACCTTTGGACTCATAGTTGAATCCATCAAAGAACTTGGGGGGTGCGTCATAAACTTTGTGTTGATTCTTCTAAGTTTGTTCAATATATTCAAACAAAGACTTGTGAATGCATGAAACATATTACATCTTCCGTATCATCTATTCAACCATTGCTTTTGAACCCACCTATTCATCAATTACATCACATACTCCACTCAAGTTGTTGTTAGCAATAAGTCTAGGACTACATCCTATCAACACCATTTAAGGTGAATACCTTGTACTAGCATGCACACCACATTGGTAGCCAAAGAGTATCCTTGGGAGTTGGGTATCCCATCCCTATATGCGTGTTGAGACAACACACTAAAACCATGTTTGAAAGTCTATATTAATTACTCCACCATTCCATTCCATTGTGGCCATGTCAGTGCAATGAACTAGTGAATAATTCCATAGTCTTAACAAAAAAATCAAACTTTTTCATCCATTCACTACCATTGTCAATGAGAATATATTTGGGCATTCCAAAATGACATGGTTTCTTCTTCAAGAAATCTAACCATTGTTGCAGCATCATGTTCCTTTACAGGACATGTTTCACATGACTTAGAATAATCGTCAACAACAACAAACACATATTTGTTGCCAAAAGACATCTCAAGTAAAGGTCTTGCAATATCAAATGCTACATGATAAAATTAATCACAAACTGGTATGTTCTTCATACATTCAACACTAGATCTTAGGTTACTAGTCCGTTTAACTAGTTGACATTTGTCTTAGGCTCTAACAATTTTTTTGATAGAGTTTATTTTGTCATGCTAGAATAATTGTTGTTTGATCTTAGAATGGTCCTTGCCTCTCCAAAATGGCCAATTTCATCATGCATCTTTTCTATGATTTGTGACCTATCTTTTGGTTTTGGTACCATCAAGTTCTAAAAGTATAATGTGTTTTCCTACCAATAATAACGCATCACTCTTTTCTTTGTTCTTTCAATGTCAACTACCTCATGCTCATCATGTACCAACACACCACCAATAAGCAACTTCATACTCAAAACATTTTCCCAAATGTCAAAATGGTGGTTCTACACATCTTCATTGTCATCATGTTCTTTCATGATCCTATTTATATTCTTGCTTATTAAGGTCTATGCTTCATAGGTTTAACCCAATGACCCTGCACTGATTTTTCATTGCAATAAGTTGTCGATTAGTTTCAACTTGTGGTGGTGCTTTAACTTTGAAAGCAATGAACTTTTCCCCTTTTTCGTAATGATCAACATCATGGTCTTCTTCTTCTCTAGTCAACACAGTGAATAAATTGATAACAATTTCATTGTCCTTGTGAAAGCTTGGTTTGGAAGCATCCTAAGTGATCTTTGCCAAATCTTGTATTTCATTTCCAAAATCCTCGTCTACTTTGTACATGTCCATTGGATTTTTGCTTAAAGCATCCACATTTGCATGCTTAAAGCTTGGATGATGAACAATCTTGAAATGAAAATCTTGGAACACAGAGATCCATCTTCCCTTATGTCCATATGTGTCTAAAATAGTGGCAAGCCACTCAAGGGGTTTGTGGTCATTCCTTAAAAGAAAGAAAGTCTAGTGGCGATATTGCCAAAAATGCATTATGCCCCATACGAGGGCATAACATTCGCCTTCCATAGGATGGAAACACTTTTGAATTGGAGATAATCCTTTGCTAGGATAGGCATAACTTGCTTTCGTTTCTCAAACTTTTGTGATAGAATAGCTCCCACCCCCCTCATAGAACAATCCATGTCTAGGATAAATAGTTGTGAGAAATTCGGCTTGGTTAAAACTAAAGATGTTACCAGACATTTCTTTAAAGTTACAAATGCCTCTTGGTAGATGGGTGTCCATACAAATGTGCATTCCTTCTTGGTCAAACCAAAAAGGGGTTCTACAATTTTTGCATAGCCAAGAATAAACTTGCGATAGTAACCAATAAGCCCCAAAAAGGCCCTAACATTGTTACGGTCTTGGGTATAGGAAAATTTCCCACAACAACTATTTTCTTGGGGTCAAGGTGAAATCCTTCAACGCTCACCACATGACTTAGGAAAGTAATGTTTTGCACCCCAAAACAACACTTGCTAAGGTTAAGCTTTAGATGAACCTTACTCAGATGGTGAAACACCATCTAAATATGTTGCAAATGATCCTTTTAATTCAAGTTGTGGATGTTGACATCATCAACAAAGACTTTTAGAAACTTGTTTCTCCAATTTTTAAAACTTTCAGCCATGGTCCATGAAAAAATACTAATGGCATTTTTCAAGCCAAAAGGCATGACACTCCACTTGTACAGATTGTAGTTTTTTTTATGTTTTCAAATGCCATGGGTATTTGCCAGAACTTGAATTGAAGATCCAAAGCAGTAAACCAAGCGAATTATCCTAGTTGGTCCAACACATCATCAATCAATGGCATGGGAAATGAATCCCTCCGTGTTTGTGCATTAAGTGGCTTGGAGCCTCACCATCCACCAACTAGTTCATCCCATGATCAATCAGCTCTTCATATTGGATATTCTCCATTGGCAGAACCCATAAAAGATTACAACCTTCCTTTTCCTTTGATTCATTTAATCCTTCTTTAGACATATAATCATCATTGCAATCCTCAAAACTAAGATGGATGGATTGTAAAGGTACTATCTTTGCACCTTCTAAAAACTTCTCTTCCAATTAAATGTTGTTGAAATTATTATTCATCCTTTCAACACATGCATATGTTGTCCTTGCAATCCTCTGCAACATGTTGACCACATTAAGGGGAAGCACTTCAATTGCCATTCTTGGCCCATTCCTAACCTGTATAACCCCCTTCTCCACATCAACCATTTCTAGTTTCGAGAAAATCACCCAAAGATGGTGAGGCTTGGTGTTCCCATGGGTGAGGATGATATTTTGCCAAAATGCACAGACATTGATACAATGAAGAAGTCAAATAGAGGTATCCCATTCAGAGGAGGTTAGGAAATGCATTTGTCCACGTTGAGGGTTCTTATTCACCTCTGGAGCCCTCTTGGTTCACTAATTGTCACCATGAACTCATCCATTGGTATGTCTTTTTGACTTCTCTATGAAATCTTTAAAAACAATAGTATGTGCTCCCTCATGATTAAAATACTATTTTCGATGATTGTTTTGTAGGGAATTGCATTCAAGCTTGTCAATCTATTGGTGGTGATGTTTTTGTGCTAAAACCATATAATGATGTATATGAAGAGGTTGTCAAACCTCTTTTGGAAAAGTCTAAACTTGATTTGGAGCTTGGTTTTTATGATCTCCCCTAGTTGTTTTTGGAATTTGTTGTTGGATTTTGTTTAGTGCTATTTGGTGTTTTCTTTTGGATTCTATTCAAGGCCTACCATTGTTCAATATAATTAATCTAGTGTTTTGTTTCCATCATCCTCTTAACAAACAAATTGATTTGATGTAAATGAATTTCAATGCTTCTTTGTTTTTATATTTTCAAACCATTTATAAAGTTTGCAAGAATGAGATTCAATGATACTTCAATGAAAGATATATGTTTGAATCATTTTGACATTTCAATTAATCAAATATTTTTCTAAAAGATGTTTTGAACCACATTTTGCCCATCTTTTTCTTTGAATTTAAAAAACATGCCAAATTTATTACATCACCTAAAATGTAATCTTCAATAATTAGAATACTTTTGTAAGTAAATAATGTTAGTTTTACATTTTTTTCTTCCCCCTTTGATGGATGTCGACCATAGGGGACTAAGTATGTCAATCATTATTTTTACCCACATTTTTTTCACATAATTTCAATGTTTTTCCCTTCATTCCATTGCTTTAAAAGTTTTATAGAACTCCGTTCCTTCCATTTCATTCTTTTGAATGTTGAAATAATATCAAAACTATTAATTTCATAATCAAAAATTATTAAATATAAATTATAAATATTCTCACCATCAATAGTTTGTTCATTTTGTAAGTAAATAATTTCAGAATTTGTTTCCCCTTCCCCCTATGGTCAGTGCTGACCGTAGGAAACAAAGGATGTTGATCATTATTTTTACCCACATTTTTTTCAAATAAATTAAAAAAATCCTTGTATTCCATTGTTTTATAAGATTTGTAAAACTCCATTCCTTCAATTTCATTCTTTTGAATGTTGAAAAACTATGATAATTATTTATTTCAGCATAAATAATTATTAGTTATAAATTAAAAATATTTTCACCATAAATAATTAGAGTATTTTTGTTAGTAAAAAATTTCAGTTTTATTTTTTCCCCTTCCCCCCTATGGTCAGTGCCAACCATAAGGGATGGCGTATGTTCTTCATCCATTATTTACATTCAATTTTTTTACAAATTAATTAATTTTATTTTTTAATTTCATATTATTATTATTATTTATTTTACTATTACCCCCTATTATAGTCGGTGTTGACCATAGCGAGGATGATTTTTTCACCTATGTTTTTAGAAAATAAAATTATTTAACATCAAGTCCCTATCTTTGATAATGGCCACACACATGTCATCAAAAAGAAATTTATAAATGAACTTGAACTTATAATTAAACTCAAATAGCCTTATATTTAAGTAATGAATATGAGGATATTTTGAATGAAATATGAGCATCCTTCTAAATGGATATGTATTCATCAATTTTATTGGCAATTACATTGTTGTCATCAACATATTGAATCACTAATTAAATATAATTTTTTAATTACATCCAAATCTAAGGAACGCATTTGTTAAGTTTTGGAAAATGATGTACTTTGGCCATTTGTTTATTTAGGTATTTAATTTATTAAATCATCACTGAAACTTGAATTTTGTCATTTTATTATTACATTTAATGTTTATTTAATTAAATTTTTAAAATATATTTCCCCTGTTCCAACATTTGATTTTTTCTTAGTATTTTTTTTTCGACGTACAAATTATAACAGGAGTGATTTGATTAATCATTCTGCACCCAAAACCCCTCCACCTATGAACTTGGCTAGAGACGCAATTGAATCAACAAAAGAATTGGAACCCAATAGAAAAATGTTATTGGTTCATGCACCATTCATCATGCATGATGCAATGGTGGGTGTTTTTTCACTATTGCAATCACATTTTGAATCCAATGTTTTCATTGAGGAGTTATACTAGAAACCAAATGTAGTTTCCATTCTCCCTCTTTTCTAAGATACGTTGATCTAATTTTCTAATTAGTTCAGTGACAAGATTTCATTTAGAATAAAACATGTCAAATCTTTTGTTTTCATGTATGTTAATATATTCTATGGAGTTGCATTCACTTGCATACTGCTAGCCTTTTGTTAGTGTCATCGTTTCCTTGTGGGTGTTCATGCACACTCAAACTTCACTTATGTATAACATCAGCATACAATTGATTTATGATTGCATCCCATTGTCCATTAAATGAAATATAGTTCTTTCTGTGATCAACTATTATAGTTATTCAACTATGATATTAAAACTATGCGTTACCCAATTGTATCCATAAACTTCATTACAAGGCCCTAATGTTCATTATTTCAAATATAAATTAGAACTACACATATTGTTACTCCTATTGTTTTGTAAGCTTCGGAACATTGCATTTAATTAAATTTTTTGTATTGCAAAATCTTACTAAATCATATCCTTTTAGTCAACAACAACCAATACTTTTAAACATTATAGTTGATATTAGAAAATAGTTCCTAGATTTTCTTTCTCCATCATGTATGTCATTCTATGTATCCTCATGAAACATGTGCAACATAGACTCACACAACACAACACATTTTCCACTAGTATAAAATCAACCATTATTGTTTTCAATCAACATAAGGTCATTCTTTGCAAATTCGTATTTATTGCATTAAATCAATCACCTTCCTTGTTCAAAAGACTAATAGACTTGCCATATCATGGATTGGATTTTAGACAAAACTCTAGATTGGACTATCAACTAGACCCCATTATTCGTGATGAGGAAGAAGTTTTAATCATATTTGTTTTTTAGTATGTTATTTAAAGTAAAATTCCACGCATTTAAAGTTTGAAAAAAAAAACATTAGAACAATATGTAACTCTCATAGGTTCTTTTCATTTCATTGCAAATTTCCATCCTTCGGTGCATCTCATATCTTAAATCAATCATTTTGTTGCATATATGCATCGTAGTCCTCAAGGAACAGATTACAATCTTCCAAGTTGCTTTCGCTTTCAGACAATTCGATGATGTACGGAAATCATGACTCTTTGTTGTTGAGATTCTTCCCCAACATTTTTATATTTAGATTTTGTGTTTTCACATTGATCCTCTCTATGATTGTCTTAGTCAGTTTAGAATTGTTTCTTTCGTGTTTTACATTCACATCATCAATATCCACACCACCTTGGTTTTTGTTTTTGGTGTCTCCAGAAGAATGTAATAATTTTTGATACAAGCATATGTACAAATATGTTCTTTGATTTCTTGAGCCAATTGTTTCCTTTGACTAATAATTAATATCATGAAACAAGTTCAATGAATTCTACTTTATTCTTATCAACAATGTCATGTGCTTTGTTCAACATTCTCAAATTCTTATGAAACATGAAATATTTACAATCTTGTCAATGGTCTTCATTTGTGTGTTCCTACAGTCTCAAACATATGATGGTGACCCCCTTTTCATTCAATGCCATGAATCAATAGTAACTCTGTTGCATGACCCAAAAGATTTTTCATCTTCGTTTTCTAAATCTTCTCCTTCTTCAAATGTCAATTGTGATGGTATTCTTGGCTCCTCCTCCTCTTGCTATGGTGTTCCTTATTTATATTCTACCAGTGCATCCTAATTTGCATTGTATTTTAAAATATGTGACTTATACTTGTTGTCTTTTCAATCATTTTCATTTTTTGGCCACTTCTTGTTTGATGTTTCTACCAATGAATATTGGTTTGCTTTGTTCATCCCTAATAGATATTTTTCTTCGCGTAATAAACGGGTCCTGTAATTGTGGTTTATCGGTTTGGCTAGGCATGGATTGTCTTTAGGAGCTTGTCACAAGTTGTTCACAAAATTTGAATCAAACATTCATATCACTATGACATAGACTTTGTATTCTTGATGCCCAATATCCTACTTTAACATTGTAGTTTGATCTATTGCTTTCATTTATTTGTGATCCACTATTGGATATAGATCCAAGTCTGAAGGAGTTTTAGTAGGCATTTTCATAGTTCTAAACCTAACCTTGCAATGAAATGTAGTCTATGTCCACAGTGCTTCTTTCTCATTATATACAATCTTTGAAAATGCTCTTATTCATTTTGAATTTTTCATTTTCTAACGTTTGTCTTATTGTGTGGGTTGTGAACATTTATGTCGATCAATTACTGAAGTTCTATTATTTGATTTGTGATTGTTTATTTCAATAATCATAACAAATATTTCCTTGCTGAAATTATAATATTATGCTGGAGGATACAATCCATTAATCTAGGTATTAGGATTATTTGGATTTTTGAAGAAAAAAAATTGAACAATTCTTGGATTTTGAGGAAGCAAAATCTTTGTTCAATTTCAACCTTAATTCATATCAAAATGTCTACTAAACCAAAAATTATTACAAAGAATGGTATTTTGGTTTTTCCTTCAATTGTTGGGATGTCTTTTTTTTATACTATTGTAGACATCTTTTGGTTTTAGGGCGAATGTGAGGAATTATTGCACACCTTCACCATTAAGATATGCACTCACATAAAAACCGGTTGGAAGTGGAACTACTATGTAGTTGTAGTTTAACAAGTAAGTGGTTCAAGTAAGTAATGAATTCACTAATGATCTAACGCGTTGTGTCCAAGTTGAAGATACAAAGATAGGGTGAGAGAATCGTAACTTACCATGATGGGATATGAAGGAGCCGTATGTGGGTGTTCAATTCCATGTCGCGCTTGATGGTTGGAACCTTCCGTTTCAATTGTCATGACATCTACAACAACCTCTTAATCTAACATGCATTGAATTTTGGAAAGCTAATAATAAAGAAGACATGTTACAACATCTCATAAGTTTTTATTTTATTTCATTTCTTTGATTAAGAGTTAAACCTTGAAACTAGAAACCACTTGCCTAGATTGAGGAAAAAACAACCAATTCGACTCCCTCTACTTCTAACCAGTGCAGCTCCCTTACAGCAGAACCGATGGTGCTGAAATTTGGGGAGAAGCTTTTACACCTTCCAAACTAAGACTGATTCAATTTTGACACAAATCCAACGGTGGATTTGGGAGTAACAACTAATTGAACCAAAAGTTCAGAGGCTTTGCCATGGAAATCATTTTATTAACCCCACTACAACCCCCTCACTTCCAACCCACGTAGCTCCTTGACAGAACGTCCGATCGAGCTGAATTTTGGGGAGGGCCTTCTACACCTTCCAAATTAAAACTGATTCAATTTTGACACAAATCCAACGGTGGATTTGTGAGGAACAACTAATTAAAACAAAAGTCCAGAGGCTTTGCAACAAGTACTTGCTACACAAGTTCTTTTCATGCCTAATTCTTACA
>Ga0209208_10004289_pt1 | contig 20308 bp, 18 predicted proteins | sample S1TSphfallax_3_FD_187694 | JGI IMG/M metagenome (GOLD analysis project Ga0209208, IMG submission 187694) | Host-associated microbial communities from peat moss isolated from Minnesota, USA - S1T2_Fd - Sphagnum fallax MG (SPAdes) (version 2) | ecosystem: Host-associated > Plants > Peat moss >...
GGACGTAGTGAATTTATATATAAGATAGTGACAGGCTGGCTGGTAACCTTCCATAGCAGAAGATCCTTTGCTGAAAACAGGTTTCTTCAGGCAGATAATGGAGCTGAAAATACAAAGGAAAAAATCCAGGCAGTGATTTATGAATTTTCGACAAGAGGGCTAATGATTTTCAAAATTCTCAACAAAATAAAAAATAATTTAATTTGTGCTGGAGTCACCCATGTACTATTAGTAGTGGCTCATCCATTCACAAGTTGACCATTGGCAACACGCTCCAATGTCCTAACTTAAATGACACCATCTTTCTTTCTTTCTCATCTTTATTATGCTTTCATTTTCATTTTTATACTTATAAAGCAAAAAAAATAAAAATAAAAATAAAATCTCTCCTCAAATTTCTGGATTTGGCAAAATTGGTGAATTTTTGCTGAAAAAAAATGGGTTTCCAAGTTTTTCTCTCAATAATTTCACTAAATAGCGAAAATTGGCCCCCAAAAAATCATTGCTCATGAGTCACAAGACTTTTTAAAACAAACTTATGGAGTTGGACCACGTGGTTGAACTTCACCACATGTCTCACATTGTCTAACCTAGATGAATCTTGGAAATATGGATGAAATTTCACAAGATAGATGATATTAATCACATCGAGGAAATATGATCATTCGGATGGCACTAACAAGGCATACCATGAGGATTAAACTTGACGACATGGATCAAATTTTGTTTATGGATGATTTTGATTAATGGATTGATGGATGCAATTAAACATATGAGGAAACTTGATGACATGAATCATGATTGTCATTTGGATCCATGGATTTTGTTTCATTCATGTAATAATTATGAATTATTATCCCCATTACTTTGCACATATGGTAAATTTCATTCAAGTGAAAACATACAACATATGCATATCAAAAATCCGTTGTATTGATACAATTTCATCCAAAAAAAATTTTCATTGATGTGAATCACATGTAATTTCATGAGTTTCATGAATCACTATTATGGCCAAATGCCACTTTGCATTTAAATTTAATCCATCAAATATGTGTAAATTCAATTGGTACATTTTATTATTAAGGTTCATTTTCATCCATGTCTCCTATTTTATCATGCATGGTATGAAATCTCATTCATTTGACAACTTTCCATCATTCTGTTTTTCCTTTTCATGTTGCCCTCTTTTCGGTGAATTACCCAAAAATATTGGCAACGCTCCAGGGGGTGATGGCTCACTGGTGTAGCCCACTCTGGGACCCTAGGTCCTCAACAAAGGGTCCTGGGTTCAAACCCAGTGTAGTGCGTAGAAAGTAGTGTGGCCTGTGCCGCTGGCCCAAATGTTACCATGTCCTCAACTCATTTTTCCTTCCAAAACCTGGTTTTTTGGAATTTATTTTAATTTTCAGCAGTAGAAATCACTTAAAAATCAATATCTCCCACATTCTGAATCCAAATATTACCAAATAAATTCCATTACATCTTGCTGATCAAGTTCTTTCCAACAACACCAAAGGCACATTCCAATTCCTCCAAAAGTTTCAGCTTTAATTTTCAGTGCAGAAATCATTCAATATTCAAGAACTTTTGCATCGCAAGTCCAAACACCAAACGCCATGGAACCAAGCCCGTGCACCCTTTCTCGTCAAGAGCTTTCCAAAGACACCAAGAACACGATCTGAAGCAATCCCAGTTCGGTGGATTTCATAATTACAAAACAAAACAAACTACCTTCCTTCATAGATAGATAGACAATGCTAAAAAAGGTCAACCAAAAACCAGAAAAACACTCACCTTATGGACACTCTCAAAGACAATTATGTAACCTTTTCTTTGGTCTACCTATGTAGGTTGCAAGGGTAGATTTTAGGGCAAAGGATATGCAATAAAGCCTGGTGCTATTGAGAACAGCTTGAGGAACACACTATGAGTGTCAATGGCAACCTTGTGGGAACAAAACCGACCTTGTGGGAACAAAACTGAGAACATGGTTGGAACATCTGAATCCCACAAAATCTCACAATCCTTGGATTGCCTCCCTCAATTGAAAAGAAAGAAGGAAAGATTTTAAAAGAAAATTGGTTTGGCTCCAATTGGTGGGGGTGCCAATCCATCAGCTTTCTTTTTCCTCAAAAGAGAAACCCTAGAAATCATATGATTGGCCAATGACCGGCCAATATGTATTTACACGTTCACACCTGCAACGCACTTTATGCTTTTTGATTCTCTCTTCTTCTGCAAATCTGGGACGATCGCACACGCACACGACCCCCCCTGCGCCAACACCCGAGTCTCGGGAAATGCTAGCGGAGTAGTGGGCCGTGGCAGAAGCAACAAGAGCTCTGGGGAATCCAGCAGCCTATGGCGATGGCTATGGCAGATGCTGTTGTTGTTACAGGTCTGCAAACTCGCTACGCTGTTGCGGTTGCTTTGGCATCTCTCCAGGACCGTGCCACAATCCCGCCCGCGTCCTAGCTCCGCATTTGCTTGGTGGTTCCTTTTTTCCTTCTATTTGGGTGCGCCCCGCACAACAATGTGGTTCTGGCGTTCTCGTGAGCGCTTCTCCATGGAAGAACTACGGTAAGTCGACGGATGATGATGTCTCCTTTGTGGTGCATGTAGATGGTGTGCATATGGCTTGCTCTGGGCTTTAGGGTTTGGGTTTGGTTCCTTCTGTTCTCATCATTCTAGGTTAGATTAGAGGAGGCGTCGTGGTTTTAGGGGCATCTTAGAAGAAAGGTGACTACCTTTGTAAACAAGCTGTAGTAGCCCTGTGAAGCCCAAAACCAAAAATGGTGCAGTGCAGTTGCGGATGTTGAAGAGATTTGCCTGTTCTGATTCATGGTTTATATGAGGGTATCTTGTCTCTGGAAAGAAAACAGCAAGATTGAAGGATTCAGCAAAAGAGCCAGAGGACTTGTCTAGTACAAGTCTAGCCCACTTCCATAATACTGTTTTCATATAAGATCTGGGTCTTACAGGGATCCTCTTTCTCAGAGATCCCCATATTAGGGTTTTGATCCACAAGCTGAATCATGATTTTATTTTTTCAATGGGTGAGGAGGATTTGCCAAGCAGGGTGATGGCAAAACAACAGGGAAAGCCTGTGGCAAAAACATCATTGTTAAGACAGATGGACTTTGAATTAAACCGAGAATCGAATCATCTTAACAAACCTCCTTTCTTACATGATGTGATGTTGCACTACTCTTCATGAACCTGGGAGTAGTTCTTTATCACCTTGCTGTACTAGAGCTTTTTTTCAGTAGCAGCAGTGGAGTCCTCTCAGTGTTTCTTTGGTGTGGTGGGACAATCTGAGACCTTGAGAAATGCGAAAGTGTTGCTCTGAATGTTGAATCTCAGTATTTAGTTATGGGCTGTATCAAGAGCCTGGCAAAGTTTAACTGAAATATAGTCAGCAGTCATATATGGCTGTTGACACAGCTGTCCTGTATGGCTTTTGCAGGGTTGAATCAGTAGTTTGTTTGAAGCTCAAATGACTCTCTGAAATAGGGCCATAGTGATGATGTGGGAGAGGCAGAGGGTAGAGTTGTTGGTGGCAGCGACTGGTAAATTTCTCATGGATTCAATCCAAGTAGAGCTTTTAAGGTCGAATTGCAGAGATGGACATTCTTCCCTTGGTTTGCCAAAGTGGGTCATGATCTCAGTTTCATACTCATTGCAATGTGACCAATAATGCCCTCTCCTCATGAGCTTAGCCATCTCCTTACTCAGCAGAGTCACCATCTGGCATCTGTGAATGCAAATGAGATCGTATTTCTGCACATGCATGTGGCAAGAGGACTTTGAGGAACAGAGACTTATTCAAGGCTAGGGTGGTTAAGCTGGGCTTCACAGTGTTGTACTAGATTATAGGGTGTCAGTCATCCATAGGAATTATTATTGGGTCATTCTTCATTGGGGTGATACTATGCTTGTGGCTTTGTGCCTGCTACATAGTTTCGAACCTGTTGCATTTTTTTGTGGACAGAGACACGCAATTCTTGTTTTATTTGCCCAAGTTAATTGTTGTGAGATAAAGGGTTTGAACTCTTGTGAATGGCGCTTGTTGTTTCTTGTTGCATTGACATTCACTTTGCATGTTATGGTTTTTTTTCTGTTCTCAGACATCTCAACGAGCAGCTTCAAAAGGCGACTGTGATCACAGATGCCAATAAGGTGAAAACATCTCTTTGAAGTACAGTAGTTGAACTAACCTGGAACGAAAAGATGTCACTTGGGCCATTGAACAGGGAACCCTAGTTTAGTTGAATGGACTTGGCTCCAGATGTCTCTAACTACTAGGATAATATTACAGGGCCTTGATGCTGAAGCCTAAGTCTAAAAGTTTCTATTGTGACAGTAAACACCGATACCCCAGGATCCTGCATTTTGTGCATCAGTGTTCCTGCATCTGAATTGGTTTTTCTGATGCTCAGGACTTTGTTGTGGAAACTTTGAGGTCAATGGCAGAGCTACTAATATGGGGCGACCAGCATGACCCTACTTTTTTTGAGTAAGTGTTTCTAGGCCATGCTTGCTGTTCAATACCCTAATCCTGCCTTAGTGTCTAGGTTTTCTGCCATTGATGAATTTGGAATGAGGATGTTGGCAACTCTGCAGTGTTCTTAAAATAGTTGAGGACCACATGTCAAGGTCCACCTTTTGTAGGGGCTCTGGTGTGAAGTGGAATGACATGCCAACAAATCACAATTTTTGAGAATTCTTTTGTGTTGGCGGGAGAATGCAGTTTTTTCATGGAGAAGCAGGTCATGTCAACATTTGTGCGTATACTGAGGGAGAGCAAGACAATTACAGCTGTAGCAGTGCAGCTACTGCAGACACTCAGCATTATGATTCAGAATATCACAAGTAAACATGCCAGATGTATGTGTTATGATTATGAAGATGTATTTTGCATTGCTTCCAACAGACATGTTCAATCCATTCTGGTAGAATAATAAGGACTATATGTGAGCTTCAGTGTGGAAATATGCTATCTCCTGTTGCTCTCTGTTTAAGAAACACCTCATCAAAAGTCAGAAGATTAACGGATGAGTTTGGAAATTGTGCACAGCACATGACACCGGGTTTCTGGATGTTTTGTAATCATGGGTCACAGACTATCTGTTCAGTAATGAGCATATCAACCAGCTCATCACATATCCCTTCGATTTTCAGCATGAAGAGCTGCTTGCTTACTATATCATATTTCTGAGGTGAATCAACTTACCATTGAGCTTGTGATTATGTCCACCTTAGGTATGGATGCCACAGAAGATCGAGTTGTTATTTCTGAGATCCACTCCATGGCAATAACCACTACAGCTAGTGAAATGTTTTTATAGGTCTGTACAGAACTTTCCACATGCTTGTATGTGTCTGAGGACCCTGTTTGTCCTGAGAGGGGAAGGTTTTGTTATTACTTTTCTCATTGTGCAGTGTCTCACTATATCCTGACTTTCGCTTTGCTTGATGATCAGAACAATTAGCATGAAGTTGGACCAGAACACCGTTTCATTCTTCATCAAGACAAATCATGTGCGTGAGCACTGGCTCCCTCACTCACCCTTCTCTGTGGAAATGGACTCACCATTCTTTGAAGGAAGAGCAGTTACTCTCAATTGCAGATTGTGCAAGAGAATGTTGCATGTCATCCTGTCTGCTCCTGTGGGTATTCTTTGCTAGAGATGTTGGACTCACCTTGCATGCATTGGACCATTTCACTGTCACTTGATTGGTAATATGACCTCTCCTTTACAAAGATGGCAGCATTTTCTGTTCTTATTGCCCAAGTGGTTTTGTTCAATCTTGAGCACATGGCAATTTGTGCTGTTGGGAGAAGATAGGAGGAGATGCTTGAAGAAATTCAGTTACATTGTAGGAATGAAAACAGTAACCTACTTGTTTGAGAATGCAGGACGAGGTGGTATCATTTCCTTTGTACAGTGAGGCCATCAAGTTTTTTCATCATGAGGAGGGCATGGTCCGCATTGCTGTGCGGACAATTACCCTAAGTGTCTATAATGGTGAGCTAGCCTAGCCACTTTATACCCTTAATATAAGTGAATCTGGCAGATTAGGATGTCAGGACATATGGGCCTTAGTTGTTGGACTTGAGAAATGATGAGGACTTTTCTGGAGCACATAGTCACACCCCTTGTGTTGATGGGGGTGGGGTGCCCTACTTGCAGTGGATGATGCAAGCATTCGGAAGTTTGTGATGAGTCCACAAGTGGTTGGCTATTTTGAAAACCTAATCACATTTCTCAGGCAGCAAATGCTTAATTTGGATGGCTTGGTAATGGAAGCTGCCAGGTTGGTCCTTTCCTCCTCAGTCTTATTGTTCTTATGTTTTTTTATCTCTGGAATGTCTTTCTTTCCCTCCTCATAGAAGTCCAGTAACCTCTATTGTAATTGGTCCACTCTGGTTAACAACCTATGACTAGCTTCCAAGAAATGGAGTCAGTGACTTCAGATTGAAGGCAACCTCACTCCATGCAGAAAAGCGCTTTCTGAAAGCTCCTTTCAGAAAAAGTGAAGGCACCCTTGCTCCATTTTTGTTGCAAGTGAGTGGGCTGATGCACTGATGGAGGTTCTTTTGTGCTGTTTATCAGGTTCCCAGAATCTATCCAATTGCAGGGAAGGTTGGAATCAGCTATACTTGAAACTGGGGACCTCCTGTACTATTGCAATGATATCATTAATGCTGGCATACCTGCACTGCGCACACTTATGACTAAACACATAATGCACTTGATTGTGTTGCCTTTGCTGCTTCCAGCAATTCGCCTCATGGGTGATGGTGCAGCTGTGCCTCTGGTAAGCAATGGGTTTCTGTGGGTATCATCTCTTTGCAAGCACACAGCATTTTACTCTTCTTCTCACCCAAGTCCAGTGACACTTGGTTTATGTAGATGAAATACATGCTGAGTCTAGACTGAAAAGTTTTCTATCAGTAATCTAATCTACCCTGACTGTAGATGGGTGTAGCATCTACACCTACTGGAGGTTTCTCTGTGCAATTGCATTGACCTTTCTCAAGGCCCTGCTCTCAGAAAGCAAATCCTTCTTAGTCATGTGTGGCACAATCATGAGGGGTTTGGGTAGTGTTTTCATGATTGTGACTAGTCTTTTAGAGACTTGTCTATAAGTTTCTGGACTCTTCAGGAGATTGTATTATTGCAGATTTGTCAACTGTAGTGTTTGATCTTTGCCTGGAGTTTTATGTCTTGAATGAGATTCTGCTCCTCAACAAACAGGAACCATTCTTGTAGCAGCACATCCCTTGTCCACAGATCTTATCCTAAACCTGTTGAATAAGGGTTTCTAATGTCTTATGGACCTATTACAGCCTCATGCATTCTTGAAGAATGACTCAGCTTGTTGAACATTCTTGCCAGGGAATGCACCTTAGCACGCTCTCCGCATTGTATTTCCTATTGCGCCTGCTGCATATTGTAAGACACAAGACCTTGGTGAACAACATTGGGGCATCCCTTCTCCGGACTGATCTGCCATCAAATCCCTCTGGAATTAGGACCAAGGATTCTGAACCTGCAGACAATGCATCAGATTTGAGGTCGACTGCAAACCATGGAGCAGCAGACAATATGACAGAGCCTGAAGATGCAGCTGCACCTTCAAGTACCCCAGAAGCAGTGGATGGACGGTACGTTCCACTAGTTTTTTTTCTTTTAATTCTTAGGTTGTACAGAATTTTAACAGCTGATGGAATTGGCTTTGACCTCTGTGCACTGAAGTAATGTCAGTACTGTGGATGCTTGAACTGTCACAAAATGAGAGCAACTCCCAATAGGATTGTTTGAATTGTGCTGTAAGTGTGGCTTGTTGAGAGCTTTTACAATGTTCAGTATGAAATTATGTTCTTATTTGTTGAGCTCTGGATGACGTGATCAATTGCCAAACTTCCTGTGTGTTTGGTGTTGCAGGGAAGCTTTGCTGTCATACTTGCTGTGCAAGGATGATAAGCTGGTGATGGCATCACTGTGCTTGTTGGTGTCCTTTTTGCAAAATGAAGGTGAGAACTAAGCCTGTTCAGAAGACAGCTGGAACAACAAAACAGACATATTCGACAGATTTTTTCACTTACTGAACTTCAGTTGGATCACTGTCGGTGCAGCATTGGATGAGGCATTGCTTGATGCTCTGGGGATACTGCCACGACGCAAAAGGCACAAAAAGCTGCTACTAGTATGTGCCTGCACCAGGGAGGGCTCTTGTTTTATGTGGAACCAACTGCTAATTCTGCCTAGGGTTGGAATTTCTTGTTGCATCTGACTTGTGGGAGGATAACAAAAGCCACTGCTAGCAGCTAATAGAATAGGGGCATGGGCATTTTGTTGTTCTTGTCTCTTGAAAAGAAATTTGGAAATCTTATTCTGCAGCAGTAGGTAGTGGGCCAAAAAATTGTCGTGGGTTGGGAAGAAATGGATTAAGAAACTGGTTTGAATTTCCCTTGTGGAGTGAGGGACTACTGACTTCCACAATTTGTGCAAATCACAGCAACAGCTTATGGGTGACAGGTCTGAGCAAGATGGTGACCATCTCTTCTCAGCATCTGAGCAACCAGATGATGAATACCCTGTATGGACTTTGCAGCTATGCTTAATGCTACCGCATTCTCTTTTTCTTTTGTTTATTACATTACTTTTATAGTGTTTTGGGCTGCTTCCACATGAAAGAGTCTGTCAGGGGACTGATGTTTGAAGTTTTACATGTACAAAGTTTTATGTGCAATTCCTGATATATGCCAGTTTGGGATGATTTGTCAGAGTGAGCACTGGGAGTGTGAGCTACAGGATGAAGTGCTTTCAGGTTCTGCAACCCTGAAGAACCGGAGCCAGGCACTACTCATGAACCTCTGATTTTATTTTTGTTTTAAAATATTCCTATTTAAGAATGGAGAATCTTGAGTGATGTAGTATAATTTTGTTGCTTATGGATATTGAGAGTGCTAAAATTTACCTGGCTCATTGCAGCCACAGACAAGCTCTTCAAGTCTCAGCATTTTAGCCACCCAATTGATGATAGTGAAACTGCATGCTTACTGTACTATGGGATTGGCTAAACATGGAATTCTAGCATCCACACTGTGAATAGGGAGGAGATGTTGCAATCTTCTTCAAAATTGTTTTTTGAAGGTCTCCACCAAGTAAGGTGGTACTCAGATGGCATGATGACTAGATACTGGGTTATGAACCAAAAGTGCTGTTACCAATTTGGATTGGTGACCTTGAGGCCAGAGATGGAGTTTACTCACTCCTTTCAAACCTGTGGGCAGTTGTTCATTCAGCTGACTAAATGTGTTTCTGTTCGCAGATGCTGGATGCATTGATCCGGCTATTATGTCGAAGACCTCCACAGTGTGCAGAGGTTTTATGGCAGACAGGATGGTTGCTGCGCCAGCTGTTGCCATTCCAAGAGCACAAAATCAGTGACTCTCGAATGTCCCTCCTTGATGTTGGACCTCTCATCTTTCCTTCCTGTTTGCAAAATATTTCTGTCCTTAGCTATATAAGCTCTTCGTCTCTCATCTGTCTGTTCTTTATGCTTTGTAAGCTTTTATTTTTCAAGTGCTATGTTATTTGTCCTTAAGAGTGTGCCTTGGACATGGCAGAGGGCATATTCAGCTGCGCAGAAAGATCTTGCACTTGAGTTGACAGATTGCTGGTTTGATCTTATCCCAGCAGTTCTTTCAGAAGAATGGAATGTCTGCCGAAAAGGTAATTATTCAATTTCATCATCCTTGTCTGCTGGAGATCCTAAGGGTTTGCACTATTGGATTCCAATATTGGACCTTTGGTTTGCTGGGTTTATCATTCCTGTTCATTTTTTCCAGCAGTACCATTGACAAAGAGGTTTGTCTTCCACTCATTGAGGCAATTTTAGCACCAGATGATCCTATCCTAAGAACTACATGCTTGAAGGGTCTTCTTCAGAGTCACTGCAGTAGGCTGGTCTTCTGTACGTAAGCCAACAAAATGGTACTGATATGTGCTTTTCATGACAGCTTTGGACTCGCCTATGCTCAGAAGGGACTCCTCCTTTGTATTGATGCCAAGAACCCAGCAATCGCAAGATGGTACCCTCTTGACTGGAGTTGCCATCAACAATATCCTTTCTTGTGGCTAGTCTTTAAGTTGATGCATAGTGAACAGAATCTGTTCACTAATAAAAGACTTGTACTGAACAGTAGCTCATGTCTTTGTGACAGATGTGCCTCAATCATCTTCATCTATTTTTGTTGGAGAGAGAATGCGGGCAACTGTCAAGGTGATGGCAGCTTTATATTTTCCTGCTAGCTTGCTGTAAAATTTTAAGTACCTGTGGAGAATTGTTTAGTTCTCAGTGCAATGCAAGCATTACACACCTCGGAGCAACAGTTGAGCTAGAGACTCATGTTGGATCATCTTTTGTCAGGTGGTCTTTGATATCATGGGCACAGTTGTTGCACAAGGTTCGGCCTCTGATATTCCTTGCTCTATCCCTTACCCATAATTCTGGTTCAAATTGTTTCAGGTGGTGCTGGTGCTACATCAAATGCGGGTATTGCTTTTGAATGGGTCTCTTCCAGAGAAAGCCCCTTTGGCAGAGGTATCAGAGGAAAGGTCTCAGGTTTCAACTTCAGCCACAAGAATTGGCAGTGAAGTGGACTTGGGTGAGTTGAGAAAGATTTTTTGAGGATAAACTTGAATACCATGATACCTTCCCCAGGTGCCTGCAACCAGGATATGTACAGTTTTTCCTCTTCAAGGGGCAACTGGAATAACTTTGTAAAATGGGTGAAAGAAGGAGAAAGATCATGTAGACTGCATAAGAACTTGATTTTCCTGATGATTTGAGCTGGATCAGTTTGGCAGATATGAAAAAGGCATGCTAATTGCAGAGCTTTTGATGGTGATGTGTCCAATTAATCTTTTGACTGTTAATAATTGTTAGAGGTCTAACAGCTGTTTGGGTGGAGTGCAGCAGCAAATGCTATGTCATGTAAGGTTGCATTTGAGAGAGGCAAGGAACGGATAGTGTACCTGCTTGTAGTACTGCAAGGGACATCAGGTTCACTTCTATTGGTTGAAGAGATCACCAGTAAACAACAGCGTGGAGTGATTCGGGTCACAGCTCCTCTTGCAGGCTCTGATGTATGGTGCCCCTTCCCCCTTTTAAAGCAGTTAATGATGTTCAAGTAAGATATGCACCGGAGTTAAAATTTTCCATACCATGCAATTGTTTTCCCACTTGCTGGAGAAATACATCCATGATCCAAACCTTATCTTCCTTTCGTTAGCTACTCTGAGAACACAGGTGGGACTTAACATTTGCAGCATGTAACATTGCAGCCACGAGTGGATGAAAAGCATCCAACATGGCTACACCTGCGCATCAGATCACCCCATCAACCTCTTGGTGATGTGAGCACTGGAGGACCTTCCAGGAGCAGCCCACGGATGAAGCAACTGGTTGATGGCCGGTGGACACTCGCATTTGGGGATGCAGAGGCCTGCAAGAATGCCAGCTCATTCATCACACAGCAAATCACCACACAGACTAACAATGTCAGAACTATAATCACCTCTTTTCTTGGTGAAAGTGCTCAAGGGCTTCAAGATGCTGTTGTTGTTGAGCATAGTTCCCCACCTTGATTGTAGAAATATCCTTTGGGGAGAGCTGAAGCAGCTAGCTTATGCCAGCTTCTAAGCAGCTAGAGTCCCCTCTTATCCTGTCTTCATCCATACTCATATAGATGATTTATCCAAGTGTACATGGTCATAAAATGAAGCATCACCCATTTTTTTGGCATCCACTATGGTGCAGTTCGACAGAAGTTCATAAGCAGTCAGCCAGAGTCAGATTCCTTTGAGTCAATTCCATGCTTTACCCTTCTGTCTGTCCACCTTCCCTTCTTGGGGTCTTTCAATGTGAAGTGTGAGTAGGGTTAAACTTCATTGTGGGTGGTCTGTGTCTGAGTCAATCAATCAGATTGCAGACTAGGGTTTTAGTATCAATTGTAGGTGGGATAATATCACTTGCCTTGGTCAATCTCTCTTTAGCAGGCTAATGGGTATAAACTCCCAACAGTTGTTAATCAACTCTCTAATTGAGAGAGTACCTTTGTTACAATGCACAAGCACAGTAAAGCAGTACAGAAGGAAATGTTTTTAGCACTACTGTGAATACTCAATAATCTTGCACAGTATGGAGTCATCATCTATATTGTGTTAATACGTAGGACTTACATGCAAATGTGGCATTGTTATGGCATGATCAAATCTTTTGGTCATGAATTCATGGAAGAATCAAGGCCATGATTGTGTAGTTTTATGTTGGCTTGCTATTCTGATGCAGTTCTAGCAATCCCATGACACTTGTTATCTGGTCCTCAGGGGGACCTGCCATCGGTGTTTCCAATTTTCACAGTTGCACTATTGACTTTCTCTTTGTTTCACATGTTTTGTGTTTGCTCAGAACCAGGTGTAAAGATGGGAGGAAACAAGGCCAGCTTGCCAGAGTGACATGAAATCCCAGTAACCAAAATTGGCAATGGATGGTAGTATGCCCTTCTCATGCGTGTACTATACTCCCATTAGCAACCATTATGTACCCCTTCATTTCACAGCAGCTAGCTACATGAGAGTTTGAAAACAAAAATATTTTCTACTGAGAACTGATTCTCTTTTCCTGGTGTCTTCACTCTTTAACCTCCTTGCTCAGTTGATATACACTCTGTTTAGAGTGATCTGGCAAAGAAATGATGCATACCTCACACCTGCGACCAATCATTGGTATGCCCAGATGTTTGTCCTAAATTTTTGCAAAGATAGCAGGTATTACATTTTTCATAAAGCCCAAAGCTGCTTTTTGTTTGAAGTATCCTGCCTCCTGGACCCAATGATGACTAGTCCTTATCCCATGAGCTACAACCTTGCATACACTAACTTGAGAAATCCAAAAGAATCTTTGCAGTAGCAAACTACAGCTTTTTGCTGGTTATGCAAACAGCTTCTGTTGGCACTTCCTTCAGGGACTGATTGTAAGAGACTGAAGGCATGAAGATGTAGGAAGTTGCAGAGAGAACTCCACTAACACTTTGAAGGTAACTGTCATGTCAATTCCAGCAAAACCAAACTGTCATGAAAAGAATGATTTGAGTCATAACCTTGAGTGTCAGTCACTTAAGGCACAAAGACTGTCGTTTCTTTGATCACCATTGTCTGTATAGGGTTACAGTGAAAGATATGGCATCAAACTCATAATGCATTGCCTTGGCATTAAAGTCACAGAGAATATCTCCACATGTAAATACTTTCAGTCATACTCCAACTCATCAGGGGTGACTGCCCTTTTCAATGGAATAACTGACTTCTTCTCAGTATCACGGGGCATAGCTTTCCTCATGTCTGCATGCACACACCAACATAGGTCCAACCACAGCAACTGATCAAATCAGCTCTGCAATTAATTAAATGTTGGTCAAATTGAGGATGTTGGATGATCAAAACTCCCACAAACATACACTTCACAGTAAAATATGCATTTTACAAAAGGAATTAGCTCAACAATATGCAATTTCATGTCTGCATTGATGATTTATGATTGCAGATTACAACAGGACTGAGCAAGAAATATTGTCTGACCATACAAACTTGCAGCAGCTCCTGCATGCAACTTACTAGCAACTAAGTAAATCAAGATACCAGATAAGACCCTACAATGTAGAATAAGAGATGATGATGGCCTATAGCAAAGAACAAAACAAGAACTTCAACCAATTTCATTCTTCAATTGAAGACCAGAAATTAGACTCACCTAATCCATCTTCCTCTCCTGAGTAATACTTGAGCACTCGTCGATATACCACATATCCTAGCTGTTGATATACATACAAGCCATAGCACACACATTAGTCCAGACATTAGTATGTAAGGGACACTGGTCAAATGTATGCATTTCTGTAAACATACTTTTTGAAAGACACATCACTCTCTTGACCCCTAAATCTAACAAAGAGAATGGGGATGGTGTCATCAAGCTGAGAGTAAGAGGTCACATAACAGTTCATGTACCTTCTCATACATAGTAATAGCAGGTCTATTTGAGGCCCGCACAAATAGGTCCACAAAATATGCATTATACCTGTGATCTCCCATCCCACCAGCAACTGAACATTTAGAAAACAAGGGGTTGCCATACATGAGCATAAAGACAAAATATTCAAAGGTCAGTAACAGATTTACAAGAGGCATGAAATTGAATGGTGTTTTCTGGTCCCCAAACAATCCCCAAACCTTAATCCCTTATTCAAAACCCTAAACCCTAATGCACAAGTGTGGCACATGTTACTTACGTCTTTTCAGTGATTTCTTCAAGGATATGCATCAGCTTTTTGGCCAGCTGTTGCCGCCGATACTCAGGAGCCACTGTTACAGCTGTTACATGGCCATGCCAAGAGTCCCCATGCCCTTCCACCTTTCCCATGACTTCAAACAGAAAGCACTTTTTCAAATCAAGTAAATTCATAAGCATATATCCACACCATGCATGTGCAGAAACCCATTCAACTTAGAATATAGTCAGAACCCCAAAAGAAGCAAAAACTGTCACAGCAAATCATGTGCAAGATCATAATTAAGGAATTCAACGGATGCAAAAAAAAGTCGTGACAGACTTGAGCATGGATTAAGAACCTACTGTAGCCCATGATGGATTTGTTCGGCCCTTCTGCCACATGAAAATAGTCTGGCCATCTTGCCAAATAGTTCATATAAAACGCCATACTAAACTGCACACCCAAACTCACACCCCAGTTCCTTGTAATGTAATGTCACGAGCATGCAAGAAAACATCCAAAAAAATTCATTCATTTAAACACACCAAATGCACCAATCTTGTTCAAATCCCCTCTGCGCAGTTCTGAATCCTGATACAAGAGTATGTTGATTATGTTTCCCAATGTCATCCAAACTTCATGATTTTGGCAATCCTGCAGCTGTTCAAATTGTCATGGTCAACGAGATTCATGTGACCGCAATCTCCTTTTTTTTTTCTAAAGGTCATCCACACAAAGTTACACCGCTGAAACCACCAGAACCCTATACAAGTTAAATTGCTACACAAGAACCAAATTCCAGAAAAGAGTTACCTAATCCCTTTTGCGACAACAAAATTGTATTCGAATTTTGAAATTAGTCCGAATTTTTGGGATAAGAGCTAAAACAAAAGTACACCATCAGGAGCTATGGAAGAGACGTAGAAAGGAAGAAGATAGTGTACCGTTTCGGTGAGATGGTCAACATTAACGTTGGCGAACCGGAGCAGATCATCACAACAGAATCGCCGCACCGTTGTCATGACTTCAACGCCACTTCTGTCGATTACTATAGAATATCAAAAACCGATTTCCGACAAACTCCCTCTACAATCCCTGACTCGCAAACTCGAACCCGCCAGTGTTTCCGTTGATCAGTTTCTTAGGGTTGCGGGATTTAGGGTTTTGTCTTCCTTCCTTCCTTCCTTTTTCTTTTACATAAACGGAGTCTATTCTTTTCTCTTTTCTTTTCTTATAACGAAGACCAGAAAAAACTGTGAAATATTTTTTTCTTAAATTTTCAATCGCCTTAAATTAGGTATTCAAATTTCACTATATGTCATTTTGTTTCATTAAATTTTTTTTACATTTTTTATTTGTTAAGCAAAATCTCAATGACAGTTCTATTCATTAAAAAGGTTCACAACAAAATACAAACCCCCAAAAAAATCTTTTAAACAACAAACCACAGGAATCTGGCAAGCAAACAGTCTCACACGGTCCAAACAAAACCGCCTCAGTAATAGTACCTTCATCACTAAAATGGTCATTCCTTTCTGAAGGAAATAACAAGCATTCTTGAAGCTCTTATAAGACATCCCACATGCCTCTCAAACTAACCTTAAAACCCCAGAGAGTCAAGGCTTTGTCTTCATTGATGTGAAGACCATTTCCTCTTCTGAAACATGCCGAAGCTAGAAAGCATGGATATCATTCCCTGCTAGTATCTACAATAGAATCATATGCATCAAAGAATAAACCCTTCTCTATGCAACTGTTCCATACTCCTAATGCACAACCAGTAGAAAGAAAATTAAAGGAATGAACTTAAGAATTGCACATATTGCTGCACATATTGAGGTTTTGTAGGGATAATATGCCCAGAATCATGCTCTACAATCATACGCATATTAGCATCAAACAATTCCACCAATTGCTTAGATTTACAGACCCCTATCTGCCTGTCTTGTCTCCCAAAGATATGCAATGATGGACATGCAATTCCACCCACTGCACCTGTTTCAATCAACTGTTGGTGCTGAAGAACAGGCGATGGAAATCCTGAACACAGTATCACAAATCTGAAATCCATATTACTGGGGCTTCTAAGCTGGCACAGCACTGCTGCAATTGCAGCACCTTGAGAAAACCCAAGAACTCCATCAAAAGGCCCCAAGTTGGAAAATGCTTCTTGTATTCGCCACCATGACCTTGACCATCCTTGTGACTGTGATTCATACTGCAGGGGGTCAAATGCAGACAATACTGGCATCCAGATGTTTCCATTACTCCTCCCCTGTCGAGTGACCAACAGGTCTTCGTTGCTGTCACTAGAAGGGGTTATTGCTGGACTACATACATCCACCAATTCTTGGAGATCACCTTCTATACTGGAACTGATAAGCCATCCATACTTTCTAGTTGTAGCATGCTGCAATGATCCTTCAGAATCTTCCACCATACCTCCTCTTCCAGCATCATCTGCAGTTCCACTGGACAATACTATTTCCTGGCTTGCAGATAAACTCTGATGCTTCTGATAGAGGAAGGGCAGTTCATGTGGTGCATCAATAAATACCATATCAGCAATGTGTTTCAATTTCTTTCTTAATGCAGACAACCTGCCTCTAAAGCTGCTTGCATTCTGCCGAAACCCATGCAGACAAAGTACTCGCAGCTTCTGTGCCTGTGCATGCTCTGCAAACCACATCATGATCAGTGTTCTTTTTTCTGGCAAAATTTTGCCATTTTTCAACGAAGAAATTGGAAAAATTTGGAATATATTTAACATGTGTAAATTCGACTAATTTTGCTAATTTTTTATTATTTTCACCAAATTTTCAATATCAAAAATTTAAAAAACCAATGATTATGATTCAGGATCAGAGATCACCAACTTTCTGAGTCAAAACTTGCTATTCCACCCTTCACTTCAATTAGCTTGGTCAGGACTGAACACAATATGTAGGCTTCATGTAAGCTGGCAACAAAGATAAAAACTCAATTCCTCCCACTTACCTTTCAAAGGTGAAGGCATGCCAATAATTGGTGCCTCTGTCATTACCACTGTTGGTGAAGGTATGTTCCTCTTGCACAGCTCTACTGGTGATTTTTGGATTGATGACTTTCCATTCATCTCACAAAGTTCACATACATAAGTAACAGGTCTTGCGGCTGTAGTACTGCAGGCCTGAAGAGCATCAAAGCTAAAGTCAAGTCAGAACCTGTATGCAAGCCCCATCTTCCAAGCTCGTTCAACATGTTATGATTAGGCAATAAATCAGCTGTCAAAGAATGTGTAAACCAAGAACTGAGAGAAGTTCACCTGACAATCAGTACATACAAGAACTAGTAGTCTGCATAGTGAGCAACGTGTTCGAGAAGAGTAGCTGTCAAATGGAACTTTGCAAAGCAGGCAGCAGCCTAAAACCTCTGGATTAGAGCTTGCAACTGCCATCCTGAAGCCACATTCCACTTGCCTATCAGAAAGAATCTAATTGCTTCATTTGTTCAAACTCACCACTATTAGAGAAACATCAATTGTTTCCCTTCTGTCTGCATAAGTAAAAATCCACATGCTGACAGACTTACATAGCCACAAGTATTGATCCATAAATCCTGGAATGCGACTCTCCTCTTGCCATCACAAAACCAGTAACTCACACAATCCACTGTAATACAGGCTGCAGAATATCTTGTGATCCTAACTCTAAAGAGCTGATAGAATGCAGAACTCAATCCCAAAAGGACCTCCAATGCAGAAAATCTGAGGAGTGGGAGGAAGCATAGCAAAAAGTACCTGTGATCAAAGACAAAGTTCTTTCCTTTAAAAAAACCTCCATCAGCAAAAGCCTCCAGGTATCTATGGATACCCAGACAACTGCAACAAATGCACAAGCATGTATAACCAGCATGTTTTGCAAAATTGTTCAAATGTGCACAATTATGTCCTTATGAGATTGATTAAGTTCGGATTCTTGACCCAACTTGGGAGTATGACTCATAATTGTTTTCGAGGATGACAAGTAGAAGTTGTGATTGTAAAAACACTAGGCATCACATAAATATTGTTTGTTGTCTTGAACTCCCTTTCAGACTGCAACTTCAACATTATCTCATTCGCCACAGACCACTTGCTGTGGAGCTCTTGCCAAATATGAATGGCCATGAAGTGCAGTGTTTTGTGCTGGTCATGACAATGAAAATATCACCTGGTAGACATCTTCAAATTCCCTCCCTTTGCTCCGGAGATAAGCTGATGCAAGTTCACAACGAACACCACCTGTGCAATACCTAAACATTCCCACCATTCATTAGCAGGCAGAATCATGTTGAAACAGAAAGTAGAATTGAACCATCAACAGTTTTGCCACTAGCTGTAGCAGAACACATATAATGCTGCAATTACATGAACATCATGACTGATGCAAGAAGAGCAAGCAGTTAACTAGGCACAAGATCATGAACTTTATACATTCCTCCAAAGGCACAGGCACAATAGGAGAGTCTCGAAGCTCTAAGCTAATACTCAGGAATTACAACACAGTTATGTGCTTTGAGGTTTGTTGTCAAAGTAAAGAAGTAAAGTCAGCATGCCCTTTGCAACAGGAGGCAGGGTGTCTGGATCCTCCCCTGTTCCCACTCATTGAACTTATCCCCCTTGCAGCCCTGCAAGATCTGCTCAACCCTATCTCTTGCCCTGCCTTTTAATTGCATACTACATGCAAAACATTGATGGGAAAGAGAGGGTACATAGTTTGAACAAGGGAATGGAGTTATCAAAGCTATTCAAATTTACTGGTTCAAATCATGCCAACCACACATGCAAACCATGCAAATCAACTGTCTAAAGCCTAAAGACTAAACCCCTAGACCCTATAAAGCTAGGTGATGAGGCAATGAAAGATTACGTACATAAGAACCTGTTTGTTGCGCAGTTGATCAGCATTGGCATCAAGCCAAGAAGGCAAATCACTGTACTGCCGCAGCATAGGATCATGAAATGCAACCCCAGGAGGTGGTCTGAACTTGCCTATCCGTGTTTCATATATGTTCCTTGCATCCAGCAGCACATATTCCTTTTCACCAGAGTTCCCTTCATCTACTTGCATTCTTTCCTCTTGGCAGCTAATTGTTATGCTCTCCGCATCCTTGCCAATGTCCAGAGAACACTTTCCACTCTCAGACAATGTCCTGCTCATTGATGTGTTAGCTGAGATGCAGTCTGTGTGCGCAGCTTCTAGGGGATTACATTGAGAGGATACACATTCAGCAGACAAGGCCGCCCGCTCCAATATGGTGTGAAATTGCTTTGCAGTTAAATGTTGACCTGCATTTGAGACAGAGGGTTGCTCAATTGAAGGGTGCAGGCCCAGAGTAATGAGCTCCTGTGATTAACAACAAGACCAAAAAAAATTGATCAAAAAACTGCTTGCTCTTGAGAAAAAGCCACAGCAGGTTCAATCTGTCCTTGACAAATAAGATTCAGAAATCCAATAACTCGGTGCATGGCCACCTTACAAAGAGGTTGCCAATGCAAATCTCCCAGATGCAAAAACTTAAGCTTAGGGTTTATTGTAGACATTGCTCTTAGTCAGTTTCCCATTTTAAAAAAATGAAGAAGAAACATTTGAAATGCAGAAAAAAAATTGTGGACATCAGACCAGCATGTCCACAATTCGTGGAAAGGAAGAAACTGTGGGCCAGCCAGCATATACCTTAACCGCTCGAACAGATAGGGTTGTAAAGCCGCACTCAGCTGCAACTTTCTGATCCGCGCATGGTTTGCAGGAAGACAATTTGAAATCGATGTTTGCAAACAAGGGGTTTGCACCAACCGCATCCATGTGCTTGAACAGCGATTCCATTGTTCCTCCAACCTGCATTGCTCATGTTTGTCAGGCCTCCCACTACAGCACGTTAAGGCAAACCCTACAGCGAACCAACTTACAACTATGCGAAACGTAAACCCTAAACCCA
>Ga0209208_10004290_pt1 | contig 20305 bp, 17 predicted proteins | sample S1TSphfallax_3_FD_187694 | JGI IMG/M metagenome (GOLD analysis project Ga0209208, IMG submission 187694) | Host-associated microbial communities from peat moss isolated from Minnesota, USA - S1T2_Fd - Sphagnum fallax MG (SPAdes) (version 2) | ecosystem: Host-associated > Plants > Peat moss >...
TAAGCTGCACACACGTATTTTTTTTTTGTTTTTTATTTTTTTTCCCTCAAAAAAAAAAAAAAACAACCTGATGTAGGAGTCGTGCCAAGTACAGTAGTCACGAGGTTTTGATTTTCTGCGTCAATTGTGTGTGATTTGCATTACGTCTTAGGCTTTTGCTTTGAGTTTTGTAGCTATTTTCTATGCTCTAGTCTTTCATCAGAAAAGCTGGCAAAAGAATTATTACCTATTTGCACAGAAGAAGAAGAAGAAGAAAAAGCGTTTGGACGTTTTCTTTGTGATATATTCTTCATGTGCTGTTGATCAATAGACTTCTATAGTTTCTTTTTTCGATTTTGCAGTTAGTCTGTTTCCTCAAGCTTTGTGGAACTATTCTCGGCGGTTCTTCCTCGGAGGATCTTCTTGATATCAATCCACGACTTGATTTTTGAATTGCGATACTTGTTTCTTTGGATTTCGCTAGCTATCTGTGCTCTGATCGGTCAGAAGAAGCTGGTGGCAGAGTTCTTGTTTGCGGTTTTTTTTCCTAGATCAAGCTGTGTGATTTGGTTTTCTTTGTCATGGTCATGTAGTAGCGTTGTTAAAAGAGTTGTTGTCGAGTCTTCTGCAATTTGTTTCTTCAAGGCTTTATGGAGCTGCTATTCTAGGCTGTTCTTCTCCGAGGATCTTGATCAGTCAATCCACTTGATTTTCGACTTGCAATTTGTTACCAGCAGAAGGGGGCGGGGCAGTTTCTAGAAGAAGGTTGACTTCAAGATCTATCATGCTCTGAACATCTCTCCTTCTGATGGCGCTGTGGCAATTCCTTCCCTCTGCGTCCGTATCGACCTGAGAAAGGAAGAGGATCATTTTTTGACAGTTTTTTTCTTTTTTGGTCGTGGTGCAATTGGCGATTGGGAATATCGTAAGGGGAAAGCTCAATTGATTCATGTTGCAAATGTTTTTAGAACTGCAACCAAAAATAAAAAAACTACTTGTTGGAGGAATACAATCAGAAAGCTTTCGCTCAAATTGCGATGTTGCAAATCTTGTTACAACTGCAAAAAAAAACATAATGTGATGGCTGGAAATATTGGAAAGCTCTTGATCGAATTGATGTTGCGAAAATTTCGTTTACCAAAAATAAAAAATTGCTTGCTGGAGGAATACAATCAGAATGCTCTCCTTGGCGTCTCTTTGTTTTGTTTTGGATCTGATGCGTTTGTCTGAAGTCTTAGGATTTTGCTGCTTTCTTTTGGTTTTCTCTACCTCATCAGTGCTCTTCTTCTTGTGAAGAAGGTGGACGTCTCCTTTGCTTTCGCTTATTGTGTCTCAAAGAGTTATTTGGAAAATCAAAGCCATTTCTTTCTCAGGAAAGATCTGCCATTAATTCCATCGTCTCTGTCCCCCTTGTCTCTTTCCCTTCCTCCTCTGGCCACGACGCACTTGAGAAGACGCGCATCATCTGTTCTGAGAGGTCAGATTCTCCGATGATCAGGATCTGCGATTGCAGATTGTTCTCACCTTTTGCACGCCGCTCACAGTCATCCTCTGTATACAACAACAATTGCTGCAATCATCTGTAGACGCCGCAACAGCAAACGCTAAGTCCTTCGATTACACTTCACCATCTGCCTTCGTTTCCATACTCCCCCTTCTCTCAACGACATTGCTGCCACTGTTGCTGTCTCTTCTGGCTGTGAGGTACAGCATCCATTCTTCTGCACTTTCCTCTGTCACCAATTCCCTGTTCCGTGATTCCGTGAGAGCTTTTTTTGCGTCCTGAATTCTCTCGCTTTGTTCTCTTCCTTGCTATCGTTTTGTCACAAATCTTGTTACAACTGCAAAAAAAAATAATGTGATGGCTGGAAATATTAGAAAGCTCTTGTTTCAGAAACCTGTTGCTTCACCGGCACCCCCCTTCCCCCACCCCCCAAAACCTCCGTCACAGACAGACTTACTGAATTTATATATATGATTGGACTACTTTCAAACTAATCCAAATGTTAAATTAATATATTAAAATGTTTGTTTTACAAATACAACACATTATTTTTTAATTTATGAGGGTTATAAACATGTCAAAAAAAGATTGGTTACATCTAAGGTGGTTCATGTTAATGCACTCATGCAAGGACACTTGAAGCTAAAAGGTTAAAAATGGGGTTAAAAATCAAGAATTTTAATTTTTCAATACATAATACAAGTGTTTAATTAAATGTTAATGATTTCTCATACATGTGTGCATAGGTGGGGAAGATAGTCCACATGGTGTAGTTAAAAAACAATTAAAAAAAATGTCTTTTACATGAAATTAAATAAGGTCAAAGTTTTTTAAATGATTTTGGTAAGGTGGTATTTAGTGGTACCACTTAATTGAAGATTGTTATTTCGTGAGTGTGAGGAAATGAATGTGGGTAAGAAAACATATTGTTAATATATACCATCCGTATTTAAAAGTATATTCTTTGATGAATTTTATTAATAGGGAAAAATATTTTTTGATATATTTAAATATTTTGCCCAAGTCATTGACCTTTCCACATGATTGTGTCAATGTGGTAGTTGTGGATTCCAAATTGGAACAACTAAATTGGCTCCAATGGTTGCTACCAATTACCAAATTAATTATTAGTGATAGTTAAATTAACTACTTAAAAGTGACTAATGACACATGCCATCATAAATAGGGCACAACATAAGACAAGAATTTAAGGCATGAGTCTAGAAAACTTAATGGGATGTGACCTAAAATTTGATAATATTTTTCACAACCTCCTTTAATAAATAATTGTCTTACACACATTAGATTAATGGTGGGATTTTGTAATTATTGACTACATATTGAATGACTTCTATGAACAGCCACGAAATTTGGTCCCAACATCATTATACTTGAACAAATCCATCAAGTTTTGAAGTGTGAATAAATGTAAGAAATTGATGTGACCCAAAAAAAGGTGCAGTTATATAATAAAATGTTGTAATTGGCAAACATGGATCAATAATTGCAAACCATTTGGTTTGTTTTTATGAGCTTTCACAAGAGTTATCAAAATTATCCAATTTTGAGTTTTTTTTCTCATTAAACATTTGTAAAGGTGTATTAAAAAAATCTATGACATTTTTGTTGAACTCCTTCATACTTGAACTTGAACCCCCTTGTGAAAAATAAAAAAGTTGAAAAGGGTAAATGTAGAGTTCCAAGTAGAAGGGGGATACTATTTCTCGAACATGTGAGCATGAACATGAGCAAATATATAAATTCCAAATATATTCAATCCATGTTAGACAACATATTCTCTAATAAAAATTTGTAATGTGGAGGAATTTTTTTGACACATATGAATATTCTATCACATCATCCCCTTGCCCTGTGGTCTAGGCCACATGCATACATTAAACTAACCCCCAAAAAACTAGACCAAATGGGGTCCAACAATTAATGCCCAAACCACACAATAGGCCATCAATGACAAATAGAGTAACTACTTGACATGGAGAAAATTAGGTTATATTATATTATATTTGATTATTTGAATATTGTTAAAATTTCCAACAAGATTTTATAGGTTTTTAGATTTGAAAAAGGATTTGTGGTTATTTTAACCTTTGCAACTATTCTTCCCGTGATTGAAATACCTTTTGTACTGATCCAAGTATCAAAAGGATGTTGTGTTTATTATGCCCACAATTTGAATTTTTTTTTCAATGCCCTTAAATTATCGAAAACAAGTACAAATGGTTTGTTACAAATCCATCAGGTGCAAAAATGTGATATAATTTCATTAGGCAAATTTGGCACCAACAAAAAAAAAAAAAACTTGTACATTTTGCAAACATGGTTGGACATGTGCATCAATTTGAGTTTTACAATTGTGAGGTTTAAAGCAAGGAATCAAAGTTTTCCATATTTGAGCTTTTTGTTTCTTTATAAAATGTCAAAAGGAAATCTTACTTATTCTTGCCACACTCCCACATATGCACTCCATCATTTCATTAATGATAAAATCAATATGGTTTATATGTATAAACAAATTTTGCATCAATAATGTGCAACCTATATACTTTACAATCTTAGTTCTTCAAAGCCAACATCACAAAAACATTCCAACCATATCTAGAGGGAATGAACAACATTTTTGCAAAACTCCAATAGACTTAAACTTGTATCCACCTATAGATTAAATTGAATTGGCAAAATACAAATTAGAAGTTGGATATTGGGCTTCAAGCAACGGGTTGCAAGACTATAAGATTTATGCAACAATAATTCATATGTTTATTGCAAAAAATTTAACCAACTTGTGACAAGCTCTTTGACATAATCCATGGCCAACACAACTAACCAACTAAAACTATAAAACATGTTTCCAAAGGTAGTTGAATTATTTTCTAAGGGATTGAAAACACATTAATCTATGGTCTTGAAGATGTAACACACAAGAAATGATTAGAAAACCATGTGGACCTGGAAAAATGATACAAGACATTGTGACACCTCCTAGTCTATAACAAAAAGCAAGACATGTTGGTGCCAAACATAAAAAGACCTAAGGAGGTGCAAGAGTAGACCAATTTGCCATATTTAAAAAGGCTTTCAAAAGAGTTCATGGAAAAAAACGAAAGCACATCAAACCACACCCACAACTCGTGTAATAATATCAATAACAAAATGTCACCAATTGAAGAATTAAACTTGCTTAAATACATTTGTAGAACAAACCATTAATGACAATGATGAAACAAAACAATGCAAGTTTCATCACATAATTATACAAGATTGAAATTTAAGGAGGTAAAGAAAATGTAGGAAGTGCATTATCTTGTTTTTAACTTGAAAAGAAGGACTAATTTGGAAATGTAATTTACTTTTTAAAAATGAAAAAAAGGGTAGTTGCAATTTTGACATTAATCCATGTTCCATAATTTCTATCATTCTAGTTTTCATAATAAAAAACTTATGTTTCACTATTGTAATTTTGAGAATAATTAGAACAACTATAGGCTTTAAGCATTTGGAACATGGATAATGAACATAACTTTTTGGAATTAGATTAGTTGCATCTTTTCTTAAAATTTCAATCAAAAAGTGCCTATGTGAACATTTCCAAGTGAATAGGCTATTCCTTTGTACCAATACTGGCAGTATACCAATCATTGCTTATGTAATGGAAGATGGATTTGGTGCCATGGTGGATAATTCAAATTATTTTACTTAAGATGGATAAAATTTCCATAATGGGATGAAAGTGATGGACCAACTGCATAATTTTAAGGTCACAAAACCTCTTTAATTATAATTGTTTAGTAACCATGTTATTGTTTTCAACACATTTGTCTAATCTATATGCTTGAATTCTTGTGATGTATAAACAAAATCATTACTAACCATGGTATCCAAAAGATGTGCAGGAACCAACGTAGGTCAATTACCAAGAAAACAATTAATCGAGGTGTCATACATGTTCCTATTGTAATGGGAGGAAAAAATAAAAATAGTTTTCTCTCAATGTGTGAAATTGTAATAGAAATTGTTGTTATCCATCATGTAATCAAAAACTCCTTTGAGGTCACCATGTATGACACCCCATGTGTGCTTACACACAATTCCATTAAAAGGATGAATGTTTTAAAACATTGACTACATTTATTTTGATGGTATCTTGCATTGATCTCTTGAATCAACCATGTTCAATGATGAGACATTCATACTTTTTCATTTGTATAAGAACAATAACATTTGCATATTCCCAATTAGGTTAACACATTTTAGTTGAATTTAACATTTCACATATGGATCAATTAAAATGTAAGGAAATCATGATTTAACTAGTTTTTTTATTCTTTTCTTTCACATTTCGAAATCCTTTTTTCTATGCATTGTAACCTCTCTTTCATTGAGTAGGTGCATGTGAACATTTAGTGAAAAATTTGAATTACACACATTAATGTTCAAATTGAAAATGTTAAAAATAATTGAAATGTTTGAAATGAATTCTGAATTCTTATTTGGATTTGGATTTTCTTATGCAACGGTTAAATCATTATTTCAATCCATTTTAAGTCAAATGTAACATGTCATCAACATGTAAGGATCAAATATATATATATTTTAATTCTTAAATTGAGTAGCAAACAACAAGAATTTGAAACAAATATGCATGTTGTAAGCAAGCAAACTATAATGCCATAGTGAACTAGTGATTAAGAGGTGAAGGAGATGCAATGTGAACAATGAAAAATAAGAGTGAAATCATCACTAAAATATAGGATGTGATTTAATAATGGAATGTCAAAAATTGAATTCACTTTGTAATTTGAAATTATATGTAGGGTAATGCCTTAAGGTTGGGAAGTTCTCAAAATAACCACCCTTCAAGCTTAAAGGCTTGTTATTTTGAGAACACCCAAACCCTCGGGCATTGCCCAACAAAAAGAAACTGACAATTTTTACTTAATTTGTTTTTACCATGATACTTGATGGGTGCTAGTTTGATAGTCACTAGGTATCACATTATTTTAAATAAAAAAACTAATGTGGGTATTTCACTTTTTGAAATCCTCACTTGTAGATTTGATCAAATAAAGGTGCCTTCCCTATATTAGTGGAATCAATTTGAAATAAATCCTGCTATTGATATTAACCAATATAACATCACAACAAATAATGCATTATTGTTACCACCATGGTATTCTTGAATATCCAAAATATCCCAATAGCTATATGGAATTTGGTCTCATGACTTTAGGAAGGCTTATTATATATTTGATGTCTATGTTTGAATATCCCTTCCACCGACCCCCAAATTGCCTAATCAATTTATTTTGACATTGACACACCTTTCAAAAAATGGTAAGTAAATTCGTTTTTAAATCAATTTTAAAAAAGAAAAAAATGGTAATCAAATTCCATTTCCAACCATTCGTTGTCCAATACCAAAAAAAAAAAATTGTGTTTGCCCCATACATGCTTAATAAAACCTAAAATCATACATGCATGTCTACTATCTTAGGGCAATAATACAAATTCATAACATAAAAAGCAACAACAATACAAATCAATTAATCAATTAAAAATGAATTTTGTTATGATTTTGTTATTAAATCTTCATCAAAGCCTTATTGAAGTTTTAAAAATAATATCAAATTAATTAAAAACATTTATATCTCAAGAAATATATACATTAAAAACTTAATTTATTTAAAATTTGACATGTTATATTTTCATCAATTCTTGCATAATCTTTCAAATAAAAAATTTTACAATCAAGTTTTAATAAGATAAAAAAAAATTGAAGCTAATTATTTGTATGTTTATTTAAAAAAATCATTAAAAAAATTAGTCATATGAATATTTAAAAAATAATCGTAGTCATATGAAACCTCATGATACAAAAAGGCAAGTGACAACCCCAAAAAAAAATGATATAGAAGCACGATTAAATCAGTCACCCAACATTCATATTTCAAGAAGAAACCCGGTCAAGTAGATGGGTAGACTTCAAAACAACCCATCAATTGGATGGGTGCACCCAAAATCAACACATGCACGCCCATTAGCTTGGGGGAATAAAAAAAAGGAAAAGGTAATTAGATTAATTAAGTTTAATTTTGATGTTTAATTCTCAGTTGGACTAGGGTGGCCTTCTCCACACAATAATGTTTCCAGAGGCCATTTCCAGAGGCCCATTTTATATTTATTATCCAGTGGCATCCAAAAATTTGCACTCATGAAGTCGGCCCACCCATTTATCTTCACACGGATGCGGTCACATCTAAAGCGTTGGAATTCTGTTCAGATCCAACGGTAAAGATACAAATCATGGATCTTACGGTCTGGATTGGACTATGTCGGTAGGAGATTGAGGAGGGTGGGAGGGGGGGGGAAATAGATGGCAGGAAATGAAGGGTCGAGATTGAAAGATGGAGGTGTGTGATATCGAACGGAAAGATGTTTCACAGCCGAGCAAAAGAAACAAGAATCTGGAAAGAAGACCCGTGAAAGGACAGAGAGAGGAAAAGAGAGGGAAAGAGGAGGAAAGAGAAGGAAATGTGAGAAAGACGAGTGGCGAAGGTAAAGAAGTGGGAAATGGGTAAAAGACGAGGGAAGGGAAAAAAGGACACGGTAGACGAGGGAAAAGAAAAGGAGAGGAGAGACGAGGGGAAAGGGAGAAAGACAAGTAGCGGAGGTAAAGAAGCAGGGAAATGAGTAAAAGACAAGGGAAGGCAGAAAGACTACGAAAAACGGAGGCGCCGGGCGATGTTCGTGTCTTCTGTGCGAGGCTCCGGCCGCCCGCGCTCGCGTCTGCAGCTGCTAACACCTCCTTCTCCTTCTTCCTCCATCCACGGGATTCGGTTCTTGAATATCTGTTGTATTGCTGTCAGTGGTGGAGAGACGAATCGCAGCTTTCCGGAGAATGTTTTCTTGTGAACAACAGTTTTCTGTAGAGTGTATACTGCGGTTTTATCTGGTGTAGAAGGTAAGAAGACGACAAGTGCATTCCTTGTTGTTGCTTTGCTTGTTTGTGTTTTCGAGGTTGCTTCTTTACTCTCGATTTTTGGTTCATCTCTGAAGACGCACTCTGATTGTGTGTTTGCCTCTGGAAGACTGTTTTGTTGACGGTGGAGTCTGTACAGTTCGAGTCCGCGGAAATCATACCTTGAATCTTCGGTGTTGTGTATATAGAAGTCTCTGCCAGAAGATCTGTATATGGATATAGGATTTCTGCTGCTGTTTAGGTTAGACTTTTGTATCCATACTTGTTTACGGAGTCGTAGCAGCGCGAATCGTTGGTGTGACGAAAGCTGATTTGGAGGCGGAGAATGAGGCGTGCTGTATTCCTCTGAAGTTTGTACTTCCCCTATTTCTCGTATTGGGGGCAGGGGGATGGGGTGTAATGTTAGATCTAGGTCTTCGTTGCGAAGGTAAGGTCACAAGAGTTTCAGCTGCCTTGAGAAATTACTCTGTGTTAGGCTTCTGCGGAGAAAAGGCTCCGGGAGAAGAGATTGCGCGTTTCCAAGCGTAAGATCGTCATGGCGGGATATACCTATTGAGGGAGGTTTAGGCCCTAAACCTTGTGGCAGGGAGAGAGCCATGAAGCACGGGAGCGTACAGACCTGAGGAGGGCGTAGCAGCTTGTGAGCCTCTCGAGCTGTACAACGTGCAAGGAATCCCTAGAAGACTAGCGATTCCCCCTTCTTGGCTTTCCCCTTCTTGGTGTGTATATGACAGAGCGATGCACATGCTTTTCCCTGTGCTGGCCTATCTGAGTCCTTCAGAGACAAAGCTTGGATCGTGCTACTCTGTGTTAGTTTTTATGTGAGAAGAAGAAACAGAGGTGGAGAGAGCAGGAGAAGGGTTCAACTATGGCTTTTGGCAAATCAGAACGAAAGGGAATACTCATAGGACGTCATGCGGTGATTTCACAAGGGAATGATGCTGCTCTCTTCAAAGATGGAGGTGGAGGTTGTGCAACATTTGCATCATCTTCACCAAGCAATGCTTCTTGTAAGCTGGAATTGATGATTGGGGACATGACTATAAGCCTCGATGCTCCTTCTTCGCTTGCAGGATCTCATCTGTCCAACCACCTAATTAGTGGTGAGTCTGCAATTCCTGCCCCCCAAGCTCTGTATGAAGATGATGGAAATCCACTGGCCAAACAAGGGGCAGACACAAGTCGGGCAGTTCTGTCTGTACCAGAAAAGGTGCAGGATCAGGATTTAGGTGAGTTTCTGGCTTTGGAATATCCACTAGATGCGCTCTGATGTTTTCACTATTGCACTTTATTTGTGCATCAAACAATAGTTGCTTGCCCTGATGCATTTGCAAGAGGCAGCGGTTGTTCTAAGGCTCTCCTCAAGCATCTCCTGAATGCCACCCTCTGTATGAGCACCTGGTTTGAAGTGATCACATCTATTCAACAAAGCTATGCTTGACAATCCTTTCCTATCTCCACATGAAGGATTAGGGTTAGACACTGGCAAGTTTTTTCTAAAAACTAAGTTGTTGATTTCATGGATCTGTAGGGGCAAAAGTTGAATATTTCCTGTGGCAATCACTACCTGATAGGTTTAGACAAGAGTGCTGTGGACAAGCTGGTATTAAATCATGTATCAGATCAGTGGCATTGGTTTACAGCATCTGCATCTTACAAGGCCTGCTTTTGTGCCCTCTTTCTTCTATAAATGTATTGTATCTTGTGGTCCAATGCCTCACAGAATAGCCTTGACCTTGCTCTAGTAGCTATGACTTGGTATTTCACCTTTCAGCCCGTAAATCTGAAAACTTTAGTGAACACAACCTAATTGTTATTATTAGGGTTTATGAGTTTGGTGTCAAAATGCTGCAAATGCAGTAATTTCTTCCTTTGCGATGGGTGTAGTATGCTTCTGCAAAATGGCTGCTTTCATTGGCAAAGCTGCATGGGGAAACTCTTCTGAACTGCCTGCCACTTAACCCATTTACAAGTATTCTCCAGTAGAGGTGCTATCTTACTCAAGTTGAAGCCATGGCTTCATGCTGCAAATTTTCACCTAGTAGTTGTGCAGTAATGGATCCTAGTGGTCCTAATCGGTCTCTTATTGTTTGTGCAGAAGAGCTTTCATCAAGTAGATTATTGAGCTGTCCGCTCTGCTCAAAATGCTTCTCATCAGAGGTGTCTGAGCTTGGTGGCACTTACAAAGCAGAGACTTGTGGGCACTGTTTTTGCAAAGATTGCCATATGAACCTTGTGAAGCAAAGTTTGCAAAATGTTGCATCTGACACAGCCTCATTGGACAGCATCATTTCTTCAATGGTATGCCCAGTTGACACGTAAGTTCTCATAACTTTTCATGTAGTACATAAAGGTCATAAAACAGTTTGCAGTAAGTCCTGTACTATGCAGCATTGACAGCTTTCAGTTTACTAGCCTAAATAGCAGCCCACTGCAATTTTAGACTTTCTTTCTAGACAGAAGGTGCAATGAAGTTCAATGAGAGTGCTGACATGCAGCTACTCTTGTGTGCAGTTGTGGTGAGCACTTTACTCAGTTGGATATTGAACAAGCAGTGGGCAACTCTGCCTTCCTCCAGTTTCAAATCACATTAATAGCTTTGTTCTCCCGTGAATTTGGAGCTGCCTGGAAGAGAATCTGTCCTGAATGCAGCAATCAAGAGGTTTCAGCCTCCTTAGTGCCAATAACAGAGTTGGAATGTCTTGGCCTAGGAGAAGGTATGCTTGTCAGTGCCTGGTACTGATTTCTTTATCATGATGCTGGAAAGAGGCCTTTCTTGTCCATTCTTTGTGTGCAAGTCTGACAAGCTTCTCTATGCTATTGCTACTGGAACTTTGTTGTATATGAATCATGGAATGCAGACAAATGCATTCACCCCCCTGGCGTTCTTGTAGCCTTGGATATGATAGCTAATGTATCAAACTTTTTGGGGTTAAACTTGCAGTTTACAGGGCCATGGAAGCTCGGGGCCTTCGGGTGAGTGGACGATCCAAGGAGCAGGGACTGCAGGATCTGGAGGTTGTTACTGGTGCTCTTGTTGCATCACCTTGGCGGTTGATGTGCTTGACTTGTGATCTGGTCCAGTGCAATGCCTGTGGACTTCAAATGAAAGGACCAATTAGTTCTTCATCTGCAAGGTTTCTGCATCAACCTCTTGCTCTTGATGACTTTGGTATCATTTTGCAAGGGAGGGAAGTCTCAGCTCTAGTCTCTGAAGAAAATATGGCTCCAGCATGCAACACTCCACCTGATGGCATACATGAAGTATGTGAACCAAGGAGAAGGCAATTATTTTCTCTATTCTGTGCTGTGATGGACATCAACTCTGCACATGAAGGGCTCAAGCAATGTCTAACCACAAAAGAGTGCTTGCATCCTAGTGGTAGCAAGGTTCGCACAAAGCAAGCAGCCATTTGGCCTGATGATGCTGTCAAGGTGGATGTAAAGCAGGAGCTTGGAACTACCAATCATCCATTGTCTCAATCAGCACCACATTGTAAGGCACAAATACTACCTCTGGAACATACAGAGATCTGCAGCAGACAACCAAGGGAACCTATCAGGGACGTAGAGGCTATGCTGAGGATGCTACTCCCTGCTGTAGAGGAATCCGCATCTCCTCAGACAGCACAGCATCCCATGCCAACAGAGAACGAGTCTGTGTTCTTGGAACCATCTCCTGTGGAACTTTTCTCTGGGACACATGGGCAAGTTTCAACTGCATCAACAATAGAGACATTGAGCTCTAGCTGTGCTCTTATCCCAGACACTGTCATGGACATTCCCATCTCTTTCCCTTCATTATCTCAATTGCTGGTTCATCCAGATGAACAGTCTCTGTATTTCATGAACCAGGGGCCTGGAGCAATAAATCCTAGAGACTATTGGGCATACAAAGCAGATACCTGGAAAAGAGCAAGCCAATACTGGAGATCTGAAGTAGAGAGGTGTGCTGCTTCAGCTGCTTGGTGGGATATGGAGTGCAGGAAGTGGTTTAGGACATCAGATGTGATGGCACAGACTGCATCGAAGTGGGCACATTTAGAAGCACACTGGGCTCGATCAGCTGAGCAGGCCATGGTTTTGAACGAGCTTTGGGCTTTCAATCTCCAGGAAATGTCTCTGTGGCAGGCTAACCTGGCCAGATCTGGTATACGTGGGCCCCCTTGCTCACTTACAAGATCATTTCCTGTTAATCAGCAGTCAGTCCAGGTGCTTAATTTGAGAACCAAGAGTGATGTTGATGAGTATCCTGATTCAATAGGTGCAGAGACTGAATGGATTTCACCAGGAGGTGGTGAGGTGGAGTTATGGTCAGCAGCATCTACTGCTTCAGTACCATCGGCCTCATTGGGGTCATGCTCTAACACTAGGGGCTCCTCTCCCTCCAGTACAGACTCCCCATTGGATGCAGGGTCCAGCAATGTTCCAAACACTGTCTCTACAGATAAGTTGGCTGATGAGAGATTGGCAAATGCACTTTGGGCTTTGACTGACATTTTGGAGGTCAATGCTGCTCTTGGCATCAGTCTACCCACCCTTGCCACATTCTTCCTCTCTGGATTCAAACCTCTTCGTGAAGTCCTAAACTTCCTTCTTGACAACAGAAGTCTGCCAGACATCATGGCTCGGGAGTATCTGTACAGTGAAGTATTTTTTCTTTTGCGAGCCTTAAGTGCTCATACGAACACACTACTTATCCTGTGTATGCCGAACTCCTGCCTGAGTATGCAAAGCAATCCTGGCTCTCATACGCACAGTTCTCTCTTTGAAGCTCTGGAAAGTCTTCACTGGCAGGCTGAGGATATGCTATCGGAAGCCCTGGTCACAGTGGAGAATGACCATGATGCAACTCGGAAGAATCTGAACTTTATTGGTGATATGGAAGATGCTTTTGATGTTGTGCAAGCCAACTTGAAGTATTTACAAAGAGCTTGACATGCTGTGTGTAATCTCTCTCCATCGTTCTCGAGGCCTGGAGGTAACCTAATTGCTTCCTTTGTGGCCTCTTTCTTTGCTGCCCCTTGAGCTCCTTTTATTCCCCAAGGTCCTCTCTTTTTGTCTAGATGTTTTTTTTCCAAGATAAGTTTCCTCACTTCGCCATCAGTTCTGTTTGCATGCCTCATAGATTTAACATTCTAACTAGGAAAAACGGGGGAATGCAGATGTCTTTTGGAGACTGCAGGTGAAGGTCCTGCCTTGGGGAGCACATATTCCATGCAGGGAAGGTAGTGGCTTCTCAAGGCTTTCATTTGATAAACTGCCTGTGATCTAGAAGCTTGCCATCTGAGTGCCTTCCAGCTCCAGTGGTGGAATATAGGGAACAAGAAGGTATACATTGACTATTTTGTGTCAAGATGGAACCTCAAGTTTTCTGGAGCCAAGTCAGGAAGACTGAAGGGTTTTAAGAGCTGGTAGCACCCACCAAAATTGTATGAGGAGGTCCAAGTTCTATTCAAAAACTTTACAAGCTAACCAACTCTTCAATGTTATGAGGAATTTGGTTCACTAGATTCAAGTTTTGCTACTGTTGAACTTCAGTGGATTGTACGTGTTGAATGTTTTGAGCCACCAACATTCAATAATTGCAGCTTACAGGTTTACACAGGCTGTCTCATCTGAATTTGTAGGCTATGTCTGATTTAGGTTATGTATCTGCATGTACTGTACTCAGAAATTCGTGATGCCCAGAACAATTTTTTGGAGGAAAATGTTTGGTTCCTTGCCGCTATTGAGCAGGTACCTCAAAACTATCTGGATTACATGATTGTGTCTCTTTGCTGAATGTGCATGCGGTATTGCTCTATTGGATTTGGATATGAATGTGCTCATGGACTGTCTTTCATGTTGGTTTCCCTTGTTACATTATCTATGTGTTTGTCCCACATGTGGGCTGCCAGAATCCTGGCGGTTTAGGGTTCTGGGTAGGAGAGAACAATGTGGGACAAATACATAGATCTATGTTAGGGTCTGGCAGAAGGCTGTAAATCTCATGATTGTTTAAAGTGGTGGGTGGATAGAATTCTCAGTGCTCTTCAGTTCATGTAGCAAGACAAGAAAGCAGTTGTCTACTGTGAACACCTCATTGCATTGCTTGCATTGAGGGTTGATTTCCTTGCAATTGGAGCCTTCATAGATTGTTATGATGTGTGTTCTCTGCTCAATGGGGATGGGTATGGGAACTCTTTGCCAATGACAACAATTTTTTTATCTGGGATGGATAATTTTTCATAGTTGATATCCCAGATATGTAAGTAGAAAATTATCTGGGTTGTACTGTATGTCCAAGATATGAAGTGAAAAAAACCCAGGATCCTTCTATATTATTGGCTTCCTAGTGTATGTTTTTTTTCCCCCCTCAAGTTTCTCTATCTTGTTGTTCAGGGGTTTGTAAGTAGACGTGAAGTGAAAGAAACTGAAATCCCCTTCCTAGCCTATTCTTCTAATGTAGAGGTGAAAACTCATTACACAATTTGTTTTTTCTCTTTTGGAAAGAAAGGAGCAACAGAAAAATGAGGTTGGGGGGGGGGGCAGGGCGGGGGAGGGGGGGTTTTTCATCAGTTCCTTTCCTTCCATAATTACATGTCAAAGCCCTAAGAGCAAAGGCGGTGGAGGAAAGTCAAGGTAAGCAATGGCATAACATTGAAGAGGCTTGTTGGCCAACCCAAAAAATACCTATAATCTCTCACCATAGATCACACCTCATAGCAAGTAACAAGGATTAATGCCCAAGGAGCAAAGAGGTGAGCTCCTGGTATTGAGACTGATATCAAAACCCTGATATCAGTCTCATGTTTCCCTTTTTTAAAACCCTAATATGGGGGTATCGACTGTTAAGCCAGGTATTTGAACACTAGATACCAGACTGATCTGGTACTTGATATCAGTTTTGATAGCAATCAATGATCCTACACACCATATACCAACATTGTTGAAAAATAAATGTCAAGAAAAATAGAAAGACACCAAAAGGAAAGAAAAAACACAAATAAAAAAGGATTTAAAAAAAAAACAGAAAGGTGGTGCAATAGTTGGCATTTGTAAAATGTTCCATTACACCAATAGATGCACACATTGGATCCCCTGCAAACTCCAAAATGAAACACCTATGGTATAGGAGAAGGGTCTATTTGTAGACCTTTTCAGGATTGGATTTGAGGTACTGGTCCCTTGGGGTGATACGTCATGTAGCATAAACCCTAATTTGTCGAAGGCTGGAAATATAGATCCCTTCTACTACTTACAATCCTGTCACACTTCGATGACAACATGTCTAAGCCTTTATGTAAAAATGCTATTCTAAAATTTCTAAGTGTATTTGCAATCTTGTATGCAAGAGGCAACTGTTTCATTTTCGAAATCCCACCCTCTTTTTTTTCGTTTTTTTTTCCCATGATACCCAATGAGGAAGTCTTAATGCTGGGTAATGCCTGAGGAGCAGGGTGTTCCTGAAGCAAGCACCCATTGGCTACACCTTGGGTGGGTGCTTACTTCAAGAATGCTACACTGTTTGGTTGTTGCCCTACACAAAACATGTAAAAAAGCACCACCAGATTTTTTTCAATGTATCTAGTGGGCATGTTATCAAGTAGAATCCATCCTTTGAACTTTGCAAATAGCAAGACCCTAGACCCATTCTTTGCAAAAAGTGGAGCCAAGCAAAGGCCCAATTCCAATAAAGTATGTGGCCAAAGACTTTCCTGAGTGTAAAGACTTGTGTCAATTTTTTTTTTAATCTTTTATGTTTTTCTTGTCAAATCCAACAAGTATCACAGGAAGAAAATGAAAAGAAATTGCAGGGCGTTTCCCAAAACGAACCGGCTCTAAAAGATGCTCCCCAATCACACTAGAAAGATGGGCACAAGTCTTGACGTGCAAGGTAAAGCACCATAATAGGTACTTTAATGTGTATGGATGATGATGGTGATGCAAAGTGTCCATGCCAACCTGGCAAGGAAGTTCTTGGAAAAGTACCCTCATCTGCCAGCCTGTCAGGGACAGTGTTTTCTTTTTGGCGAAATTTCGGCAACTGGCGACCAAAAAAAAATCCCAGTGCCACCTCTACAAAGGATTTTTTTTAAAAAACTTTGAAAAAAATTCGTCATATTTCTTAGAAAAAAAAAGAAAGAATTCGCCAGATTTAGACCGTGAGTCCCTGGAGCTCGCCTAGATTTAGGCAGGATCCAGAAAAAACTCTACTGTCCGGCTAGGACAATCGCCATTTAATGCGAATTAAAGCTGGGGATCCTCGCCAGTGCACCTGCACGAGGAATTTGAGGAAAAAAACCCCGGTCAGGGATAATATCACTTGAAAGACCCCACCAGGGTTAAATGATTTGGAACAGTACAAGACGGCAAAAGGCCAAGAAGGGGCAAGGCGCACACAAGGAAAGTCGAAACAACCTTGGGGGGGGGGAGGGGGCTAACTAAAGTGTTAGGTAAAGCCCTAGGGGGTAGGACTTTACAATGCGTGAAGCACAGCTGCTGAACATTCTAAATCTGAAAAGTTCATTCTCAGTACACCGTCAAAATGGCAGCAGTGTTTGACGGCATACTGAAAGACACCACATAAAGTAGGGTGGGGTGAGGGACCATATAAAGTCCTGGAGAACCATATCCTCAGCTTTTGCTTGGAGAACTTCACTCATTTTTTTAGTTGAAGGAAAACAATTAGACCAATAAATTCAACAATTTCATTGGTCAACTTTAAAATAAAAATAAAAATTACATGTGCATTTGCATTTGCAACTAGGATTTTCAGTTTCAATTCAAGTGGAAAAGATATCGTGAGATGTTCAATGGCCTATGAACCACCTTCCAAGTTGCAGAAATAACTAGATTTTCATTTATTTTGGGATGTCATTAAAAATGAATGACATAAGTGTTTTCATTTTCATTTTCATCCAAATTCACATTAGGCGCAAGTCAAAGTTGCATATGCAATTACAAATCATTTTGTAGTTGTTTATGTAATTACAAGTTGTTTTTACCAAGTGCCACATAGGGCAATTGCATCTATAGACACAAAAATGATTGATTTTGACATAAGTTGCAAATGCATGGGTTGGAATGGACATGATTCCTTGTAGTGGAATGACTTCGATGTTTAATGGGTTCAATCTTGGTGGCCCATTACCAACATCCATGAATTTATGTGGGTTTGGTGACAACAAAGTGTGCCAAGCTTGTAACTCAATCAATGTGCCCCATGGTGGGCTAGGATCCAATGTTGAAGCTTAAATGAATTTGGGGTTTCATCTTGATCATGGATGTCACCTTCCAATACTTCAAATTCATGTGAAAGGCATGAAAATATAGCCAACATAGTGAATCATTAGATTTTTTAGCTTGCCCCTCAATCAACTTCATCAATAATGAAGGCTTGCAACTAGTTCTTATTTGCCATCCTAGGTTATCATATGTGATTTCTTTCGAAAAATCAATGGTAACCCCCAAGAGATACAAAATTGCTCTTCTAATTAATAGATCATAGGATGTAACATGGGTGACCACTATTTGGGCTCGTACGGTAATGTATTTCATTGGTTTGGTAGGATGATTCACAACTTCATGTTTGGTTAACCTTCGAACCATTTTTTAATCACCCATTAATGTCAAAATTCAGTCTCAACATGGGTCGAAATTGGTATTGGTTAATCCAAGACTTTAACAACGGCCTTGCCCAACATTAATGGTTGAACACCACAATCCAACAAAACCTTGTGGGGTTGGTATTGACATGTTGACACCCCTCTTAACTAAAAAAACTCCTACATTATGCATTACCATCACAACAATGTAGGCGACACAATAATGTAACCATTGATCAACCATCTTTTGATCCTTCACCTTCCCTGACCCATATGCATTAGATTTCACTTGGGTGGCCATGGTTGTAACTAGGGCTTCCAATTGTGCAAACTTAACTTCTAGGGTGGTGGACCTAAGTTGGTTTGGTGGTTAATCATTTGTTGATCATATTATTCCCTTTTTGGCCTTTCCCAAAACCCTAACTTTTATCGAATACATTTGATGTATGTGATTGGCCTTGTTTTAACTCCAGATGTAATGTGAAACGATGGTCCACATCATGACCATAAACCTTGTAATGAAAACAAGGTTGTTTAAAATTAGGGTTGGCAATGGTGGTTTAAGGAAGATTAGGGCAATCTTTTGTTAAATTGTGGAATTTGGCAACCTAGTTACCATTAAGGAAAAAGGCTATCAAATAAAGAAAGGAATAAGGAAAAAAATGAAAACACATGAAAGTGATACTTTTTTATTATTTGCCTATTGTCCTACAATAGTTACCATCTTGCAGTAACTACCATCCTGCAACAACTATCATCATCTATAGACTTGAAAGAAGTCCCCTAATCGCCTATAGACCTTCAATAGTTGCTATTTACTATTTGTAACACCTATGGACCCTTTGTAGTTGATGCCTACCGTCTACACTGCCTATAAACCTTTTGTGGTTATTGCCTAATGTCTACAACAATGTTACCTTCCCTACAAACCCCAAATTTCATGTCTACATTCTTGTTGCTGTTTTTTAATGGCAATTATCATCTTGTAGCAAAATGTATTTTCTATTTAAAAACAAAAAAAGAAAAGAATATCCTATTATTTTTATAGAAGAAACAAAAAACTATTATTTAAAACATAACAAAACATTATGCAATGTTAATGTGTAGATGTATTTTCCCCCACTATTTGACATCCTCCAAGTAGAACAAAACAATATGATATATTTTCAATAATTTTCCATTGCAAGAATCAAAGTACAAAATACTTCCACACTTTCCACCTCTATTTTTAATGTCACATACACACTTTTTCCCCAAAAGAATTCTTCTAGCCACATCCAATCTAAAATCATACAAAATAATGATCCATAATCATTCTTTTCAAAGGATAAACAAGGAACCCAAAAAAATATTCACCACACAAGGGTTGAGTCCATTTTCCTAGATTTTCTTATCCTTTTAGATCTCTTTATCTTAATCCCTTCCACACATCCTAGTTAAGGGAAATCCATCCATCCATCCTTCCTTTATCCACTTGGACTAATTAACCTAGATGGTTTCATCCCTTAGTAAATAGAAGATGATAAATAAGATATTTACCATTAGTAACTAAAAAATTATTAGGATGCCTCTTCTAAGTAAATTAGACTAGGGTATTATTTCTAATAACTAATATTACTTTTATTAGAATTTTTCATAGAAGTAACCTATGATTATTTTGTCCCATGAAGGTAATTCATTATATTGACAATACTATTGTTTAAAAACACTTTCAAATTCTCCTAGGATTGTTTTTCCATCTAATGGTAACTACCATCTAGTGACAATACTACTGTTTCCTAACACCCATGGTGTTTAACCAACATAGGACAATTTTCTATTGTTAACATCTTTCTTCTGATGGGTCCCACCACATTTTTGACACCTATCCTTTCCCCTTGTCAACAAAATATGATGTGAAACCACCTTGTTTTGATTTGTGCCTTTGTTCTTTTGTGGCATACCCTTATTGGGCTAACCACAAGTTTGTTGAACCAATGGTGTGAATGCATTCTTTGGATTTTCCTTGTTGAACTCAAGTGTAACCATTCATTTTTCCACCATGTTCATTTCAATGCATTTTGATAACTAGAACAAATTTACCAAAATGGGTTGTGTTGGTTGAAGTTACATGGCATCCCACATTCAATGCCTAAACTCCTTGTTTAAGATTCCATACCAAAATTGGATTGTTTGCATTTTCATCATGCCTTATGTCACCATGATCAACCTATGCATTTAGGCATATGCATCTCA
>Ga0209208_10004291_pt1 | contig 20304 bp, 13 predicted proteins | sample S1TSphfallax_3_FD_187694 | JGI IMG/M metagenome (GOLD analysis project Ga0209208, IMG submission 187694) | Host-associated microbial communities from peat moss isolated from Minnesota, USA - S1T2_Fd - Sphagnum fallax MG (SPAdes) (version 2) | ecosystem: Host-associated > Plants > Peat moss >...
GATGGCAGCGTGGCTGTCATTGCCTTCTTCGCTACATTGCAGTGCTGCAGCGTAGTGCAGCAAGAAAAAAAAAGGCAGCGAAGAAAAAAAGAAAAGAAGGTGACTTTGCTGCGTTGTAGTGCGGCAGCAAGAAAAAAATAAGAAGAAGGCAACGACAACGTGGCTGTCGTCGCCTTCTTCGCTACGTTGCAGCGCAGCAAGAAAAGAAAAAAAAGGCAACTTCGCTAGCTGCCATCGCCTTCTTCACTGCGCTACAATGCAGCAAGAAAAAAAGAAAAAGAAGAAGGTGATGGCAACCACGCTGCCGTCACCTTCTTCTTGTTTTTCCTCCATTGTAAGCAACAAGAAGAAGAAGAAGAAAAAAAAAAAGGCTTACCTAGGTCCCATGTGGGTCTTGCTCCGGCTCCAAGCTCCAAACTTTGGTAGCTCTCCTCCAAGCTCTAACTCCTCCTCCAAGCACCAAGCTCCTCAAGCTCATCCTCCAAGCTCCAGCTCACTCCCGCTTAACGTTTTTGGAGCTTTGGCGATGGAGTGAAGTAGGTGGTAGGTAGGAGGGGGGAGGTAGGTGGTAGGTAGTGGGTAGGAGGTAGGTGGTAGGTAGGGGGGGGAGGTAGGAGGGGGGAGGTAGAAATTTTTTTTGGTAGAGAATTTTGGGGCAGGGAGGATCCGGGAAAAAAAAACCGATGCGGGCGGGGAGATGTTCATCCACGAAACGGGTTCAACGGGCTCATCCTCAACTGGTGCATTGGTGGCTGCTGGTTCACTCCAGCCCTTACCAAGGATCTGAAGTACATTCGAGTTTTCAGCCTCTCCTATGAAAGAGAGGCTACAAAATGGTTTGCTAGAGGGAATTCGGAGGATGTCGACGAGATTGGCGAAAATCTTGTACCGACTCTTGTGATGTAAGTACTTGTACAGTACCTGTTATTTATGCTTCAGTCATAGAAAGAGAAAGAGTTAACTTGTCTTTGATGGTTTGAGTCTTTGAAGCTAGACCAAACCCGGTATGAATTTTTTCCCGTAACTAGCTAAATACCTAGAAAGATAAATGAGCCTATGCGGCATTGCGGCCGTCTATAAATAAATTTATCTGAGTTTTTATGAACTCTGAAACATTTGCTGAAGACACCGGAATATCACCAAGAAGGTGGAGATGTTTTCATGACCAGTGCTATTTGTGAATCATCATCACGTGCAGGGGAATTGAAGATATAGGATGTCGACCATTTACGTTGGTTGGTCATAGCTTTGGAGGCCTGGTCATCAAAGCCTTGGTAAATGCAATGAAAACACGTTCAACTTCTGAAGCTGCTGAACGCAATGCTTTAAACAGTGATGCCATTGAGAGAGCCAACGAATTTCTGCAAAATCTGAAAGGAATTGTTTTCTATTCCGTTCCTCACACTGGAGCAGACGCAGACGCTTTGGGTCGCTATTTCAAATTTCAAGGGTTGTCCACTATGGTCAACGACCATAGACCCTTTAGCAGAAAGATGGCAAAAATGTCTGTTCTGACTGAGGATGCATTCTACAAGAAAGGGGTCATTATTTTTTATTTCGGGGAAGGCAAGCCTACTTTCTCAAACAAACTATGTCCATCACTGTCCTTGCATCAAGATTCCAGGCTGATAGGTGTTGGTTAGTCTGTACAGACTTCTGGCAATGTAATGAGGAGGATGTTGTGCTTGAGGTAGATCCGCTTTGCAAGGCTTATAAGGTCAATTTTACTTTAGGTAGATGGAATCCTCATATGAGCACACTGGGTTTGAAGCTTCACAGTGAGGTTGACAGAAACCAGTAATATGAGATTTCCAAGGGGTTTATGAAGTTTCTAATAATGCATTGCAATCATTTTATGTGTATCCTTGTGACCATGGTTTACAGATAAATTAGAAACCATTCCTTTGACCAAGCCCTAGAACCTCCAAGCCTACTTGCCTCATCCTGACACCGTGGGAAATGGAACTCCAGTAGATTTCAAAGTTCTTTAGAATTTCTCTGAAGATTCTGGGACACATCTTCATTGGTCATCTATAACTAACCTATGCTTTTGAACTATGTAGTGTGAGTTGTTGGAAATTGGAAGCTTGGACCAAATAGGCAAAGTTTTTGTTGTTTTCTGAATTTACATAGATTTCAAGTATGGGACCTTTCTATGTTGGCAACTGTTTGAGCTTTGTGCTGTGTAGAGATAGCAGTACTTTGCACCACTTAACCAACTTGCTGTATTGTTTTCAATTTAGACGGTGGTGGAATCAACATCAGCCATGCAGCTTGCAGGCCACAACTTCTACATATTAGAGGATTGTAACCATATGCAAGTATGCAAGCCACCTAACCAAAGGCATCCAAGCTATTCCACTTTGTTGAAAGTTCTCCACGTCTGCAGCAAAGGTCTGGACACACCAAAATTGCCGCATGAACTTATAGCACAAGCTGCAACAGGAAGACAAAATGCTGCAATTATAGAGAGGTGCTGGACTCGAACATAATAAAACTCCTGTTCACAACAACGGTGATCTCCTCATGGGATGGCAGAATTCTAGGGTTTTGAATTGTGAGCGAAGGCAGTACACATGTGGATCATGATGTCAACAAATGAAACGATGTGGCAAGATCCTCACTTTTGTGGGGAATCCTGAGTGCATATGCCCAATATGATGGCACTTAAATATATATTTATTGAGACTTTCAGTTTCTCAGAAGAACCCCAGAAGGGGGGGGGGGATTCAGTTTCTCAGAGTTATCTTTTGAATGTGGAACTCAATTAGGGGTACAGCTGCCAGTGTGCTGCATCTCATCTTGGTCAGGCCTCTGTATGGTTCAGGGGCCAAACCTGGTACAGCCAGAATTAGCAACTGACTCAACTTGAGATTTCTTTGACCAACATTTGATATGAAAGTTTGTATGGTGAGGATAGTGTTAGACATTAGGGCTGCTACTGTGCTCAGTTCAGCCTCTAACGGACTGTCCTTGTCTGTGTCCCTCTCTCTTCTGTAGGTCTGTCCTTCTAGAAGGTTCCTGACCTGTGTCTCCCTATGCTTCCGCTCTCCCTGTTTTTTCTTTGGGTTGTCTCCTCTCTGCAGGGAGTGAAGACCCTCACATTTAAAGCATTATTAACTAGATTAGTGGTTGCTCAGTCTGTTAATCCGTCTTCACTTAACCTTGTTGCATCCGTAGTCAGCTTCTTACAAGATGAGTCCAATAGCTAGAGATTCCTCCAACAGACAGCTTGACTTTAATATGCACCAAAGTTTTGCTGGTACATGGTTTTGTGCAGTGTGTTGTATGTGTGTATGGTTTAGGATATACATATCAATGTAAGTGTATAAAATCTCATTGAGATTTGTGTAAGTGTACACATAACATTGGATGTGTACAGGTAAACCTATAACGGACCAGTAAGGTCATTTCATGCCATGTAAAACCATTGAAGTGTAAGTCAAATTTAGTTACATTCAATGTAAAATTGTAACAGGTTGAGTAAATTCATAAACACTACAAAGAAATATGGATGCAATTCACTAAACATTTCACGCATTTTGTAGTGAAATTCATTGACATTCACTACAAGAAATTTGAAATGAGGAATATTAACAATGAGCAAATGATTTGTAAAGTAGAACCAGCGCTATTGATTCTGTGGAGACAACATGGCTTGGAATTCCTACTATAATTGTGAACCTAGCTCTTCTAGGTTGACTACCTATGTGTGCTCATTTAGCATTGTATGCCCATGTATCACATCAAGGCTTTTTTGTCAAATAACCTAATGAACATGTCTATAAAGTGTCATAAAGGGAAACATATTGTTCTTGTACAAAAAGTTTGAAAGTAATTGCATTAATTTATGGATTTCTTTTACATTCCTTTATAGAAAACTATAGTATGGACAAAGTACCCAAGATTAATCAAGGACTCAAAATAAATATTAAACAATACCCATTAAATACTGAATTTTTTTTCAAGCTTCTTTTCTTAATACTCTAAGTGTAGGCAATTACATATAATTAAACCAATTTTAATATATTAAACATTATAAAAATTTAAAATTTCACCTTGTAATCCTTTCAAAATTGGACATTCCTTTTTGGAACCCCAATCATGAATGAGCCTAATTAGCAAAATGCAATTTACATAGATTAAAAAAATTCAAAATCTATTGAATATTTCAAATACAAGTTGAACCTTGAGGTGTGGTGGCTACTTAAAGTTGTTAAAACACTAGTAAGGAGTTCATCAAAAGTATTAATACAAAATCCAAAAACAATAAACTTACAAAAAAAAATCCATTATTTAATAAACTATTTTATAAAACACCTTTAAAAATAATGTAAAAGTTAAGGACAATTCCTCCTAGTTTATGAAGTTTTATGATTGTCCATGACCAAATATGCAACTATATCAGCACCATTTTGAAATAAAAAATTGAGTGTCCAACATCACTTTCTTCCTTTCAAAGCTATGTAAACATCTCATAGTTTACAAATAACAATCCAAACCAATTACAAACAAAAGTTAGTAATAGAAAATGAAAGCATAAAAAAACATATAACAATGTATTAAGGTTATAAGATGAAAAATGACTTGAAAAATGAAAAAATTGAAATGATGCCAAATGCATACCTAAACCCTAAATAGGTTGGTTGTTGCAAACATTGTCATTGTCATTGTTCATATATTGTAAGAACCAAGAATAATTTCTCCAATCAATGGCCAACATTGTTTTCTCCTTTTTATGGCATCAATATTGAAATTTGGAAAAACTTTCAACACATCCTAAATTTTCATAGGTAAAACCAAATTGTCACATAAAACTTTTTATTAAATGTTGTAGCAACAAAATTTTCCATTCCAACTCTAATTTCCTTTTTCTCTTGTCAATATTTCTTTCAAACATTTGAGCATTCCCTTTTAGAACAATGTGCAATGTGGGAAATAACACAACACACCATTAACGTTAAGAAGTAACAATTTCTGAAGTTTAGCAACCTACCTATATAAACATGAACACATTGAAATGCCTTTGATTAGTATGGTGGCCCCAAGGAAACATTGAATTGAAAAAAGAACAAATTTATTATATGTATTTGAAATGTAATACAAAAGTGCAACATAATACATCTTATGCACAAATCAATTGATGATCAAATGATGATGTGTTGTCAACAATTATAGTGTTATACAAAATGTTGAGTCAACATGGAAATCCATCAATGTTTCTAGCAAATAATTGCATGCTTTTGAACTTTGACCAAGCCAAAATGGAAAGGGATTTTTATAAATTGTATTTGAAATAAGATAATTCAAAACCCAAAGAATATTAGGATTATGGAAAAATATCAAACTTTAAAATTAATATTAAATTATTAAGAAGTATATTGGTGAGAAAATTTTAATCATATCAATATATTGCAAAATGAAAATTTACTCTAAAAACTAATTAAATGATTGTCAAACTTCATAAGTTTTGGCATACACATTGAATGTGACATGATTATATTATTTCAACCCCATACGACAAGTGCCATTTCATATGATTTTACAAAAAACCATTAAATGCAGCTTTACTCAAGCTATATATAAGTGTTTGAAAATTAAAAAGGTTGTTGAAATATTAGTGTCATTTCAAAAGTATTAAGAATTTTTTTAAATAATTTTGAAAATAGTTTCATTGATAACATTACATGAATTTTTAGTGAATTTAATCAAATTAGATGGGGAAGCTTTTAGGAAATTTTTAATTTTTGTTGAAATTGAAAAATAAACACCAAGTATAAAAGAAACTTGTTTTAAAAGCCTACTTGTTGGAATTATTGGTTGTGCATTGAACCCATCCTAAAAATATTATTAAATGTGGATTAAAAAAAATGGTATTTTAATATATATTTAACAACCCCAATATCAAAATAACTATTGACATGCATTCAACATTCTTGTTTGTCAAAAGGGTGAAAGTACATTATGGTTAGACAAAAAATTGGCATAATTTGATTATTTTTGATACCTATGAAACTTTGATATATCATGGTGGATGTTTGGAAAAACATTTGTAACTAAAATTTTCAATTAATGGTGGTTTACATCCCAATATATCAATGTATCATGAAATTGGAGCAAATATGAACAAATTAATTATTAATTGGAATACAAATTCACTTTGTAATAGCCCCATCACAAATGTTGCAATTTTTAAAAAGGATTACAAAGGATTGGATTTAATGGTAGTTTATTTGTAAAATTTTGCACATGTAAAAAGACAACCTAGAAAAAAAAAAACTTCATTAAAATTTTCAATTTTTTTTTCAAATTGTGAAGTTCATATCATATATTTTAAAAACATTTGTTAATATATTATGTTACAATAATGATGAAAATTTTGATATTTTTTAATTATATAATATTTTTCCATTGAAGCTATAAATGGGCTAAATGTTGTTCTAACCATTTTACATAAAAAGAATGGATTTAAAAAATTAATAAAAAATGGTAATATGCTGTAAAACAAGGGTTCTAAATCAATGTTTATAAAATTATTAATGCATTTTTACACAATGATACAACTACCAATCAATTGTATAATGGGTTTAATAACTTATTGTGTGTTTGCAAGTGGAAGCATGATCAAATAAACAACTTTTGTACCTTGTCACAAAATATTATAAATAACACAAAAAAAAATTGATCCATTGAATGTAGAAATATTATTTTATCCAATGATTAATATGAAGATAATCTTTCAGTTTAATATTATAATTTTGACAAATGAACATCTTCACGTAAATTTAAGTAGATTTTACAAAAATTCTTACATTATGGGTTGCAAGTAGATGAAATATTGAACTTTTTTTACTTTCAAGTTAATGGAACCTTAAAAAATACTTGTGTACTATCAATTATGAATGTTATAATAATAATACATAAAACTTATAATGTAAAAGTAGGTTTGAACACCAAATTTACTCTATCAAGTTCAAATCTACTTTGCACTTAATTTATAATACCAAAGCTTTTCAAATTTTGTATTCAAACTTACCTTAAGCTAATTGGACGGCCATGTTTTTTCATATTTCTATTTTCAAAAGTTTTTAATCTACTTTCATATGTTTATATCAAAAACATTTCTATCATTTTTAAACTGCATTTTGGGTAAAACCTTTTTTTTTGTTTACTTTACCATGTTTTCGCCTTTGCATATCAAATTAACTACATGTGATTTCTAAAAAGGTACAAAGTGAGTGAAATCTTATGTGTTATAACTTTTTATACTATATGTAGTTCCAATTTTCCCTAAAATTGTCTACATCATAGTGTGCTTTCACAGAAAATTCAATTACAAAACACAGATGGAATTTACTTATATATGCAAGGCCAATTGCAAGGATGGTGGTGATTCCAACACTAATCAAAAAACATCATGTCACAATTACATTAGTGGAAAACTTTATAATTTTTTTTGTAGAGCTCCAACTTCCTTTTATGGGTGTTCCTTCGAATAAAAACAACTATACCTTTAAAAAACCTTGTTATTGTTCTAACTAAGTACTTGTCATCCACTCCTGATTGTAAAAAGTTCAATAAAGTTAGAAGAATTCAATATCATCAAAATTGGTTTTGGGAAAGTGTTTGATGAATGTAAATGAATTCTTGCATTTGTAAAAGGAGGGTCAACTTTTGAGTTAACTAGTAGTATTGCTAGGTCTTAAACTTGTTCCACCAACATGTGTTTTTCAAAAGTCATAAGTTTTAGTTTGGAAAGGTCTATGGCATCATGGTTGCCTCTTTAAATTGCTAATTCTTTCCACAAAGCTTTTTGCCTTTGTTTCTACAATTGCCAACCTAGAGGTGCATCATGGTTGAATGATCATATTGCTAGTTGTTTCTTCTTTTGTGCCTTTTCAAAAAAAGAAGAAGAATATAATTGTTTAATAATAAATCAATCCAAAAAGAAAATGTCTTTACAATAAAGTTTTCATTGAAAGATCATGTGGTCATTAGAGCCTACAAGCCAACAAATATTAATTATGAAAAAAATTATTAATACATACAACCTTTAGACACAAAATTTGGAAAGCAAAATTATGTACATTTTCCCTATGAACTTTTAGTTTACATAAAAAAGGACCCTTGAAATAAGACAATGATTAATATATGAATAATATCGTCATGAACATACGTTTATGGGAACTCATATATAATTTGAATAAATGTGAGAATTTAGCTATGCATTTCTTGTTAAGTAGTTGGTTTTGATCTTGATTTTTTGGATATTGAATAACAATGAAAGGTTTACTTCCACTACTACAAAATGTGTCCTAGTTCACTCTGGGTTTCACTAGATTTTGAATGAATTTGAACATTTTTACTTAGTGAAATTATTTAACCCCTTAGTGAACGAGGATGAATTGTTACGGACAATGAATTGTTTCACTAATACCTAGTGAAATAAGGTTACTCTCAAGTGAATTACAAATTTACCAAACCATTCATTTGCTAGTTAATTAACTAACTAACATGGAAATCAATTAAAATTTAATTATTTAATATATAATATTATTTATAATTTCATGAGTTTTTGAACCTATGATTTTTTGACACATGTCATTACCTAGGCTAGGTTAAAAACCTAACTTAAATAGGTAGGCTACGTAATCAACCTAGGTACCTATTCTAGGAATTCGATAGGAGAATATTTGGTCAACATACCATTATTAACCACACACAACACCACTCATGAAGTTTGATCCTTTGACCTTTGGATTGGAGGTAAACACCCTTACCATCAAACCACTTCACATGTGGTGGTAATATATTACATTACATTCTATTTATCAAATATTTCATTTTAAACATTACAAAATCATAAACTTTGAAAATTCATATTTTATTGAAATTTTGTTCAAATGAAATGATTCGAGTTTACTTTTTTTTTAATTCAATAATGTACATGATTACATTTATTTCCTTTTGAAAGTTTAAAATCATTTGAACAAAAAAAAATTGAGTAACATTATTTAATAACATTTCAATTGACGCACTCCCAAGTCCCGGGGTGAACCCACTTGAGGGTTCACCAAAGTGTAGTTACGGAAAGTGGGGACTCGGAAGGCGCTCCCGACTTCTAGCACTATAGAGGGGTAGAGGGGCGTGCTAGAAGTCCCGGGATTAGACTAGGAAGAGGGACTAGAGGTTCAAGCTTGAATCTGCATCCAAAACAAACCACAAAGTGGTTAGTTCACATTCGAGAACACCCTTGGGTGTTGGGACAAGCCACGGGCACTTTGGACCACAATACACACCACGGCCCGGACTCGGGGGAAGCCACCACCTTCCCCCATGTAGTATTCTCTGCGACGCTCCGCGGGGACTACACCCAAATGGCACATTTTCCCGGGACTCCCGAGTTGGAGTCCCGAAATTGTCCCGAAATTGTCCCGAAATTGTCCGGGTTGGAGTCCCAAACTTTGGGAGCTCATAACTCTCGACTGCAGAGTCTAATCGCAACGAGGTCTAAACCAAAGTTGTATCCCTCGTCGAGATCTTTCCAACGCCATATCGCACTCTCCATTCGGAGGTCGGGAAGAGGTCGATTCCCGACTTTTAGTGGTCATGAGTCAAATTGTCAGTTTGACCCCCGGCCCTTCTTTTGCCCATAACTTGAGCTGCAGATGTTCAAGTGACCAATGCGAGGGCATTTTAGACATCTACACTTCAAGACCTTTCCAATGACACCAAGAAGACCCCAATCCGAAGTGTTTTGGCCTCTTTTGTCGAACCCTAAACATTCGGGAGTCTCGGAGGACTCCAAATCCTCAACTTTGGAAGTGTTGGGCTTCACCCCTACATTTGGCCAAAGTGGGGTTGCGACATCAATGGCCATTCTTTTGAAAAAAAAAATTTAATAAATGGATTTTTTTTTGTTAATATAATAATACTACTTATGCTAAGCTATTTTCAATTATTATATGACTCTTTTCATTAATTTAAATTATTTCACCCTATATTATTTTTGCTAATCCTAAGTAATTCTAATATATGGTTATTGGTTATTATTTTATTAGGGATATTGGTGGTTATTAATGGCTATTATTACCTATTCTATTGGTGGTTATTCTATTAATGGCTATTGGTGGCTATTCTATTAGTGACTATTCTATTGGTGGATATTGGTGTTTATTATTGGTTATTATATGTTATATTACAACTATTGGTAGTTATTATATTGTAAGGTATTTAAAATATTTTTTCATAGGTTATTATTTTTTATTCAAAATTACTTTTACCTTAGGTGATTATATTTTATTTTAAATTATTATAAGTTATTATACCAAGGATATAACATTTATAATAACTTAAAGTATAACTTGAAATAACATATATTAATTTAAAATAAAATAACCATAGGTATAGCTTAAAGTTAGTTGAATAATTTCATTTCGAATAATTTAAAAGCTTATAATAAACTAATTAATATACCTTAAGGTAAAACAACATATAATAGTTTAGGGTACAATAATTTATAATAGTCTATAATAACATAAACTATAAGTTGAATAATTAAAGTAACTTAAAATAATATAGGGTATATCATAAAGTAGCATAAATAAAATATTTTTAGAAACATAGAAATAAACCTATTTATTAAGTAAATTATAATAGTGAATTATGTTAACTAATAATGAAACATGATGTCTACATAGTGATAATATAGTGAAATAACTTTCATTAAGGTGAAATTAGTAAAATGCAATGAAATGATTTCATTTTTAAGGTCCAATAGTGATTTAAGCTACTAAATTGCACCCCACTTTTATAGTAGTGTTTGCTTGTGCACATAATATTAAAATTTGATCTTATAAATCCAATGTTTTTTCCATTCTCTCCATGTACCATCTTAAAAACATATAAACATTTACTCTCTAAAACCATATCATTAAAGTTTGTGCAAACATTCAATGTGCGATTGGGATGCCCTTGTCTACTTCATCTAAATGTACTTTAATCTTGCCAATTGATTTTGTGTCAAACATTTTGGACCCACGTGAACAACTTGTGTTTTCCAATGTGAAATGTTCTTGTGCAAGAATAAGATTTATGGGCCTTTAAACCTTGGTGGATATATAAGAAAAGTTAATAATGACCTCCAAATTGAAGCACTTTGGTTTAAAATCCAATAGGGGGTTGAAATATGTTTTTCTTTAATTTTATAGTCTCATAGAAACTATAGAAAGTCACATAGATGTGAAGACATATCACTAACCCCTAGGGGGGACACTTAATGTTATTTTCATCACAAATGTGCATCAAACGATTATTTTGGGGGGGGTTATTGGATTTTGGATTTATGTTTTTGCCCACCTTATTATTATTTAATTTGCTAATATGCACATATTTTAGCCACCTTATATTTTCTTATAATTTTTTCTAAAGTCCAATTTCAATACCCTATATTACTTCAAATTTTTAGATTTAAAAATTCAAAACTAGAAAATTTTGGAGATTAAAACAAAAATGAAAGCATGGAATGTAATTGAAATGGAAAAAATTGCAATTTACAAAATTTTATTATTCACAAATTCATCTAAATTTTTTGCATCAATTATATCATACTTAAATTTAAAATTATCATGTGATTTATTAAACTAGTTTAATAGCACCATGATAATAGGCCCCCCAATTGTTTTCTTAATTACTACATTTTTAAATGTTTTTCTCTATGCTCATTTAAATGTCCTAAACCCAATTTTGCCTCAATTAATTTATTGACCCTATAAACATCATATACAATCAAAAGAAAAATAATTAACATTATTTCATAATAATTGAACCTACTAATAACTAATACCTTTATTTTATAATGCACCATGTTATTTTTTTCATAAAAAAATTATAATATTATAGATTTACCCTATATTCATTATAATATGGTTTTCAAAATACATATCACCCTATTTAAAAACTAACTAACTTATAATTTTTACTTCAAAACCAATATATTGCACCCTATATTTTTATTCATGTGTTTTCTACTTTTTTTGAATAATTTCTTCCGTTTATTCACATTCATCAAAGTTGTCAACTCATGGGCCACTTGCTCCAAAGCAATGCTAATGCAACAACTATAATGAAGTTTATAATGCATATTGTTTTGTCTGAAAAACTATAATGAAGGGTGAAAACATGGTTAGGTGGTTCAAAAATGGTGTTTGAGAGTCCATAATCTAACCACTAACGATTTTTTTTGCAATTTTAACAATTATCAAATTATAAATCCTATAATTATTTTATATGCTTTTAATCATAAATATTAATAAGAAAACTTAAATATCATGTGATTGATAAAAAAATTCATGCAAAAGATTAAAATTTATAGTGTGAAATGGACTTTCAAGGAAAAAAATTATAGAAATCATGTCATTAAAGTCTTTTAAAAATTAAAAAATATATATATTAAGAATGTTTCAATGCACTTCATTAGTAAACCTCTCATTTGGTGATGTTTTATTTTTTGAATTTTATTTTGACACTACTTTGACATTTTTTTGGAGTCCACATATTTCATTTTTTCTGTGTGAGAAACATATGATGTCATTTCAAAAATCCATTATGAGTCCATAATCTTCTTAGAATTCATCCCCATTTTTTATGATGATTTGCATTAAAGTCTATGACAACATGGATAATTAGAAAATTGATAATGTTAATTTTCAATATGGTTTTAAATTTTATGTTTATATGTAATCTAGAAAAATTACAAGTGTGATAGTCCAAATTGTCCACTTATTCATCTTTTCACCCTGAACACATTTTCTTATTAATGTATTACTTAAAATTTCCTTTTGCTTATCCAATTGGTTATAATGCAGGGATCACACATATTTTGATTTCAAAAAATAAGGAACAAAAAGTTTTCATTTGCATTTAACTCCTCATGCCAAAATCTAATTGAAAAGATTCAACATTAAATTACAACAATACCTTCAAGAAGAAGAGAATCCATATTACACTGAATATAACTTGCATAATAGATCATCGCTCATGATTTTCCATATGTGAAACCAGTTTTCAAGAACAAAACTCAATATGAAATTCCACTAGCAAGAAGATAACAACAAAAAACGTGGAAAAACCATTTTATTGCATTCCCTATACTTGAAGGACCTTTAAACCTTAAAATCTCATAACAATTTGTTGGAGGCAAACAACAAAAAACCTTAAAAATAAAAGGCATTCATTTTCTTGCTTGGCCTCATGGTCAAAGACACTACTCACCTTTTAAGAAGGCAAACAATGCAACTATTAGAAAAGAAAGAAATGCATTGCAAACCTCCATGATATTGGTATAAAACTTTTTGTTCTTTCCCCAACTACAATGATTCAAGATCTTTGATCACATATTGTTTTGTGATTGTGCATGGAAAATTCTTTCATGTTGCAAATACAATTATTTCTATTATGTGTTTTCTAATGGTGCTGTTGATTTCATCATTAGTGAAAAGACTAATCACCACACTTGGGTTATTTATTGTTGTAAATAGATGATAATGTCCATGATGATTGTTCACATTGCTCCCTTGTTGTCATGGCAAAAAACCTATATGCAATGCAAACTTACCATCCTCCATATTTAAGTTCCATTTTTTGCAATTTAATAATGATGGTCCATCTTGAACCCATGCTTATAGCCATGGATGATAATAACTCTTTTGTTCAAACAAACTAGGAATTACATGTCAATGTACTTTGGTAAACACCACAAAATAGGACTAGTAGTAGGGGCACAATTGCAAAAGCTTGTTGTGTAGAACACTACACCATAATTTTTGGTGAATATTTTTTTATCAAGCTTTGCCTTGCCATATTTGTTTAGAATTATCAATTGGACAACGTTCGAAATTGTTGTAACTTGGCGACCACTAATAGACCCTACACATGATCACCTACAGTAGTTCGAATTATCATTGTCATTGGAATTTGACTTGCAATATGCTTTAAATGGAATGGAAACTTGGCATCTTTTCAAAGAAAAAGTGTCTTTTTTGGATTTGTTTTTTGTTCTAGCACCATAATCACAAATCATAGAAATCATGAAAATGACAAAAAAAATTCAAGCATCCTATTTTTCTTCAATTTAATATGAATCCAATTCAAATGAATTTGAGGTCAATTCCAATGAAATTAGAATTCCATTCAATGTTCTTGAATTCAATTTCATCTAAATTCAATTAAATTTGGATTAAAATCAATTCAAGTTGCAAGCAATGCCATTCAATAGTTTCATTAGGATGGAAATTAATTTCCATTTTTTTCATCATTATTAATAGTGGATAGCTGACCCCAAGTAGTTGAACTTGAACAATTTGAAATAAAAGGCACGGAAACTAAACTACCATGGATTTTTCCACTCCCACTTTAATTTAGCTAATTGGTGAAATTACTAGCAAGACTTTTTTGCCGATGAAATCAACCCCAAAAACTATATATATATATATATATATATCAATTGTTTCATGTTGCATTAAAATGAAAAGTACAACAACTAAACTCAAATTTGCATAGACATTTATAATTTTACCCAATTTTGGTAAATTGGGAGTTTATTGTTGAGAAGATGAACAATGTGTGTTAATTTGCTAAGTGTTTTCTTATCAACTCCTGACTATAATCCTTCCATGTTAGAAGTAGCCTAGCACATATCATGTGCCAAAGTGTAATTGATTTGTAACATAACTAGGCTAATGGAGCTGGAGGCTTTGAAGCAAGTAGTTTCAAAATCAAAACAAAACACAAAAAATGAAAAAAAAAAAAAAAAAAACAAAAAAAAAAAAAAAAAAAAAAAAAAACTTTCCATGTGGGTACCATGCACTTCGACAACATTGAACTTGGTGTCACATTGCTGGTTGCTTCTACTTACAAGTTGTCGTCTGCTCATTTATGTGATTTAACCCAACCACCAGTATTTTCCAAACCCCACATGCCATTTATATGTTTCATCCTTGTGGTTGGGTAATTTCTTCATTCTTGGATTCAAGTCTAGGAAGAGAGGTACACACAGGTGTTGGCTGGTTTCCAAATTTTTTTTCAGTGATAACCTTAAAGGTTTTCAGTCCGGTTCTCAGAATTAATTTAGCTAATTGGTGAAATTACTAGCAAGATAATTTCTTCATTCTTCGATTAAAGTCTAGGAGTACACACAAGTGTTGGCTGGTTTTCAAAAAAAAACATTTAGTGAAAACCTTTAAGGTTTTCAGTCTGGTTCTCAGAGTGAGAACTGGAGGTTTCCACATAAGCTGATAACCTTTTTAGAACCTGCCCATCGATTACCTCCCCAGTGAGAATCGGCTTTTTGAAAACTTCAAAGGGTATTAATTGAATTTTCTGATAATTTTTAAGGGTATTAAAGCAAGTGGGCACCAGTTTTCAAGGTGAACTTTAGTGTTTAGTAGATTTAGGTTTTAATTTGGGTCCCGTTAGCCTCCTCAACAGCTCCTTTAGTGGGAGCTTCACAAAGAAGCTTCTGGCTCTTCTACAAAAAAGGGGACAAATTTAAATTTAAAAATAAATAAAAATATCCTGGATTTTTATAATTTTGAAAATCAACTTCTAAGAATCATGACTGAAAACCGGAGGTTTTAATTTTTATGGGAAGCAGCAAGATTGAAAACTGTTTGAAATTTTTTTCCAAAAACTTGAAACCCTTAAAGGTTATCTAATTGTATTTTTCTTTTTTGAATGAGAACTTAAGGTTCTTTAAAATGTTTGTGAGAATCAGAATCGAATCTGTGATTTTCAAAAAAAAAAAAAAGAGAACTGCCCAACACTGGTACACACTTTTTGATTCCAAATTGGATGTACCATCATCCATGTGGTCCTCATTGCACTAAAATGAAAAATGATAAGACATTTGCCAAATTTGATCATTTTTTCAAATGTGACCACTTTTTACTTGTGACCATGATTCATGTGAATTGGTTTAGGTAAAGCAACTTTAGAATTCATATGTTGTCCTTTTGGATGAAAGTTTCAAATTGAAACATGTTTAGTCAATTCCTAAGTATTTAGATAAATAAAAAGGTGTCTTTTCCGATCTGCATTTTCTTAGAATTTTTATTTCCCCATCCATTAGTTGAAACCATCATTTGTTCATTTCTGAAAAGATCAAGTTGTGAAAATTTGCCCAAAAAAACACTAGTGATTACAAGGAAAATGTGGGCACAATTCATTGAAAATGTCACTCATTTTGTAATGAAATTCTTGAAAATTCATCATAGTGAATTTACAATAAGAAATATGAACAACAACGGAACAATTAATGCAACAAGTAGGATCACTCCTATTGACCAAGTCGAAGTACTCAATTTGTGCACATGTACATCGTTCACAAGTGGATTTAAAAAAATCTTAATGTGATAATGATTTTTAAAAAAAGATTTGAAATTTAGAATTTATCTTTGTTAAAAATATTTTAAGATTCATTTAAATTCTAATTGATTCATAATTAGGTAATATATTTAAATAGTTATTAATTAAAAAAAAACATTGGTCCCCATATTTCTCAAAATACATGTGCTCTATTAGATGACTTGTATATCAATTGTCGATTGTGTACAAAATACAATATATTTAATTGTATCAATCAACAATTCATTCATATTTGAGTTTTAAACTTCACGGAGGTAAGCCAAATGCCAAATAGCCATCCAACAACATCATATATTAAATATATTTCAAGGTGGTTCGATTTAATTTGAATTGAAAGCCTTCTTACAAACTTTGCCAAGGTTATTTTGGTGATATAATATTTGACAACTCAAACTTATGATTAAATTATTATAGGTACTCACCTTTTCAATTATTTGTTACAATTAGTAATGAAACACAATGAATAAAAGTATCAATTCACAAATTTAAAGGTCACATTTGATTTTTCATTTTTAATTTTTCAAAAACAGGTTATTAATCACTTGTATGGGATATGTGTTGTATACACTAATGCAGAATTGGATGTGCATAATGTGTTTTGGACAATGCACGGGACATGTTATTGTGATCATTTGCAATACAATCCCATCATTTTCAATGAAAAGGCAATTTCGTGAAATAGAACCATGGAATGTGTCAATCCTTGGTTGTATTGGTTTAGGGTTTACGGCTAATCCAAATCCACTTCTTTGATTTTGATTGAGTGATGGACAAGGTTGTAATTTCAACCTTGTAACCTCGAAGTACTACAGGATAAGGTTATTTAGGCTGTTTCCGTTCAGGGCTCTGGCCTGTTGCTTGCGCGATTTCCTTGTGTCATGGTTTTGCTGCATTTATGTCGTTGCTTCGTCATGAACTTTCGGTGTTCTTGTCTGCAGTGAATAGGCGACTCGGCAATGGCGCCGGTGATGTAGGCGATAACTCCCGTGTTTCAGCAGCTCGAGTATAGTGGTGAAGACAATTGGAGAAGTGAGCAGAGAACAGATTGCATTTACGGTGACGTCTGAAGTCTAGCAAATTTCTCGAGAAAAATAGATTGTCTTCTTCTCATTGGAGATGGGTATGAGATTCTGCCTTTTTTGTTCGTGTTCACATTGCTGCAGCTGATGTTTAATTGCACTAGCTCTTAGATGTAGCACACACAAGCATGAGACTCTTTGCAGCAGACTTCCGAGTTCTACGTTTACTACGATGTTCAGATGTTTTCAAGCTATTGTTGTAACGAGTCCCCATTGCGGATGTTAGTGGTGCCTTCACGAATTTCTTTCGTGTCAAGCGTTTAGGTTGCTGGAGCTGGATCGGATTCTATTGCAAGGATCGGGCCTTAATTTCAACATCAGCAGTTCAAATTCTTATTGTCAATTTCTGTGCAGGAGGGACCTTGACGAAAAAATTCGTGGCTGCACCAAGGATCCCTGTGAATCGGTTTTACCCAGTCAATCCACAAGATGACGGTGGTGCAAGCTTTGATATTGTTTTGTTTCACGGACTGCAAATTGGGGGAGGGACAGCAGCGCAAGAGGCTTACAGAAGAACATGGACTAACAAAGATAATGTACTGTGGCCTAAAGAGTGGCTTCCCAATGATCTAGAGAACATTCGAGTTTTCAGTCTCTCCTATGACGCAGAGGCTACGAAATGGTTTGGTGAAGGGAATACGGAGGATGTCGAGTACATTGGAGAAAATCTGTTCCAAAGTCTTGTGATGTAAGTGAATTTCATGCTTCGTGTTTTTGTGCTTGAGATTAACCTGCTCTTCATTTGGGTGATCTAGTGGGGGCTGTTGCCATAAATAGGATCAGATATCTTAGAGTTGCTTTTCACAATTCCAGATATTGGAGTATAATCCATTCGGCCATCAGGTATCCAAGTTATGTACGCATTTCTTTCATTTTTTATTTTCAGATCTTTGCTAAGACATTGGAATATTACCAAGAAAGTGGAAAATGTTGCTCTTTGCGTATCACGCAGGGGAAGTGCAGGTGTTGGCTGTCGCCCATTTGTATTGGTTGGCCATAGCTTTGGAGGCCTGGTCATTAAAGCCCTTATCAATGAAACAAAAAGACGTTCTGACAGTGCTGAAACCAATGCTTTGGACAAGAAAGCCATCCGCAAAGCAAAAGAATTCTTGCAAAATCTCAAAGGAATTGTTTTCTATGCTGTTCCCCATAGTGGAGCAGATGCAGCAACTCTGTTAAGCTATTTTAAATTTGTTAGGTTGTCAAAGATCATTGGGAACCTGAAGCCTTTTAGCAGAAGGATGGAAAAAATGTCTGTTATGATGCAAGATACATTCTACAACAAGGGGATCAATATTTATGCCTTTGGGGAAGGCAAGCCTACTTATTTGAACAAGGTATGTACCATATCCCAACTTTTGATCTTGGGATTCTATTTCCTATGCAAATCAGATGTAGTGACCACAATGAAATATGGGGAGCACCAGCATGTGTAGACGGGTCAAAAGCTGATATGGATATTGTGTTATTAACTATTATGATATAGAAATGAGCTCGGGCTAAAGATCATACTTCAATTGTCCTTGGATCTATAAATACAGCACTGATGCCAGCCATCACTTGCCATTATCTGGGTTGATAGGTAAGTAGCTTCTAGTGTATATCTAGTTGTGGCAATATGATGAGCAGGAAGGTCCTAGAAACCCAACTTCAAAGGACTTTAAATTTTTATAATTATAATTCATTCATTTACATGTTGTGCATGACCAGGCGATTATGATTATTGCCATGCAGATTCATAAAATATGTATATTAACCTAAGCCCAAAACCTTTGGCTCTTCCTTGTGCACTATGGAAGCTCCAACTGGATGGATATGGAAAAACCTTTTGCTTACAGGCGAAATTTTGCCAAAAATAAAAATTAAACAAAAAAATCAAAAGATTTTGGTGGGTTTCCATCACCAAAAGTGAGGGAAATAGTCAAAATCACCAGATTCCTATAGTTGGTTTTCAGTGTGTAGCTATAAACATAGGTGGTTACTTCAAAAATTATACTTCATATCTGGTTTATAGCCAGCTTTTGCTAAATTTTAGGAAGGATGATCACCATTTCAGAAAAACCTTCCGATTGGTGATCACCACTTAATAGGCTACAAAAAAACCTAAAAAAAGTGATACAGAAGTTTTCCTGCTGTGTAGGTAGCAGTACTTTGCAGCACGCCAAATGACTTGCTTCACTGTTTGGATTTAGATGGTGGTGAAAGCTGCATCGGCCATGCAACTTGCAGGCAACAACTTCTACCTACTGGAGGATTGCGATCATATGCAAGTCTGCAAGCCACCTAGCAAAGAGCACCCTAGCTATTCCCAATTGTTGGATGTTCTCCGCACTTGTAGGGAAGGCACAGACCCACCAGCAGTATGATGTGAACGTGCAGAACAAGCTGCTGCATTAGATGGGACTGGACAGGTCAAACACAGTGAAACCCCAAAATGACATGGTTATCTCCTGGGATGCCGTGATTCTAGGGTTAAGGAAGTCTACAAAATGGTTTGCACGTTAAATGTCTTTGTGGGGAGTACAGGTTGTTGAATGCAAGAGCCTTGTATTCATACCAAACGGTAAATTTGAGCTTGAGTATCATTGCGATCAGAACATCCACAAAACGCTGAGATTATTCTCTTTTAATTAACTAGCTGGGATCCAGTTTTACAATTGATTAGATTATTGCTATTTTCTTCTATACAAGTGGTACAATAGATATATTGGGATTTGCAGTTTCGTAAAGTCTTAGCTGTGATCTTCTGAATTTAGCAATTGAAGTTTTCTTGTTCTTCCAGACACAGCTGCACACTTACTGT
>Ga0209208_10004292_pt1 | contig 20300 bp, 12 predicted proteins | sample S1TSphfallax_3_FD_187694 | JGI IMG/M metagenome (GOLD analysis project Ga0209208, IMG submission 187694) | Host-associated microbial communities from peat moss isolated from Minnesota, USA - S1T2_Fd - Sphagnum fallax MG (SPAdes) (version 2) | ecosystem: Host-associated > Plants > Peat moss >...
TTCTCATAAAAAGAATTTAAATTTAAATTTATTATTTTTTAACTGATGGACCAATCAAAGAGGCTCATTACAAAAGAAAAAATAATTGTGTGAATGGGGGCGCTCCTTTAATTAATTAACATGAATCACACAATACACATTATATCTTTGTAATATTGCTCTTAGGAACAGGTTGGGCAATACTTTGGGAACTTTCAAAATCCATTTGGAAGTTAAGGGAACTTAATGGGAACATGTGAGAACTTACACTTGGAACCAGAGGGAAAATGATGCAAACTACATTTATGACATCTTTTCTAATACTTTTCCATGTGAATTCAATCCAATGAATTGTCCAGTTTGGTGGTGTTCATATATCTCTTCCTATTCTAGGAATTTCTGGTAGTGGACTCTATTTTATTTTATTTAAAAAAAAAATTGTTTGTAGCCAAAGTGGCTATCATCCCCAGGAAGATGTAGAAAAAGTGGCAATCATCTTTGGGAAGATTTAGCCAAATCTGGCTATAAACCAAATGTGAAATACAAATCTTTAATCATCCTTTTATATTTTGGCTACACACTAAAAAAACCAAGTACAAAATCTGGCAATTTTTACTACTCTTTTTTTCCCCTCAGTTCAAGTGATTGAAAAACTCCAAAATCACTTGATTTTCAAATTTTTGTTTTTGACAAATTTTCGTCAATTTTGAAAAAAGGCTATGAGTCTTTAGCCACTAGGGTTGTTGAATGTCCTCAATAGAGTCTATTTTTCAATGGATCTCAATAGGTTGATTTCAAAGGAAAGAGCCTATTGTCAAATACACAACTTTTGTGTTTGAATCAACTCCCAATGTTTTTTGCAAAGAAGAATATTATTATTCTTTGTAAAGGTTTGGTTTTAGACATCAAATATTAGTGTGACACAAGATGTGAAGCTTCCTTTGAGAATATAGAGGAGTTTTACTTCAACCTTGAAGTTTTTATAAATGTTGGGTTGGTATAAGAAAACAAAATAATTACTTGTTGGTTGTTATGTTTGATTTTCTTTTTGTGCAAAAAGACTAGTGAAGCTGAACCATGCAAACTTTGTGAATCATGAATTTAGAACTCTAGTTAAGTTGAACCCTCAATTCAACTCCACTTATTAGTTGGATTATAGTTATGGCTTTTGAGATCCATTATTTGGTGGCCAATATTCATGTCAACAAGAGTTGGACATGCACGATGAACTTTCCAGGGTAAGATTCATTTTGCATTTAAAAAAAGGAAAAATCTACATTTTCAACACTTTGTTTTCCTCCTCTTTGCTTGTTGGTTTGCATAACTGAGACCATTCAAAGTTGGGGTACTACTTTTCAAACATTGGCCTACATAACTATACATATATGGGTTCAAAACCGAAAAAATTCAAAAAGCTTTTATGGACTAATATATATATATATTTTTAATGATTATTTTTGGCATGTGAAATTAGCACTTGAGGCTATAAATACCAAGCTCAATGAGCATAAACAATTATCCAATGCTTCCAAAAAAAAAGTCCTTTTCTTTGTAGCATTCAAAATCCCCATATGTTTTTTAATCTAAATCACCAATCATAGGTGTGTGCATTGTTATTCACAAAACAAAATTAACTCAGTTACATTACTATACACATTCCTTTTCATTCCAATTAGAAAAAAATACAATTGAAAGGGTGAAAGCACATTAAGATGGAGCACTTTGGACATCACAAACGACTTTTGTTGCATTTTTCATAATTTCAATTGTAACTTATTCCAATTTATATGTGCAACTCATGGAATGGGACTCATGTAACATTTAATGAATTTAATGATCAAAACAAAATGTGAAAAATCATGTCAAAACCTTTAGATCTAAGTGATAATGCACTAGAATAATACAAAAATATTGTCACAATGAATCTTTTTTTAATACAAAATATATCTATAGCCGAGAATTTTGTAATATGTAATAGTTCAATGAATGAGATATAAGATTGAGTCATGTAAACAACAAATTTGGTTTTGAAAAAAAAAACATCTTGGAGAAGGAAAAGTGTTTCAAAAGTCCTTTATGTGCAATGTATAATCAATTTGAACCACATTTATTAAGAAATCATTAAAGGATACAATATACTAAAGTTGTTTAAACTAATTTATTATGAATGTTCATTAATGCCACTTAGCAATCCATTGCCCCTTGACCAATGTCAACATGCCATGAATCCTTTATATTTTTTCCAATTATGAACTTCCATGAACTACCAATTTAATTCCAGCTAGCTAATGCGTTTTCACCCAAGCTAATTGAAATAGTTGTTTTGAAAGACTCCAGAGGATGTTTATATACTATTATATATATTATTGTCTTATTATGATATTAATTTAATGTTTGGCATATAACCCTAAACCCTGAATCCTAAAAAATAACCTCAAAACCCAAACTTTGAAAAAAGCCAACAAAAACCCTAAAATCCAAATTGTAAAAAACAGAATTGAAAATAAATTCCTAAATCCAAACCCTAAAATAAGCTGAAAAATGACCACTAAAACCCTTTTGAAAATCTAAAAATTAACATATAAAACCCAAACCCTAAAAAAAGGAAAAAAAACCCCTTCCAACCTGAACCTTTTAAAAAAATAAAAAAAATGAATTCTTAACCCAAAACCCTAATTATTATTATTGAAAAAGAGACCTTAAAACCCAATCCTCAAAAAACACAATTGAAAATATCCCTTATAACCAAAGCCTAAAAACAAACAATTGGCAAGTGACCCCAAAAACTCAAATGTTATACCCATACAAATTTCATAGACCTATAATCCCATAATCCAATTAGGGTACCACTTAAGTCCACTTTTGAACTTAAAGTTGAAGTTAGTGCCTAGTTGATCCCTAGTTTGACATGTTGATCCTCAACTGAGATGACCTTAAAAAATGCTCAAAAAGTGGGGGTGAAACATAAGTCAAGGGATTAAATTGGGGATAAAATAGGGACTACTTTAAGGACAACTCTAATGCACTAATTCTTTCCCAATCCTCACCCATAAACATGAAAAATAAGATAATACAATGTGAGATCTATTTAAATGCAATCACCTAGGGCAATAATTATAGTGGACTAATCAAGAGTATTCATTTTTCTAATCATAGGGATTGTGTGATGTATGGAACCAGGCCTAATTTCCCAAAGGTTTTTGAATTTGAAAAGGTGTGCATTTGCTTAAAAATTTGAAGAATTAGGATCAAATGCACACCCAAAAAACCTACCAAAACCTTGTAAAATGTCAAAAATCGGGATCAAAGGCTTTGTTCAAAAGGAAAAAAACCAATCAACATTGGTTACAAATAGTGAATTGATTGATTATTGAAAAATTCAACAATTGTCTTGAAACAAGGATCCAAGGGTAGGTTGTTCATAACTCATATGTAAGATCTGAAAATGTTCAATAATTGGACAAAGACCCTACCTATTTGGCATAAGAACTAGACAACATTGGTTTGAATTCAACATGATGTATGCAACCACAAATTATCTTGCCCAATTCCATAGTCCAATGGATGAGCCCATACACGATCACACAATTCAATACCCAATTGATGATAACACCAAGTAGCTTTGTTGAATTCATTATTTGGTTGGTTATTTTTTTGCTTCATATGCCTAGATGGTTTGTTGGTGCTCTGAAGATGGTCTATGGATTTATTATTACCACAATTATAGTGGAATGCTATTTAGACACTTAAGTTGATCTTGTTATGGTTCCATTTTATCTTTTATTTTTACAAGCTCCAAGATCAATTCGAACATAAATTAGAATAATGTTTCCATAGTTGTAATAATTGTCTCTAGTGGATTGGTATGTTGGAAGCTGAAATCCAGCTATCCATGATCATATTGTTAAATGGACAAACATGAACAAGATGAAGATGATTGTTATTTCCAAATGAAACAAAGTTATGGATGCAAATAGCTTAGACAACATATGTTTGGAACATTTTTGCTGCAATGGTTTTTTAAGGTTGAATTAACCAATGTGATTTTCAGTGAATTGTTTAGACAAACGTGGAAATATTTGAGTTTTGTAACTGACACTAAACCCTAATTCACATATTTTGTCAAAATATGTAATTATTTCAGAAAAAAAGGGTCCGACAGCACCCAATTCAAATATTTCAAAATTTCAATAGTTAAGTATAAAGATACAAGGTCTCTCATATATTTTAAATGTATTACAGTAACCCAGTGGAGTGGGTTGCTTCAAATGCTCAATAGGTAAACAATTGCAATTCAACCTAGCTTACACAACCAAATAATCAGCTGTACATTTCAACATGGCTCATGGAAGGAACCAAAATGAAATGTTTCATGATATCCATCAAAATCAGCATCCGGAACCTTTCACCCATACAATAAGATGATTGGATGCAGGACTGCATGAATCTAGAATTCTGTAGCACAAGGAACATAACCAAAAGCACATCATCCCCATCTCACCCTCCCCCAAGACTTGCAAAAATTGGCTAGAGAGCAAGGCCATGTAAAGCTCAGGCTTTTAGTTATATCCAGTGGTACAGACAACTGTTTTGTACTGCAAGAAATACTTCAACATCTGAACTCTCACCATTACAAACTCAAAGTCACTGCCATGTAATGTCTGATGCTTATACATCAACTTCAAAGATGCATGCAACCATATGACAGGACAATGTCACAACACAACTTGCGAAGAAACTTAAGGTACACCTAATAATCAACCCATATCCACCAGGTTGATATATGATGTGAGTCATACATAACACCATAGCAAAGGAAGGGGGCCGATATTATCCATAGATTTAAGAACTCCCCATTTGCAATTTTGGAATGTCAAGGACTTTTGGGCTTCAGTTCAATGTCAAAAGATAGGCACTAATGGGGCTTGCCCATCAAAGGTGATCTCCAAGCCAACTTCCATTCAGTCCCCTGGATACTTGTAGAAGGTACCTCCCAACTTGCAAGCTTGAAGTTTTTCATGTTCAGGGATATATATCTCAAATAACAAATAACATTTTTTTTTGTTTACTTAACCTGCAATGGAAGTGTGATAGAAATAAACCCTCAACAAGATTAGTCAGGTTCCTAAATCCTCAAATTACAAAAACCCACATAATGAAAACACAAAGTTGTTGAAGTTCATGCAATTTAGTAGCAGAACTAAATTGTTGAACTTCATTCATTTTTGCAATGAACTACTCCATTAATAACATCAAGTTTTTCTGTCCTCAAAACAGTTATGACCAGTTTAATTCTTATTTGAGATTTCCACAAATTGTTTATTGAAGGTCTGTGATTTCCATACTTACTGGTGTTATGTATGACTCATGAGGGAATGAAGGTTCTGCATGTGCATTGATCAATTGCTCAATTCACCCAAATAAGCTATAATTTGGGTACTACTGGAAGAAAATCAATTTGATTCAAGGCAAGGTTTTATAAAGTTTGAACATCATGTTGATTGTATTATTTTCACATAATGGTGAGAATGGTGATTTTCTGATTGGTAGTCAGGTTGCAACCCTAAACCTTCGACCTCAATAGACCTACTATTTAGCACAAGGTACCCACCTAGGGCTATCATTGACCCAATGATTCCACAACCATTCATTGCTTTGATGAACATTTCATAGCAGCAGTTTGCATGATGAAAAGAGGTGTGACCAAAACTTGTGTTAGAAAACTTTGTTGTATGACTAAACTGTAACAAGATGGTGTGTGGAGAAGTTGCCCTAATTGATGATTTGTTGTGTCGAATGTGATTGGCAGAAAGTGCCAAAGATGGAAATGGTTAGCGATCATGTGCTCTAGAGGAAGTCACAATTTATTTGCTATTTTGCTTATGTTTTGTTGTTTGAAGGTTATGAACATTGGTCTATTATTCTTCATGGTGCACTGATGTTCAAATCAGGTGTTGGTGATGGAGTGTAGTTTTTGAGATTATTTGGTTATGTGATGGAGATGACTCAAGAGTTGCTAATGGAGGATGGTGTGCTTGGTGTTTGGAAGAGGATAAATGCAAGACAGTAGAGAAGCTAAACATCCTGGTTTTTCTTGCTCTTATGGACTGAATTTCTTTTGTTTTCAAGACTTAGGATTGATACTTATGTTTTTGGGAATACATACCTTAGCTTGAAGTTAGATAGTTTTGTGAGTTAGCTTCACAGAATTTGTTGCACTAGAGTTAGAAAGTAGAACAATATGTAGTAGAAAATCAATAGGGACCTACTAATGGAAGGGATGAGAGCCTCAAGGGGATTAATGGGCTAGTCTTTTGTGGGATGTTTTGCTCAAATTTAATGTGTTTGAGCTTCATGTTGTATCATGGAAAGGGTTGAGTACTTGAGGTTTTGGGAGCTCTAAGCAATGTTTCAGTAGTTGGGAATACTTGAGAAAAGTGAAGAATAGAAGAATTTTGCCAAGGGAATTGCTTGTTAGTGTTGTCTCCATGTCCAATACATACTCAACATTAAATTAAGTCTAGTTGGGAATGGGCATGGTATTTTGCATTGTTTGGAAATGTTGTTAAATGACTACAAGAATAGGCCATGATAGCCCACACTGAGAGGAGCTTAGAAGTGAATTGATCCATCAAAGTCCATAGGTTTTAGTTTTGTTCTATGCTTCTAAACAAATTCAGATTAGTTGGTTTAGGTTTATGCTTCACATCAATTTGCTTTGATTCCATATACTTTTAGTCACACAACATTTGTTTGGTGTAAGAGAGCATACAAACTTTGGTATGCCCTCCTTTTTGGTGATATAGGCATTTCAATTATTTCGGAAAATGATTATGTTTAGTAACCACTAGTTTCACACAAATTGCCTGGTCCATAATGGGGTAAGGTAGCTAAGCAATATCTTATCACCAAACACTTATCATATATATATATATATCTTCATAGCCATGGGTGCCCCAAGTGAAGGTTTAAAAATATATCTTTGAATTTCAAAGTCGATAAAGGAATAACACAAAATAGGACAAAGAAAATGAGCTTGTTTAAAGAGAAAACAAAAAAGTAGATCCCCCTCTTTCCAAATTGTACATTTTTCTCATTTTCTCATGCATTTTAAAAAGCTCTAGGCAAGTCAATTGAAGCTTTACATTTTTAAAAAAAAAATTTCATAATGGAGCAATATTCAAAGATCTTAATCTACAAAATGAAAATTGTTTTAACTATTATCACCAAACACTTATCTCTTCATGTTTAAAAGGTGCATCTTGATTTTTCTTAATGAATTTGAATAATTTTTGTGATATTGGATGTGCCATGTGGAGGTCTACAACCTGTTTTTGAACTTCAAAGGCAACAAAGGAACATTCACGGATTTGTGCTTCTTTGATACTAAGTGTTTTGGTGATCAACCTAGCTACCTTACATGCAAGCAAGTTCTTATTGGATGTCCCTTCACATCAATAAAATTCAATGATGCACAACTAGAAAGTAATTCAAACCTAAAGTTGGATTTTCGTATCACAATGTCTTCTTTACATGTTTGTGAATGTCAAGTTTTAATTAATGGATTGTGGAGGTGGTCTTGAGAAGACAAATTACAAGCTCCAATGTGAGATCATCATATGGCTTCCAAATAATTAAAATCCAACATACCTGATAAGATTACAATGAATTGTCAAATTTATTTGTTGTACTTGACTACAATTAGTTAGCTCTCTGTAAAGTCATGTGCTATTTATTGCTACCCTTTGATTTTAGTTGCAAGCTGTTGAGAGACTTGCTACTAATTTTTCTCTACACATTTATTTGTTAAACTTTATATAAATTAGCTTTTGTTTTATAAAATCATTTCATTTTCTTTAATGGTCATGTGCCTAATGAAGCAAAAGTGTGTGCCCTAGTATTGGTTTGCATAATCAACACCAACAGTGACTAATAACCTCTAAGTTACATAGTTTTGTTTCTCTCTTGCAAGTTTTGTTGCAGTATGTTGTACATTTGAGATAGAGTACTTAGTAGGTCAATAGGTTATGGGCCCACATGGATTTGCATCTATAAGCACCAAGTTTGTAGGAAAGAATTTCCATTTCTAGAAATTCAAAATGCAAATGTTATTCAAAGACAAAAAAATTTGGAATGTAATGTCATGAGCAAATGTCAAACTAGTAGTAATTTTGCAGAATGGGAGAAGAAAGACATGAGGGCCATATAACTATCATAGGCAAGGGACTATAAAAAGAAGTTAATAGATTAGAAGTAAAAGGACCCAACCAAGGAAATAACCATTGTTGTAGAACAAGTGTTTTTTGCAACATCGAATGGTTTAGAGAATAAAACATGGTACATCAATTCATGAATGTTTCAACACCTCACATTCCACAAAAATGTTTTTTCCAATTACAAGATTATTTCAAAAAAATCCATCTACATGGGCAACAATTTTGTCCAAAAGGCCATTGGAATGGGAAGTGTTCATTTAAACATGATAGTGGGAGAGCATGAGGTTAAAGATGTCTTACATGAAGTGTTGCATGTTCTTGGTCTTGTTAATAATCTTTTTAGTTAGTAAGGCTATTGCTCAAGGCTTCAGAGTAGAATTCTAACAATAAAAATATAACATAAAAAATGACGATTGAAATTTTTTATAGGGGTAGTAAAAGAAAATAGGTTTTATAGACTATTATGTTCACTGGTAGTAGTAGTTCATGAGAGTGTTCAAGTTGTTCGAAAGAATGAAACCTTGACAATTTGGTACAAAAGATTGGCCATTTAGGTGAGCAAAATTTGAAGCTTCTTTTGTAAAAGAACAAAGTCACTAGAATGAATGCTAAGATTGACTGCCAACTTGATTTTTACATAAGTTGTGATGTTGGCAAACAATGTAAAAGTACATTCCAAAAGGGAGACCCCCAAAAAATTTACCAATCTCCTTTAGAGCTAGTACACAGAAATTTGTTTAGCTTGATGAAAACAACTTCAATGGGAGGAACCAAGTACTTCATGACTTTCATAGATGATAACCAAGTATGGCATGGACTTTTTTTCTGAAACAAAATCAAAAGCTTTGGTAGTCTTTCAAGAGTTTCGAACCATGGTGGAGACTAGTTTGAGAAGGAAGATCAAGGCCATCCGAAGTGACAATGGTGGTGAGTTCATTTGTAAAACTTTCAAGGATCACTACAAAGTGAAAGGCATTTAACAATAATTCATTGCACCATACAACCTGCAATCGAATGATATTGTAGAAAGGCTCAATTAAACTTTGGTTGAGATGGCTACATGCATGTTCCATAGCAAAAACATAGCCCACAACTTGTGGTCAAAAGTAGTGTCGATACTTACTTCCTTAAAAAATAGGAGGCAAACAACAACACTTAAAAAGATTTAATTCCATTAAAAGTTTGTGAGGCGACTTTCTGTCCCTCTACTCCCGGTTCTATGAGGTGATTATATTTGAAAGTACATATGTTATCGGTGAAAGAAAATGCAAAGTGTATTTCTAAATGTTAAATTGCGTTTGTAGTTGAAACTAAGTACCTTGCCTCCTATGCATCATTTACAATTTAGAATTAATAGATATATTATCCAAGCTCAAATACTTTAAATCCTATAATTTTATGTTAAATTGTCATTCATTTAAACCAACTTTTAAGGATTCAACACCATGTTCAACTTGGTAGCAAATTTTCAGTCATTTAAAATATTATTCCTACCACATACATTATCTAAATCTAGCCTGCTTTAACTCAAAATAAAGGTAACTACAAGGCACATTTGCTTACCAAATTCCAAGCTCTATAGTTAAACTAATAACAAGTTGTGCTACTAAACCCGAGAGGGTTTTACGAAGGTAGAAAATTCAAGTTGGCTATAGATCATTAGTCACTTAAAATATTATTCCTATCACATACGTCATTCAAATTTGCCTTGCTTTAGTTCATTAGAAAATTAATTACAAGGCGCACCTTTTTTTATCAAATTTTAAGCTTTGCACCCGAACTAGTAAGAAGTTATGCTACCAAACCTTAGAAGGTTTGTGAATTTTTTCTAAGATTTCAAACTCCCAACACTATCCTACTCATTTCCATTATTTCAAGACTACTATAAATGTCCATTCTATTTATTTTTTTCTACCATCTATCATGACTAATCATTCTTTTCCTACTAAAGAAAGTTGTGGGAATAAGTATTTCCAAGATTTGAATCGAAAATTATCCTCCAAAAAAGAAAGCCCCAAATGATTCGAATTCACGCTTTTAAAGAGAAGGAGAAAGAAGGAGGTGAAAGAAGATCCCAACTCGGTGGCCAATGGAAGGTTCCAATGTTTGGTGGCCAATGAAAGGTTCCAATCCTTGGTGGCCCTTGGAAGGTTTCAATGCTTGGTGGCCAATGGAAGGAAAAGGAGAAACATCCTTTCACCTCTTCCCACTCTCCCCCCAACAAATTTTACTTAAACCTTCATTTTTTCCTTTGATCTTAAGGTTTTACTTTACCATGGTTATAAACCGTTATTTACGCATTTCCTTCCTTTTCCTTAACCTATAAATTACAATCGCACATTTCGATGTAACAAGTCCTCCGCACATTCATTGCCAATTTGATTTTGATTGAAGATTTTTTTTCCTTTCCTTGAAATTATGGCGTTGCATATGGTCAGATTTTACGGGCTTTAAGCTACATAAGTGAACGAAGAACTAGTTCCAAAATCATCTTTAGATTTAACATTGATGCAACATCCTCATGATGAAGACTTCGAACAACGAAAAATGTGCGCTCGTTTTGAAGTTGATTCCCTTCGAGCTTGGTATTATTGCATTTCTTTGAACTTTTGCACCCTAGTGATTTTGTTGCAAATTGACCTCATTTCTAGTGATGAACTTGAAATTGTTTGTGAAGGTTGTTATGAAATTGAAGACACCTCTATCTTCGTATGGTCTTCAAATCTTGGCGTTGGACATTATTGTTGGTTGCATCGTCCAATTTGTTGACTGTTTCGTAATAGTAAGGCATACTACTTAGTTCGTGTCATTTGACGCATCCTAAATTTCTTATAATTATGAACTATCATTATGGCATAGCCCAGGACTCAACATGTAATTATAGCTCCTCGTTGAGCTTATCCATAATCTAAATAAATGTTTCATTCATTATGAAACTCATGTTGCCATTGCCACCCTATCACTTTTTTTATTTAATTGTTAAGTTGTTTCGAATTAATTTTATGTTTATAAGGTTAGAAAATTGTTTTATTTTATTGGACCTTTCATTGACACCCCTTCAATTGCTTCATGAATCTCAAACATCCTTGCTACTCATTAAATATTAGAACAAGACCAATGTTTTGCTAAACACCACGAATTTTGGTGTCTATTTCTACCCCCAACCTTCTAGAAATTTTTCACCCCTAATTATGCAACTGAGGTTTTTAAAAACTATGATTACCAACTTTTTATTGAAGAAAAGAACTAACCCAACAACTTATTCACCAATATCATATTTCGGAAAAAAAAACAACCCCCCCATGCAAACATGCGCATTCATCATTCCTTATTTTAACATGAAGTTGCTGAAAACCTTTAATAACCTTATCACATTGGAATATCCTTGATGCAATTCTTAAAAATTGAGACTATTGGACATGGTTATGTCGGTATGGCTCACAAAGTTTGGAGCAAAGAAAAACCAAATGTTGAACATCCCAAATTTTCTGGTAACATTACGTTACATTTGTCCATAAACCAAAGGAACACATTGAAATTGGACAGTAAAAACACTTAAGGCATTTTTGTGGGCTATGATGGCAAGTCATATAGAGTGTGTCCATGCCAATTGAAAGAAGGTTGTGCACCATGTTTTGGTGGTTGAAAGCCTATTGCTTCAAACCGTTACCTAATTAAAAGACTTCATAAAAGAAACACATGATGGTGAAAATCAATAAGGACCCTCATGATTTTGAAATCGTTATTGAGGATTTTCATTTAAAAATCATCGCTGAAGATCATGGCAATGAGAAATCATTAGAGTCAGTTGCACAAGTTCATCATAGACGTACTAGGGAGCAAAAGCTTCCAAAAAGGTTGGAAGATTTTGTGATTTTGGTAGAATTTGCAAACATTGCGAACTCCTTGGAGGATCTAGTGAATGTCATTGAAGCCTTAACTAGAGATGATGCACAAAATTGGAAGGTAGCTATGGAAGAAGAGATGAGTTCTTTGAAAAATAACAACACATGGATATTATCAAAAAAATTAACAAATTGTAAAGCTATTAGTTGTAAGTGGGTGTTTTGAACTAAAAGGAATGCTTATGGTCAAATTATACACCACAAGGTGAGATTCATAGCTAAAGGTTACACATAAAAACACAAAGTAAACTTTAGCAATACATTTGCTCTGGTGGTGAAGTTCACTTACATCATTGTTATTAGCTATAATTATGACAAGAGATTTGGAAGTATAACAAGTTGATTTCAAAAGTGCATTCATGAATGGTGATTTAAGGGAAGTCATTTTCATAAAACAACCTGATGGATAGGTTCTAGAAGATTAAGAAAAACTTGTTTGCAAGTTACAAAAATCCTTCTATGGGTTAAAGTAGAACTTAAGAGCTTGGTAATAGAAGATAGACAATTTTATTTTAGAAAATAGTTTTAGCACTTGTTGTAGTTAGACCACAATGTTTACATCAACACATAGGAGGGTGTGATCATCATTGTGTATGTTGACGATCTTTTCATTTTTCATAAGATGTGAAGGTCTTTCATTAGGTGAAAGACATCCTTTATAGTAGATTTTCCATGACTAATTTAAAGGAGGTAGAGTTCATTTAAGACTTCAAGTGACCAAGGATAGAAATTGGAGAAGCATCATGGTGGGTGAGTTTGGATATGTTACAAAACTATTAAGTAAGTTTGTGGTATGGCTACATGCAAATTTGTTGCTACTCCTCTTGATGCAAGTGCTAAACTTTCAAAAGGCCAAAGTCTCGGTTCAATGGAAAAAAATCATGAAATGGCGAATGTTCCATATAAGGTGGCCATAAGTAGCCTCATGTATTGCATGGTCGACACAACATTGGACTTGGCTACAACAATAGGAGTTGTTCAGTTCTTCAACAATCTTGGACTTCCAAATTGGCAAGCTATGAAGTAATATTTAGATACTTGCAACATATTTCGAATCTTGCATTATAATATTTTGCAAATTCCTTCAAAAAAGATAATGGTGTACAATTGTATGGTTTTTGTGACTTGGACTAGGGAAGGAATGTTGTTACTAGGAGATCAACAATAGATTATGTCAATCTTCTTGGAAAAACAATTTTTTTTTGGGCAAGCAAGAAACAAGTTATAGTAGTCCTTTCCTCTATGGAGGTTGAATACATGGTGCAACAAAAGACGCTATTTGGTTTAGAAGGTTTATGGGAGAAGTTGGATATAAACAAGAAAAACCAGTTTAAATCTTTATTGATTCTCAAGGAAATGTAACATTGCTAAAAAATCTTGTGCACCACTCACACACAAAACACATAGATATTTAGTTCCTTTTTGTGAAGGAAGTTCAATGAAAGAAATGATTGTTGATTTTTTTATAAAAGGAGTTTCCAAAGATCAATTTGAAACTTGCAGAAGTAAGTTAGGTTTAGTTCACCATGAATAGAAAGCTAAATATCATTGAATGGGAGTGATAAGATTACAATGAACTATCAAGTTTATTTGGTGAACTTGACTACAGTTGGTTAGTTCTCTTTGGAATGATGTGCTATTTACTGTTGCCCCTTGATTTTAGCTACAAGCTATTGAGAGACTTGTTGTTGATTTTTTTAATGCATTTATTTGTTACACTTTATATAAGTTAGCTTTTGTTCTATAAAATCATCTTATTTTCTCTAATAGTCATGTGCCTAGTGAAGCACAAGTGTGTGCTTAGTCTTGGTCTGCATGATCAGCACCAATAATGACTAGTAAGTTCTAACTACATAGTTTCGTTCGTTTCTTGTAAACTTTGTTGTTGTTGTTGCTTGAGCATTCTAGATGGAGTCCTCAATAAGTCAATAATACCTACATAAACAATCCATAATGTGTAAACCGGTGTTGTGTGCAATCTTTTTTGGGTGGAAAAAAATTGTTATGTTTTTTACAAGAAAATTGGGAAAATTTTGTTTTTTTTTAGGTGCAAATTCAATTACAATTGCAAAAAAATTGGAAAAAAATTCCACTATTTTATATCTTGTATACATATTTTAAATCCTGGTTGTGCTTTTATTTCAAAATTAAAGAACCATTGATTCCAATTTTATAAATGTTCCAGATTTAGAAAATCATTTGTTCCAGTTCTTTGAAAAAAAATCAAAATCAAAGACTTGTAGGTTCCAGTTATTTCCAACACATAAAAGAACCCCTGATTTTTATGAACAGACCAATAAAGAGACTGTTTTTTGGTTGATTATTTGATTTAAAAATAAAATAAAATGAGAACCATGGTTATATATCAAAACCAATAAGTTGATTTTTTGAGATTCATGGTTATGAATTGTAAAACCACTCAGGTAACCACAAGGGTCTCTTCATTTTTTCTAATAACTGCCCAACACTGGTATACTGTAAACCAATGTTGGGGAGGGTAATTTGCTTTGCCATGGTATTATCCGCAAGTATGTACAAGCTAAATGTGCATTCAACCTCACTAGTAAAGCATTTTTGCTACTCGTTTAATTACCCTATTTGATTGGTAAATATTTTAAATTTATTCTATCTTTACTCCGCCCATCTGGTATATATTTGAGGTTTGCCTTTTCCCTTGGGAAGGGTAGTTGTTTTTTTAATGAATAAAAAGAGGGACTATGCCAACATCATTGTATAGCACATATGCATTTTTCCTATTTTGCAAGTGTTATGATGGATTTGTTTGAATTATTTTAATTAACTATTGAATCTATTTTGGTTTCAGCATTAGGTTTCTGTTCATTACACTAATTAACCAACCAATTGGCATTATAAGAATGTTTTGAAGTTATTCTTAGGGCTAGCTGATTGGTTTCATTCTATTTTTGTTTTTTATAGGGGATGTTTGAATTTTAGTGTGTTTTTCTTGTTTGCAAGGCCACTTGCACAACAATAGTCTTTTCCCAGTTGACAACATGTGCCATAGTACCTTGGTAAAACAATTCACCTTGCATTTGCTTACTTAGTATATAGTTGCATTGGTAAATAAAGGATAAATGATGATGAAAAATTACCCTTTGCCCATACCTTGTGAAATAAGGTAAATTGTATGCCATTCACCTTTGCCCTTACTCGGGTTGATAATTTGATACCATGGTACAAGTGCAAGTGTTGGTTCACCCAAGGCCAAGTCTCATGGCTGGTATTTGAAATCCTCTACCTCTGGACTTTCACACCCAATATTCAATGGCCTCTTGTGAGTCATCATGGGCCGCATTTTGGATTATTATTATTATTATTATTATTATTATTAGTAGCTTGTACTATTAGTTATTTTGTTATCTTTGGTTTTATGTTATGCTAGTCTGATCCATATTAAATATTTGGGGGTTTCCTTTGAAGTTCACAATCTATTTTTTTTTTGCTATTAGTCTCACGATGTTCACCCATCTATAGGTTCTAAGAATGCAACATGAGGCAAGGCATATGAGACAAATTGAGGTGCTATCAAGAACATGTTGGGGTGAAAAATGTTGGAAAAACATGTTGAGAACACATGAGGAACTTGAAGAGAACACATTGGGAACAATAAAAAATCCAAAAAAAATCCAATACCACCCACCCTCCCCCCCCAAAGAAGAAAAAACCTTGCAAATAAAAATCAAGGAAAAGAACTAGGGGCATGTTGGGTGCATGTTGCAATTCCTTGTTGCTGGAGCAGAATTTCTAATTCCCAACTATGTTCATCACTTGTGTTCATGCTCATGGCACGTCTAAATGAATTAACTTATTTAAACTATTTAACAAGTTTAATGGGTTTCTATAAATTTTTAACACAATAGTCAGGCTGCTCAGTGGCACACTATCTTATATTCTAGTCATGGGGAAATGCATATCATAGTAGTTAGTAGTGTGTGTGTGGGGGGGTGGGGACCATGTCATTCAAAAGACCATTCTATGAAAGTACACAAATGTTGCAAAGTAGTTTAACATGAATACCATGTGCACTAGTTTTTGTGGCATTTAAGTGCTATAATATTAGCTCTACTCTAGTCATGTTTTAAAATGGCACACACCTAAGTTTAGCCATTTATGTTAATATGATTCTAGAAATTTGATATTTTGATTTAAGGTTTTAAATTAACGAGACAAAAGGTAACTTATACCTGTTAAGGTATATATATTAATATATATATATGGTACCTTAATATTAAACCCCCAAATATTAAACCCTTTAATATTAAGGTGTGCAACGTGGGCCCATCCCAATGGGCTTCTCTGAGCGTAGCCTTTCAGGCGTGACACACTGACAGGCAGATAGACTAATTAAACACTTCCAAGTGCTAAAAACCAAGTGTTATTTTGAGACTTTCAATAGCCATAATTTGACCAATTTTATTAATAAATAATTGCGAGATTTCTATACATGGTTCACATTAAGAGCCAAAAATTATAGGAGGATGTTTAAGAAAATGTGTGTTCATATTATCACTTGTAGCCAAATTTGGCTAAATCTTCCTATGGATTATCGCCACTTTGGCTACATCACAAAATTGACCAAAAACAAAAGTCATTGGTGACAGGGTGCATCACGTCTGCACGTCCTTCGCTTTGCTCGAGCTGGCGATCATCCATAATTCAATTGCGCCAAATTTGGCTACTAACAGATAGGAAAGTAAAGAAGTTCAAAACTCCTACAGATTATTTTTTGGCAATAGAATAGAAAAATCTTGGCAATATTTCATGTGGAAAATTTGGCGACTAGAAAACCAAATGAAACACATATGTTTTTAGCCATTTTGAAAAAAAGAAAAAAAACATCAATAAATTGAGCCAGAGAAAACAAAGGATGATTCCAACTGTTCTCTACCAACTGCATTTGTCTGCCGCGCCACGCCTTGAACCATCCCATCCCCTTTGGCAGCTGCAAGCTGCGACGGATCATTCAAGCTAGCGTCGTCAATAGGAGGCAGCTGCGGCATTGTAGTTGTAGGAATACATCACTCATTCTCCACAAGAGAGTTATATACATTACACGAGCTTTGGTTTTTGTACTCTGAAGTAGGCTGCAATCATGCCAGGGAGCTCTTGTGCAGGCCGTGAGATCGTGGAGAATGGAGAGTTGAAGCTGGATGTGAAGCTCAGTCACCCAATTCTTGTCTACCCAGCTGAGCCTACCCCGAAACAAGTCTACTCGCTTTCCAATCTCGATCAGATCTTTGTGGTCCCAGTGAGCACGGTTTACTTTTTCAATTCGCGACAGCACAAGAAGAACCGTGATGTTGTCGCCGTGATTAAAGACTCGTTGCGGAAGCTCCTGGTGCTGTATTACCCGATGGCAGGCAGGCTGGACGTGAGCGAGGACTCCAGGTTTCAAATTCAGTGCGAAGGTCAAGGGGTACTCTTTGTTGAAGCCGCGGCTGATTGCCCCATTGCTGAGCTGGGCAAGCGTTACAGACCTGCTCCCTACATGACGCAGCTCGTGTATAACAATCCGCAGACTAGTGGCCACAGCAGCGTTGAACTCGACGTGCCGCTATTGTGTGTGCAGGTGACGCGGTTCAAGTGTGGCGGTTTCCTGCTGGGTCTCTGCATGAACCATTGCATCGCCGACGCTTTCGTAGCGAGCGAGTTTCTCGTCGCCTGGGGCGAGCTCGCGCGCGGATCAGTGGACATCTCCCACTTGGCTCCCAACCTCGACCGCACACTACTAAACAAGCGCTCACCACTGCGGATCGAGTTTCCGCACCTCGAGTTCCGTGAAATCGACGAAGTTATATCCTCACGCACAAATGAGAGCTCGACTACTATCTGCAGCTCTAGCTTCACCGTGTCGCCCCACGAAGTCGAGAGCGTGAAGAAACGAATCCTCGACCACGGTCTGGTCACACAAGTCACCACCTTTGAAGCCTTAGCAGCGATGACATGGCAAGCGAGGACCCAAGCCGTAGACATGCACCCCGAGCAAGTCGCGCGTCTGGTGTTCCCTGTCAATATCCGCTCAAAACTCGATCCACCGCTCCCAGCACGCTTCTTGGGAAACGGAGTCTTTTTAGGGCACGCGACAGCCACCCCCGCCGAGCTCTCACAGAATTCGTTATCCCATATTGTGAAGCTGGTGCAAGATGCCAAGGCGCTGGTGACGGACAAGTACATTCGATCCGCCGTCGATTACTTGGAAGTGCACAGAGGAAAACCGAAGTCGGTGGCATTGCTCTACATTTCTTCGTGGATTAGGATTCCGATGAACGTTGTGGACTTCGGTTGGGGCGAACCCATCTGCATGGGTCCTTGCAGCCTCATGGACGAGGACGCCATCTTCGCTTCCTGTGGCGACGACATGAAAAGCTTCGAAGTGTTTATTGCGCTTCCGAGCTTACAAGCTGAGGAAACATTCCACCGATGTTTGCGCACAACGATCTCGTCCTCTCACTCACCAGCCTGAAGGAAACAAAATGGTTCGGAGTATTTTCCGCCGAGTTTTGCAGGCGGTTCAAAGCAAAGCAACGGACCAAGCCCTCGTCAGTTACTGAAACTACTATCCCTTAAGCTTTGTTGTCCACTGAACTATTCTCAAGAAAGCTAGAAATGGGTTGCAATTTAGTAGAAACTTTGTATGAGACCTGCATTGAATAGTGGGTGTCAAACCTGTGCTACTCTCAACAGAGATTAGGGCTAATGGCAAAAGTGGAATCAGCACTGATTGCTAGGTGTACATGTCGAGCTTTTGCTGATGAGATTAGTGCTCATCCAAAAATTAGTGATGACATTGGGGAGGTCTTCTTTAGATTAGCACTGATCTCTTGAAGAGTGTTCTTAAGCTTCATCCCTCATTACCCTTTTTTTGACATAAGCAATAAAATAAGCTGTTGATGTGTAGAAAGGGCATCAAAGTCAATTGGAGGATGAGATCTCCTCGCACTGGATCCTTGCAGCTTGGCTAATAACCATAACCATAAGTTCTAGGTTGTGTGTTACTTTACCATATTGTCCCACCTCATGGTTGCCAATTCACTGGTTCCCCCCTCTGGCTTAAATACAAACCAAAAAAATCAGGGACCCACAAAACATCATGAAATCTTGTGGCCACTTTGAAATGTTCATTTGCCAATGTAGTGAAACAGGAATTTCAGCTGAGAAACACAATTAGTGTGGAGGGGTTATTGTGTAGACACATAGAGTTGGACCTATCATCCTAACAAGGAAATTTGGCAACTTGTTACATGAAAAGTTGTAACAATTTATGTTCATGCTTATTATGTATGCTAATCTACTTCATACATAGAACCCTCTCAAGCAACCACACCAGAAGTACAACAATATTGTGTGTATAAGCTTTTAGGTTGCCACTTCTACTAAATGAATTGGAATGAAGGTGAAATTTATACAATCTAATCTAAATCATGGGTTAGTGTATGTTATGGTGTGTAATGTAGTCCTTAGGATCATTAGGTAAGATAAAAGAATCCAAGGTGTGGGAAACCTAGGAGCTTTGTAGCCCTTAAGGGAAGAGGTTTTTTTCAATTACTATGGCCCTAGAATTGCAATTAGTTGTAACTAGTGTGGCCTGTGCTGCTGGCCCAAGTGTGAACTCGTCCACATCCTCAACTGATTTTTTCTTCCAAAACCTGGTTTTTTGGAATTTATTTGAATTTTCATTGACAGAAATCACTGAAAAATCAATATCTCCCACATTATGAATCCAAATCTTACCAAATAAATTCCATTAAATCCTGCTCATCAAGATCTTTCCAACAACACCAAAAACACATTGCAATTCCTCGAAAGTTTTCAGCTACAATTTAATTTAATTTTCAGTGAAGAAATCATTCAATATTCAACTTCTGCACCACAAGTCCATGCACCCCTCCTCCTTGAGAGCTTTCCAAAGAGACCAAGAACATGATCTGAAACATCCAGGTTGGGTGGGTGGACAGCATAAGTACAAGCGAAACAAACAAACAACCCAATTTTTAAAAGAAATATGAATGACAGCAAAGGGCAGACGGGGAGAAAAAATTGCAGCAATACTTATGTACTGATGGCATATACAATCTTAGCTGGATTTAACGTTTTCCTTCATCAAATGATGATGCTGTCCTTCATGGCAGGTTCAAACTTCAAAATAGAACTTCTCATCTAGATCCATGCACTTTTATGA
>Ga0209208_10004293_pt1 | contig 20298 bp, 19 predicted proteins | sample S1TSphfallax_3_FD_187694 | JGI IMG/M metagenome (GOLD analysis project Ga0209208, IMG submission 187694) | Host-associated microbial communities from peat moss isolated from Minnesota, USA - S1T2_Fd - Sphagnum fallax MG (SPAdes) (version 2) | ecosystem: Host-associated > Plants > Peat moss >...
ACACTCCTCAACAGAGAATTGTACAAGCTGCAGAAAAACCCAAAAAGGTGGCATTTATTGGACTGGGAGCAATGGGCTTTGGCATGGCCTCTTGGCTTCTCAAAGAAAAGTTTACAGTTCGCGGTTTTGATGTAAGTTTGTTCCATGAGCTGCTTTTCATTCATAGTTTCTCTAAGTCTGACTTACCAAGATGGGTTTTCTCCCAACACTATTTGTAGCTCATGAGAATGATGTATACCTAGTCCGGCAATGGTTCATTGGGATTACCAGAAAAAGGACTGGACAGTAGGTAGTTGAATTTTTCAGAGACACAGTTCATTAACAATTGGTGCTTTTGCTCCTTATGTAATGGGGCAATTTTGCAGGTGTATCCACCAAGTATGGAGCGTTTTGTAAAAGCAGGTGGAGAATCTAGTTCTAGCCCACATGAAGCGGTCCAAGGTAAGCTGCATTGCCCAACAATCATCATCAGCATCATCATCATCTAGGCAGCAAAAAAATTATGTCAGATAGATTGGCTCCAATCAGTCACCACCCAGATGGAGAGATAAAAAAAATCACAGACAAACTTTGCTTCTGATGACATACAGGTTTCTGTTGGTAACAATGATATTGATCGAGTTGGAATGTACCAGGTGCCCAAGTGGTTGTGCTCATGGTGACCAATCAAGACCAGGCGCAAAGTGTTTTGTATGGACCTGATGGAGCAGTTCCAGGCAATGCGCCTTCCTCAAAATTTGATTATACATTTTTTGCCTGTTGTAGGGGGGTTTAGGGTTTAGTATGTGTGGAGCTGCTGAAAGTTGATGGATTCAAGTGGGTGATGCTCTTTCTGACAATCCTCAACAAATTGGGGGGGGACAGTGGCATACTGTCCATCATCCGTGACCTTTGAAACCGTGTCCAGAAAATTGAATCTACAGAGTTTACCTGGATTTTTCTTTTTTGTCATTGCAAGCAGAATGAATATGAACAAGCTTCACATTATGAAGGCAGTGTGGACAAGTTATTATGAATGGATTTATGACTTGTACAAGTGTGATTGATTTGTGGGCAAAATTTTGTTTTGCAGCATTATCCAAGGGTGCAGTAGTGGTGCTTTGCTCAACGGTATCGCCCGACTATGTTCGGCATCTTGAAACTCAGCTAGCAGGTTGAACCCAATTCTGCAACCTCAGTAATCTACTCCCTTCTTTTTCCAAGTCATGGTATTTTTTCACTCTCCACAGAAGAACCAAGTAAGAAGAGGAAGTGCAGGAGCCCAACCCCTGCTTGCTGCCAGTTCAAAAGTTGACCCTTTTTTTTCTGAAGAAGAAATTGTGATGTGGGTAGGGTTTAGGGTTTTCCAGTCATGGGTTTCCTTCCAGACACTACTACACACAATGTTGAGACATCTTGTGACATCTTGTCAATGTAAAGAGTTAAAAGAGTGGCATGGAAACTGCCTCTGTGTGTGTGTGTGATTTTCAGGAGAAGGACAAGATTTTGTTTTGGTTGATGCTCCCGTATCAGGTGGTGTTGTGAAGGCAGCCAATGGCAGTCTCACCGTGAGTTCTCTGTTTTTTGCTCTTAAATTGAATCACAGACTCTTTGTATCACTTTTACCAAAACATTTCTGTAGCAATTGATGTAGTGCAATGACAAGCAACAAACAAAATAGAATCTCTTGATTGGGTAGCGAGTTGCTCAATTAAGAGAACATTTGTTTCAGTCAATGGGTTTGAAGTGACAATGTTGCTGGCTGGCTGGGATTTGAGCCACTGCAAAATTTGACTTCTGCATATTGTGAAAGATTGAATGTTGGTCAAGGACAATGGTTAATGTTGTTGGTCTCTTCTTCTGTTTGATCATGAAAACCCTAAACTGTAAACTGTAACCCTAAACAGATCATGGCTGCGGGTTCTGATGAGGCTTTTCACCGAGCAGGAGCTGTCCTATCAGGTACCCATTCTGAAGTCATTTTCAGACTAAACTTGATCATCATCATCATCTATGTCTTTACTGCCCACACTATGCACTTTTTCAGTCAGATTGTGCTGGAGTTAGGCATGCTGTTAGTCTGGGATGTTTTGTTTGGTGATAGACAACAACAGGTGAGAATACAGGTTTTAGGGTTTTAGACTGGACTTAAAAAGAGTTTCAAATGGTGTGAACAGCCATGAGTGAAAAACTGTACATCATCCAAGGGGGAGCAGGAGCAGGCAGGTAAATAAGTTGTTCAACATTTGGATATTTTATATCTTTGAGTACTTTGTGCAACATTTTCATATGGAACCCAATGATGTGATGTTTAGTATTTTCTGGGTATATTTCTTTCAAGAGAGAAGTTCTGAATGCGGATTTTAGTTTATTTATTTATTTCCTCACATAGACTGGGTGTTGGTTGTGCTGGGGGGAGATGATTCCAGTACAGTGAAGATGGTGAATCAGCTGTTGGCAGGTGTGCACATTGCATCAGCAGCTGAGGGTATGGCATTTGGTGCTCGCTTAGGCCTGAACACACGCTCCCTCTATGATGCCATCTTGGACACTGCTGGAACATCTTGGTATATCAGTCTTGAACTTGACAATCTACTCTCTTCTGTTTCATTATGTTTTTATTGCTGGAGAATACAGTGATGGTTGTGTTTTTAGCTGACCTAAACATAAATACCCATATCTAAGCTCCCCCAAAAAAGATTCCATTGTCCTTAAGCCTCTGTGCTAAATTCACATTGTCCTTCACATAACAGGATGTTTCAAAATCGGGTGCCACATATGTTGGATGATGACTACACCCCGCATTCTGCACTCGATATTTTTGTGAAGGATCTGGTAAATTCTTGTTCCATTTTTGTTTGCAATCACGACATCTTCTTTCATCCCATTTTGGATGCCTCTCTTGTACATGCTTGCTTTCATGAACTTCTTTCTGGATCTTGACATGCAAACTACTAGACTGCAGAGGAGGAAAATTCTTTACTCAACCATATAAAAAAAACCAGTTGTCTCCTCTTTGTATCGACAGCATCAGTTGACCATTGAAATCATCCTGTCTTGCAAGACTTCTTTGCAGCAAAGCACTCCCAGCTCTAGTAGACTGAGTTTATGGTTTCAAACTTTAGTTGTGACCAGGGTTTAGGGTTTAGGGTTTAGAGTTTGTTTACTGGGTGGTCTTGGATTCAACAGGGAATCATTGCTAGTGAGGCCAAGAGATTGAAGATTCCGGTTCCCATAGCTGCTTCTGCTCTTCAGCAATTTGTCCAAGGTACCCATTCTATTATACCACATGAGCAAACTGCCAGCATTCGTATCACATGGTTATTAGTACTGCATTCATTATCTCACATTTGGTTGTAACAGGATCGGCTGCTGGCTTTGGTCGACAAGATGATGCTGGTGTTGTGAAGGTAAGAAAAGCCACAGGTCGCTCTGCTGAGCTCCATTCAACTTTTATTCCTTTTGATCTTTTGGTTGAAGTCTTTGCAAAAAAAACACACTGTTTTGTTTGTTATATGTTCTTCTTCTTTGTCTTGCTACAGGTTTACGAGAAAATGACAGGTGTTGTGGTTGCGGCACTGAAATCTTCTGAGGCGGCAGTTGTTGTCAATGATCCATCCAATGAATTGAAGGACAAAAAACTGCCGATTCTAGACAAAGATACCACCTTGCAGGCACTTCCTCAAGAGTGGCCTGTTGACACGGTGGATGAAGTTTTGGAGATTGAGCGGAGTGGCCATGCCAAGGTGCTTGTGGTCCTGGACGATGACCCGACGGGCACACAAACTGTTTATGGTGTCACTGTACTCACTGAATGGTGTACTATCTATCCTGCATTGAACCCTTTTGCAATTCCTGACTGTTAACTGGGGGATTTTCTAATGGCCCAGGGTATGGCAGCAGCAACCCTGGATGAATTAATTTCTTTGCCTCTGAAATGAGAAGAAAGAAAAACTCATTGTGTGTTTCTTCCTGCTGCGTTTGGGTTTTTTCCAGGAGCATCGATACATTGAAGAAAGAATTTGAATCTTCCCCGAGCTGCTTTTTCATCCTCACAAATTCTCGAGCCCTTGGCACCGATGAGGTTGGTGAGCTTGATTGTTGGGTTTGATACTTCTCATTACAAAGGGTGCTGCTTTTCTTTATTTTTCTGTACTTTTGTTGTTTACTTCACTGGATGCTATCTAATAACATGGAACCATGTGAGGAGTATATGTGTAAAACTTGAATCGAATTGTGGGTTGTGGAAATTGAACTTGATGGTACAAAAATTAAATTTTATGATTTTTGTTGTGTGGGTTAGGCCGTTGTGTTGACCAAAGAAATCTGCAAGAATGTTGCTGAGGCTGCGGGCAATGTAGGTTACACAATAGTTCTACGTGGTGATTCAACTCTGCGAGGCCACTTTCCTCAGGCAAAACTAACATTCCTCCTCTTCTTGTGACATTGTGTTGCAAATCATAATATCGTTTTCTGAAATCTTTTACTAGTACCACTCAGGATCTTTTTTGGTTTTCTTGTTTTTTTTGTCTTTTTTTTTTTTTTCCAATTTTGTGATTTAGCCACACTGGTGAGCATGCACAAGAGGAATTAGCCCAATCTGGCTACAGGTCAGAGAGAAAAGTAGAAAAAAATTAAGAACCCTGCTACATTTTGGTGACCTGCTGGAACCTATTCTCGAGGGGTTTCAGCCAAAATATGGCAATTTCAGGGAGAAAAAAATTCTCGAAAGTCTGGCAAATTGGCATATTTTTTCACCAAAATTCCTTTGTAGGAGTCACACCGAATTTTTGTTTGTCAACAAATGGTAAAAATTCACCCCAAAAAAAAGTGCTGGTACTACTGTGTCCATGATGTTTTCTAAAATAATTCGTGGGATGGCATCATAAATGGGGGCCTGTGCTAGTAGGTATGAAAGTCAGCTTGTGTACAAAAGTCTCTGTGTAGGGTTGATGTTGAGATCTAGTGTTGTCTTTTTTTGGGGGGTCATTGAATTTGGTCCACAAGCATGTAATTACACTGTTACCTACTATCGAGTATTTACAAGAGCAAGAAAATGCGATGGGTTGTGCAGGAGGTGGATGCCGCTGAAAGTGTCATAGGAGAGACGGATGCATGGCTGATTTGCCCCTTTTTCTTACAAGGTGGCCGCTACACCATCAATGATGTCCATTATGTGGCCGATGGAAACAAGTGCGTCAGATTTTTGTAACCCATATAGAGCCCATCTCTGAGATGAGATTTAATGCAATTCCATCATTTTGTAATGAGCATTTCTTGCAATATGTTATGACAAACTGGTAGTTATGATCATCAAATCCAGAAGCAACCCACATGAGTCCTGGGTGGCTTGTTGCAGTCTAGTTCCTGCTGGGCAGACAGAATTTGCACAGGATGCTGTTTTTGGCTACCAAGCATCCAATCTTCGGGAGGTATCTGATCTTTGCAAATGATATACATGTCTGATGTCAGTGTTTTTTGTACTGTTGTTTTGGTATGGCTCAGCTGTATGTCGTTCTGACTTTTTTTCAAAAGAAAATCTCCCCTTGACTGGAAGAGTTTAGGGTTTTTGGTTTTGCAAAACAATGGGGTTGTTTGAAAGTTGAAAGGGTAAAATTATCTGCTGCAGTGGGTAGAGGAGAAGACACAAGGTCGGTGGGTGGCAACAAATGTTCACTCGGTATCAATTGAGACACTTCGTAAAGGCGGCCCTTCTGTTGTCTGTCAACAACTTTGTTCTCTACCATCGGTATGTATGTATGTATGTATGTATGTATGTATCCTACTCTCTCCGCTTCTTGAAGTGTTTGGGTGGGTTTAAAGCTTCCATCTTCTTGTCCAGTATGTTTTTCATATGTCATACTTCTGCGCAAACCACACTGAGGGTTTTCCTTGAGCAGTTAAGGTGAAGATTCATGTTTCCTTACTTTTGCACCAAGAAGGTTCATCATTGTGGGGGCTCATTCATTCACCTTCTCTCCAGGGTTGTGTCTGTGTAGTCAATGCTGCAAGCAATCGAGACATTGAAGTTTTTGCAGCAGGAATGATTCAGGTACATATGACAACTGTTGAACTCATTGATTTACTCCTGCATACACTGAGAGCTCAGTGTCGAGACATGCTGCTGATTGATGATGTCCTTCAAAACCCAAAAACTTGAGGTTCTGAACACTCAAAACCTGAAAATACCTATTTTCAGTCTGCCAGATCAGCTCAGATTAGGAGAGGTTTTGGATGATGATGCAGGAACCACAGAACAAGTCATGTTACAGTTTTGTGTGCTTGGCTAACTATTGACGCAAAAAAATTCTGTTTGTTTGCTAAATGGGTTTTGTGCACTGGATTCTGATTGGTAAATTTTAGGCAGAAACAAAAGGTAAGCACTTTCTGTGTCGCACTGCTGCTGCATTTGTGTCAGCACGCATAGGCTTACGACAGAAGGCACCTCTCACACCAGAAGACCTGGGCATTGACACCCAACCAAGTGGCCACAATGGTGGTCTCATAGTTGTTGGCTCTTATGTGCCCAAAACAACTAAACAGGTTTGTTTTTTTTTCTGAGTTTCTTTGTTTGTTCTGATACAGTTGTCAACAGACTGTGCATCATTGCAACAATTCTTCTTCTTCTTCTTCTTTGAGTCAATTCTGTTAGCTACAGCAATGAGCAAGCAATTTTTTTCTGATGCCTCCCAGTTGTTGGAATTTGTTCTGGTGCAAGCAGGTTACAGAACTGAGAGCACAGAGCAGAGACATTGTTGAATGCATTACGGTGCGTGGCTTTTTCCACTTTGACTCCTACCATATCCACAGATCTCCAACTGTTCCAGTCTTATGTTGATCTTATCAGCATTTTACATGGAGACCTGATGATTACTTATGGGTGAATTCCAGTTGAAGACATTCCTTCTGCAGGATTAGGGTTTATGCTTTAGGGCTAAAGCTGCTACTACCAAAGAAAAAACTGGCTTAGTGGTCACTAAGAGAATGGAAGGATGCAAGGAACTTATTAGCATGAATCCACAGAAAAGCCTGAAGGAAGCATAAGATGGTAAGAAAGCCATGAGTTTCTTCAATGTGTGTTTTTGGAATTGTGGGACTTGGGTTAGGTGAGTGCAAGTGCAATAGCAACAGGGTCAGCTAAGGAGCGGGAAACAGAAATTACACAGGCAGCAAGAGTAGCTGACTTATTTCTTGCAGCTGGCAAGGATACACTTGTGATGACTAGCCGTCAGCTCTTGACAGGCGACAGTAAGCCCTAAACCCTAAACCCTACAACACTCTCAACAAACAGATCTCAAGTCCTGAATCATGCATTTCTTGTAGACACACACACAATGGTTTGATCTTATGGAGGGGGTGCACTGAATCTTTATGTTCCTGGTTGTGCATTTAAACCCTAAACCCTATTACCATAAGCCCTTGATGATGCTTTAAAATTTACAGGTGCAAAGGAGAATCTCAACATTGGCAGCAAGATTAGTTCTGCATTAGTTGAGATTGTGACTCGCATAAAGACAAGGCCACGATACCTTCTTGCAAAGGTACAAAATGAATTCAGCTGTGCTTTTGCTTATGCTTTTATGGGTAAGAGCTAGGTAATAGTCTGTCTGTCCTAACAAGCACATGTGGATGGATATCCAGGGAGGAATTACATCATCAGACCTTGCAACCAAGGCTATGGGAGCACAGCGGGCTGAGGTAGCTGGCCAGGCCCTGCCAGGAGTTCCCTTATGGCTGCTAGGACCTGGCAGCCGACACCCAGGCATCCCTTACATTGTGTTTCCTGGTAATGGGTTGCCATAATTTTCACCCTTAGTTTTCCATATGAAGCTCAGCTTCATGAGCCCTAAACCCTTTGCTAGCAGACAAGCAGACTCTGTCAGATGGACAACAGATTCATCCCTTGGAAGCAGGTTGTATGGATAGCATTAAAGCTCTGAAAAACTTTCTTGTGATTTTGCAGGGAATGTTGGGGGGCCAGAGGCACTTGCCCAGGTAGTAAAGACATGGTCACGACCTGCTCGCCTTTCAACAAAGCAGATACTGATGGTGCGCAAACGAAAATATTTTTTGCTCATGAATGAATGAATGAATTTTCTTCTTACATTTATTTCCTAGTCCCAAAAACCACATCTATTTTCTCTGGAACCACATGGTAGTCACAAGTTCAAGAAATTGGGTCCTGCCTGTACTTGTTTTGGACACTGGAATGTTTTTCAGTTTGATAAGGATTAATACTTCAGTGGATTTTTGGCTGTCTCCAGAGGGCAGAAGAAGGTGGATATGCTGTTGGGGCATTCAATGTCTATAATCTTGAAGGTGCCATGGCTGTCGTTGCTGCTGCAGAGGCTGAAAATAGTCCTGCCATCTTGCAGGTGTGTGTGTATGCAGTCAATTTTTCCTTTTTTACTATCAGTGTCTGTGAAATCAAACTCCAAATTCAGAAGTCTGTACTTGAAACAGAGTGGAAATTATATAGTCTTAAAACTCCATCACATGATAATGTCTTACAGATCCATCCCGGTGCACTCAATCATGGAGGGTACCCATTAGTGTCTTGCTGCATTGCAGCTGCTAAGCATGCAAAGGTTTGGCCGCCTTACCCAATTTCTCTGCATTTTTTCATTGTTTGGAATTTGCTGAAAAAAATCTTCTTGGGCAAACATGCACACATACACACCTGTTAGGAATTTTATTGCATATCGCTTGATTTGATAGGGAGCCACCTCCATCTAGTAGGGGCTGATAGGGATATGGTGTCATCACAGGTTCCTGTAACTGTCCATCTTGATCATGGAAGTGAAGAAACTGCTGTTATAGACTCTCTAGAACTGGTAAGTAAAACAACTGCAGATATATCATACTTCTCCCTTTTTGGCTTTAGTTATATTTCCTGGACCAAACAAGGGATGTAAACTAAGACAGATCATTTCAGTTTTTATCTAAATTTATTTATGTAAATGTTGATGAGCAGGGCTTTGATTCTGTGATGGTTGATGGTTCCCATCTTGCATTTGAAGACAATGTGGCCTTTACAAAGAAAGTTGCAGATATTGCTCATGCCAAAGGAATGACAGTGGAGGCAGAATTGGGGCGCCTGTCAGGCACAGAAGACGGCCTCTCTGTAGAAGAATATGAAGCCCAGTTCACTGATTTAAACCAGGTTTTTGAGAACTCAGAAATCTGCTATTTAAACTCATGTTTCTGTGTTGATTCAGGTTTAGGGTTTAATGTTTAGGGTTTAAGGTTTAAGATTTATTTGGGCGAGGACTGTCATTCCATGCTCTTGATACAGGCCAGCAAATTTTTGGAGGAGACAAAGGTGGATGCTCTTGCAGTCTGCATTGGGAATGTGCATGGAAAATACCCTGCAAGTGGGCCTAAGCTAGACCTCAAGCTTCTGAAGGTACAATTGACTATACAAAGTGTCCCCACTGGGATGAAGCATAAACCCTAAACCTAAACTGTAAACCTCTTACCTTAGTTCTCAGTATTTTAAAGCCACATCTTTGGTTTTGTCAGTTTATTGCATCACAAGATTGTATCATTCTCCCATTATTGTGATGTGTTGAAGTGGTGTGTTTTTGAGTACTCACAAATCAGTGGAAATACAGGAGTTGCATGGAGTAGCTAAACAGCATAATGCTCTACTTGTGTTGCATGGAGCTTCAGGAATTGATGTGGAGCTCATCAAGGTCATGCTTTCCACCCACTGTCTTTTGTGCAACCATAAAAAAAAGTACCCAAGACAGAGAAGTACCCACAACAAAGAACATCAATGGACTTTATGGATATGAGTTTGTGGGGGTGAAAGGATGTTGATGAAAGATTTCTATTGTCATGGATTCTAAAGTTCCAAAGTGTGTGCTTTGTGGATGAAAGATGTCTATATTATTCATGGATTCTAAAGCTCAGAATTGTGTGTTTGTGGAAGAAAGATTTCTTCTATATATTCACAGGATTCTAAAGCTCAGAAGTGTGTGTTTTGATGTTGTTTCAGGCTTGCATTGAACTCGGGGTGCGAAAGTTTAATGTCAACACAGAGGTACGGGGTGCATATATGAAAGCACTCAAAGCTCCAAAGAAAGACTTGGTGGATACGATGGAGTTTGCCAAAATCGCAATGCAGGAAGTCATCATTGACAAGATACGCATGTTCGGTTCTAGTGGAAAAGCCTGATAAAAACATAACTAAAACAGTTTGGATTTCTTAAAAACTTGTAAACTGGTGACAAATGGCTGCATAAACTTGGAACTATCTGAACACTCTTGCTGCTGTAGTGTTCAGGGTTTAGGGTTCAAAGTTCACGGGTTATGAAATCGAATGTGACAAAGAAAGAGATTGAATCTCTTCTTCATTATTCAGAGGCTTGGTGCTAATTGGCCATTCAATAAAAAATGTGATCTTGCAAATTTGGCATCTTTACAAGAAAAATGTTGGATGTACTAACTTTCAAATGTGTCTGGAGTGTTGTGTGTAACTAAGAAAAGGTGGTGATCAAAGACAAGTCAGAAGGAAATAAAAAATTTGACCTCACCTTGCTGGAGTTCTCAAGAATCGAACTTAAATCAAAATTTGGCTCAATGAGTTCAGATAGAATTTGAGACAACAAAGGCCTCTGATAGAACTGTGAATATTACTAGAGTTTCACACATGATTACAATTTTGGGTTTAGGGTTAGGTCAGTAATCACAGTGAAATGGGTTATTGTTTAGGATTGTAAGGTTTTAGGGTTTAGTAATTTACTGACAGTGACCCCTGATAATAATGTTGGGCTTAGAGTTGAGCAATGAATGACAGTAAAATCTGATTATTATTCAGGGTTTACGGTTCAACAATTAATAACAGACAGGGACTAAAACTGTCAATGAACACCACACACTTCTTGCAAAGTTATAACTGAGCTCTCTCTCTCATGTTCAGTTTAGTGCTTTATTAGTTGGTGGTCTCTTTCCCTTTCAATCTTACCCCTGATTTGAGGTTTAGGAATAGGGATTTAGCTATCAAACAGATAGCCAATCAGATAGCAAAAATGTAATATTCTGAATCTTTAGAAACATCCAAAGTAGTTTTCCAGGTCTCATTCATTTGTCAACAACAAAGGCCCAATGAAACTTTTGAGCTAACTTGATGGGGGCCCTCAAGAGAGATCTTATTTAGGAATAAGGTTCAATGGTGTCCACAGAGAAAATGTGATGGCTGAAAAAAAATGCAATTCTGTGAGAAATGAGTGCTTTCATACCTGGTGAGAATTGACTGACTCAAGCTTTCTCGTACATTTGATCCTGCCATCAAAATCATATCCAAACCATCAGTCAGGCTTGCTGCTGATGTGCACCCTTTGCACAAGACATCTAAGACTCATCAGAGTCTTCTTCCACAAATGTGACTTACACTTTTTATCCAGACAAAAAAACATCAGCAGAAAACATTCACAAAATTACATTTACTAATGCCATCTGAGCAGCTATTCTTTGCACCAAACTTTCAAATTTTCTCTATACACTCACTTACACTATCATGCAAAATCTCCACCCAAGATTTTCACACCAGCAAGCATAAACCTATGAGCATAAAGACTTCCAAAATGTGACATGAAAGAAGGTTATTGCCTGGGTCCAAGTACCATGAAAAGGAACTAGAGAAAATATGAATCAATCTAACTAGAAGTTGACCAATACAGGTATCAGCAAATTGGCAACAGCCATTTGTAACAGAAGATTACTGAGCAGTGCCAGCTTAACCAAGACATTCTTAGCAAAAAACTTGATCCTGTAACTGTGCAAATGTTTCCACTTTTGTGATCACCCAGTGAAAATGATGTAATCACAGCAATCAACAACACCACAATCCAAGTATGCAAGTTACGGGTCAAAGAGAAAAGCCACTGAAGTAATTGCTCTCTAAATTAAGTTAAAGTGTTTTAATGGTCCACATGGGAATCCACCTCTGTGGCATAGCCACAACCCAAGCATCAACTTTCTCTAACAAAGTTGAACATTCTCTTCCCTACAGTTTATAGTCTCTGTCAAGTAAGGGCAACAAGCCTGTAGTGATGGATAGGGGAGCTATAGAGCTTCATCAGCAGGTGCATCATCATCGTCATGATATATGTTCTCTGCCATTTGCCAAATTTGCAAAATGTTGTCCTCCGCCACACTGGCAATCAAAAAGTCTTCCTGTTTGTTCCATGAGAAGTCAGAAATCTTGCTGGTATGCCCCCCATGTATGAAAAGCAACTCTGGGGGCCCATCCTCAGCATCCTCCGGTGTTTGCTCATCCCCAATTCTGTCACCAATCCAATCACCCCATCTACATCAACCATGACGGGTGACAGAATCTGCAATCACTACTGACCTACTGTCAACCACAACTCCTAATCATTTCTGCAGATTCAAATCAGATATCTCCATTCCACACCAAGAAAATATAAAACAACCAGCCTATGCAAGTTTGTAGGGCATACAGGCAACTTGTGGGAAAAATCTTACTGATGATTGCAATAATAAGCATTTTATGGTGGTGGGTTTGAAATGCCATTATTTAGGCCACCAATGTCAGGTTCATTGACTGTTCTTGCTGCTCAAAAGTCCAAGAAATGTGCTCTGATGGTTTTACCTTCTCAACCATGTACCATGATAGATGGTGCTAGGAGCACACCTTCAGGTTTGTTATTGATCAGAGGTAGATAGTCTGGGCTAATTAGTACATACCTGCTGAGATCCCACACCATAAGCCTGCGATCTGCACCGCATGATGCAAGTATTGTCTCATTGTTGGGACTCCATCCTATTTGAAACACTTCCTCCCTACATCATATCCTCAAAATAAATATTAACCCAAAGTTTTTTGATATTTAACATTAAAGCCTTCTAATTTAGACAACCAAATTAGTTAACCACTGGAGGTCCTCAAAACTGCCAGTTAAATCATATCTTCCAGACCAACTCAGGACATGTTCATGACATGATAATGAAGGGGCATGGCATGATTTTCTGATTTGATCAATGTGCTCCTTAACAAATATTGAATAGAACCTGCCAAGGCATCTTTCCAAAAACCTGAGTTGAAATCAGAAGCCTCTGGGAGACTTTTATGTGAATCATTTAATTAATCTTTTTTAACAAAAATAAACCCTAGTAAAAGATATAAGGAGGATGACACAGACGGAGAGGGGAGGGGGTAGGAGATACAGTGGCATACGTGTGATTGACAAAGGAATGGAGACACTTTGAAAGTTTTCGCAAGTCATATAAAGCCACAGTCCGGTCAGCAGACCCCGTTGCAAGCACCCACTCATTCTTTGGATTAAAAGCCAAGCAGTTCACCTACACACCCTTGCAAAATAGGAGTTCCAGCATGTCATCTTCTTTGATCACAAAAGAATCAGGTTTTGATTAACACAGAACAATAGAACCATACAGAAGATATGCATCCTATATCATGATGAGGAAAGGAGAGCCAAGAAAATGCTTTACAGATTTTTGAGGAACCACAAAGCACATTTGAGAGTTTCATTAACTTGGAGCATCACAACTAAAAAACACCCTAGTCACTTCTTATAGGGCAGACCTTGAGTACATCAAAAAGTGCCATACTGACTGAACTTTTGTATGCTATAAAAATTATACCAGGACTAGCAGACAACCGCTAAATGTCAGAGAAAGTAAAAAATACACTGACAAGCAGACCAAATTGGTCTGCCCTGATGTTTCGGGGATAAACACCTAGTCATCATTCAGAGCAACCTACTACAGACCAAAGAAAATTCCCTTGAGGATAAGATCAATCATACAATGCTTCCCAAAATTTCGTATCTTCACCAACAAAGGTAAACTTACATTCTAGCTTGTAATCATCCAAAGACCTTATTGGCATGAAGTCCTAATAACACTTATTTTATAGTTGCAAGCAACATTAATGTCAACCCTAGGATATAAGTCAAGATTTTTCTTTTTCCTATATGTGATGATTTAGAAATTGCACAGGAAGGGCATGTACATGCCCAGACAAGTAGAGCACCTGGCTATATAGCTGCCTGTTTGATACCGGGTGCACATATATTTTTCCTGAAGTCCTACAAAGAAGGCTAGTTAGATTTTAAGTGGGTTCAAATAGTTAAGACTGGGACAGCTCACCTCTGCCTGGTGAGCCTCAATAGCATGTAGTGGCTTTTCACTGGTGGATGTTCTAGTATCCCAGACAAGGAGTTGGCGATCATCACCCACAGAACCAAAGAGATGCTCGTTTTGCACATGCCAGGCAACATCCTCTACTACCCCTACATGACCCTGTGCAAAACACATACACACACACACATTCTTTAAATGGCATAAATCTCTAAGGAAGTTACATCACAATCCATTCACTAAAATGCACAAACAGAATGGAGGGACTCATTCAACATGCCTACCTGATAAAGCCTGAAGACTTGTTGACACTCTAGATTTTTTACAGAGAACTTGAAGTCATGATTCACTGGATCTAAACACACTGGAAATCCACCATGTTTAAGAATGTTCATTGATTTATGCCCTTTAGAACACGTTAGGCAACATGGAAACAGGGCCAAATAAGGGCTGATGGATCCGGAGCTAGCAAATTTTATCTTGAAAGGACCTCGCTATACTGGTAATTTTATGAACCCTAAAAAAACACTAGAATCAACCCATTTCGTTACAATAGAAGAAAACCCCAGAGAAGCAAAGGATGACAAGTTCACACAACAGACCTGGTAGATCTGCAAGGCTTCAACAACCCGGCCTTGCTTGTATGTGCCCCGGATATCCCAGAGACAGATTTGAGCATCATCAGAGCCAGAGAGCAAATGGCCTTCTTTGGTAGGGCTCCATGAAAGACCATATCCTTCAGTCTTGTGGCCTCGTAACCTGCAGTCTGGATTACACTGTCCATCTTGAGGAGGCTTGGACGGATGCTTGCTATAGTCAAACACATAAACTTCAGCACTCACTGTCTTGGTGGCTATGTAGAAAGGATTTTGGGGCATGTATCGTGCCCTGTTCACTTCTCCTTCATGATTGATTTGCTGTACCACTTGCACCTGCCATGGTTGTCGATCATCCCCCTACCCATCATCATCGATTTCTAGGGTTTCTTCCAAAATCTTAGGCCTCAATCCAAGACCTAAATTCCCCCAATCAGCCAAGGACCTATTCTTTCCGCGGCAGGGTACCAGAGTTTTGAACTAAGATTGGTTTTCTCCTCCTCCATGATCACAACGAAACGGAAACCAGAAGGAAACAAAGAACAAAGAAACCAAGCGAGAAAGTGACAGCAAAAATGAAGCATTATTCTATTCCATACCTTTCCACTCGAGCAGCCAAAGCCACCCATGTCGCCACGCTCGTCATCATACTGCCGGGCATCGTTCTCCGAGTCTTCCAAAGGCAGCTGCACTTGAGCCAGCATGAGGTAGTTAGGCTCGTTCTCGCTGGTATGAGTGCCGACGATGAGCCGCTGCAAGGAGTAGTCTTTCCCAGCGGGCTCGTCGCCCAGTGGCAGCCATTGGACTGTGAGGCTGGGCCACTCGAGCGCATGAGTAATGACCAAATCGTAGAGAAAAGGCGTGTTTTTCTTCCATATCTTGTATTCCTCGTTCACCAGCCGCTCCTCCATTTCGTCTCGCAATTCCTCGTCCTCGTCCTTGGCCATGGCAGCGGAGCTCCGCGCTTGCAGCAGCCGTGCATCCGTCTGTCGCTCCCGCGCGACCTGACGGAAGGGGGCGCGCGAGCGCGCGTTTGTATGGAGACACCGACGTTGTTCCCGCCCTTCGCCTCCGTTCAGCGCTCTGGAATGGGCGAGGACCAGCCCGTTCCGGCGTTTTAGGTCTCCCCCACCAGCTCCAGCCCATTCCAGAATGTAACTCACCCATCGGCGTCGACTATTCTGGAATGTCCCGTGTCGACACGATGTTGAAATCTGAGCCGTCGATCCACATGTGTTCTCTGGATTTATCCATAGTCTATGGCTTCAAGCCATGTATATTTGTGCGCCCTAAATTTTATATATATATATGAAAAGACACATTGTTTCTACATGGAAATGCATCTCCCCGCTACTACTAAGTTTGGAAGATTGCAAAGGAAGAGGAGGCAACGTGTTATTGTTCACAATAGTCTTGTTGCTGCAATTGTCCCATTTGATTGACACAAACACTTCTTTTCCTCTAGTAGGTAACCATGTTCGAGCTTGATGTAAAGAGAAAGAACAAAAACCTCATGTCTTCTCTTCTTCTAGTAGGTAACCATGTTTGAGCTCGATGTAAAGAGAAATAACAAAAACCTCATGTCTCTGAGTGACTAAGAAAAAGATCCAAAATAGACATACATGTGGGAAATAAGTGTCTTTTAGTTTGTGGAAGTGACTTGTTTTTTGAAGAGCAATAAGCAACTCAAAAAAACAAGCTTTTGATTTTAAATCTAGAGTTTGTGGCTTCAAGCCACATGTATATTTGTGTGCCTTAATTTTTTTTGGATCCAAAAAGACACATTGTTAAGACACATCTTCAACTATTAGATATGAAAAGACACATTGTTTCTGCATGGAGATGCATCTCCCCACTGTTACTAATTTTGGAAGATTGCAAAGGAGGAGGAGGAGGTAATATGTTGTTGCTCACAATAGTCTTGTCCTCCAATTGTCCCATTCTATCGACACGAATGTTTTTCTTCTTCTAATAGGTAACCAACCATGTCCAAACTTGACATATAAAGAAGAACAAATAACCTAATGTTTCTAAGTGATGAAGAAGAAGATCCAAAATAGACATACATGTGGGAAATAAGTGTCTTTTAGTTTGCAGAAGTGATTTGTTTTTTTTAAGAACAATAAGCAATTCAAAAACAAGCTTTTGATTTTAAATCCAGAGTTTATGGCTTCAAGCCATGTATATTTGTGCACCCTAATTTTTTTTGGATACGAAAAGACACATTGTTAAGACACATCTTTAAATATTAGATATGAAAAGACACATTGTTTTTGCATGGAAATGCATCTCCCCATTGTTACTAATTCTAGAAGATTGTAAAGGAGGAGGAAGAGGTAATATGTTGTTGCTCACAATTGTCTTATCGTTCCAATTGTCCCATTTTGTTGACACGAACATTTCTCTTCCTCTAGTAGGTAACCATGTCCGAGCTCAACGTAAAGAAAAAAAACAATGAACTTGATGTTTCTAAATGAAGAAGAAGAAGTTCCAAAATAGACACACATGTGGAAAATAAATGTCTTTTAATTTGCAAAAACGACTTGTTTTCTGAAAAGTAACAAGTAATTCAAAAAACAAGCTCCTAATTTTCTTCTTTGTAAAATTTTTGACATTCTACACTATCTTATGGCACACAAGTTTGCATCTTGTCGGCCAACATTTATGTAGCTTGTAATGGTTTCATCTTGTACCAAACTAAATAAAAAGCTTGGCTACAACACCAGTTGAAAAATATCATTACTATAAGAGTAGTGGAAAAAGAAGGCAACAAGAAAGCTCATTTAGAACCGAAGAGTTTGTTGCATGAGGGTGGGCAAAAGCTCAAACAGTCTAGGGTTAAGCTATGTCCAGTAAAGTGTGCCTAAGAGACTGCAAATGCTTGTCCTTGAACTAGAAAAAAAATTATGGAATGATGGATGATGGATTAAAGGGGGGAGCTCGACTTTTGAAGCAAGTCAAGAATCCTAATGAAAGGTTGTTGATGATAGTGTTCATTCTATAAAATGCATATTTTTTTGGGAATGTGAGAATTGGCATTTTTTGTACAAAAACAACTATGCAACAATTGGTGTAATGAGGGTTATTATAGTTTGAATATGAATCAAGATGGGAACAACAAAATATACATCAAAGAAAGCCTATTGATTCTTTTCCAATTGCTCTACATAGTTGCAAAGTTATATACTTGCAAATCATGCTCAATCTTCCTTTAGTAGTTTGCCTTTGCCATCTATGAGCTCATTTTCGTCACGTGAATGCAATTTGAAAACAACTTTGTGGTTCTATGGAGTAGGACAAGGATCTTTACTAGTGCTTATTTTCCATGGCCATGTCCTAATTCATTGTGTCTTTCAAATTTTGTTATACTTTTGAATTATAGATGACTTGTTGAAATGCCAAATAAAATTATAGATTTGATAACATACTAGTCATGATATTATCAAGCATGAATACATAGAAGTTTGATTAAATTAATAAAAACAATGAACCCAAAGCCCATGAGAAGTTTGATTGACGGCAAAGGTTTTTCGTACACATGTTAAAATGTTTGCAACTATATGTGGGTGAAAGTACACTAAGGGGGGCCAAAAATGTTGCCACATTGTATTGTTTTCCAGGGGTGTCCATGTTTGAACTTCAACCATGGTAATAATATAACATTTTTTGCAATTTTTTTGCATAATATGGTAAACCATAACATAAAAAATTCAAACAAAAAGATATTTTTTCCAACTTATATTGTGTGATTCCAAAATATATTTGTGACAAAAAAATGTACATCACTATGCATTAAAAAAATATAATTATACTCGAAAAATGATTGAAATGATTTTTAGTCTTTGAAAAATTAAATGCAACACATTTTGTAATAGATTACATACATTTCATGAAAGTGCCCAAAATGGCCCCCTTGTAGTGTGTTTTCGCCCATGTATGGTTTCCATTATTGACCACTTATTGCAACATTCGCACTACCCTTGTCCATTTTTTATGATGGTTTAAATTTGCATCATCCCTTCATAAGTTATATGTAAAAATGTTCCCAAATTTTGACATGATTTAGATTTGGTTTTTTTTTGGGTAAAAAATTGGATATGGGCCTTAAGATTTGAAATTTGTTGGAAAATGTTTTGTCAAGTTTTTCCAAAGTTATGATAAGGTTATAAAGTTATCCCAAGTGATGCTAAAAAAATCAACTTATGCCTAATTTTGCCATTGTTATGTAGTTTTGCCAAATTATGCCAAAGTTATCAAGTTATGTTAAGTTATGCCAAAGTTGTGCCAAAGTTATCAGGTTATGTTAAGTTGTGCCAAAGTTATAAAGTTTTGTTAAAATTGTGAGAAAATGACCAAGTTTTGCCAAAGTTATCGAATTATGCAAAGTTATGTCAAAATTGTGAAATTTTGTGAAATTATGCCATTTTTTTCCGAGTTATGACAAATTATGGCAAGGTTTTCAAGATTTTCCAAAGTTATGCCAAAGTTATCTAATTTTCTCAAAGTTTTACTAAATTTTACCCAAGTTATGCCAAAATTATCAAATTTTGTCAAAGTTATACCAAAGTTTTGGTTTAAAACATATTAAAATGTTTCATCATTTGATTTAGTTAAAGGTTTAGGTGTGTAGGTTTAGTGTTTTGATTTTGTTGAAGGTGTAGCCAAATAATTACAGGTTTTGCCAAGTTATGCCAAAATCATTAAGTTATGTTGAAATTCATCCAAAGTTGTGCCCCAAGCATCCTAAGATATGTCAAAGTTATTGAATTTGCCAAAATTATATCAAATTTATCAAGTTTTTCCATGTTATGTCAAAAATTTAGAATTATGTTAAAATTATGTCGAAGTTATTCAAAATTGCCAAAGTTATCAAGTTCGGATGAATTATGCAAAAGTTGTGAGGGTTGCCAAAGTTATGTCAAAGTTATCAAATTATGTTGAGTTATGCCAAAGTTATGAAGTTTTGCCAAAGTTATTGAATTATATCAAATTACATTAATTTACAAAATTATGCCAAACTTATGCCAAAGTTTAAAAGGTTTGCCAATTTATGCCAAAGTTATGGGGTTATGTTGAAATCATTTCAAAGTAATGAAGTTGTGATGAGTTATGCCAAAATTATGCCAAAATTATTGAGTTGTGCCAAGTTGTACAAAAGTTACAAAATTATGTTAATTCATGCCAAGTTATGCCAAAGTAATGAAGTTTTCATGGATTATGCCAAAATTATGAAGTTTTGACAAAATTATGCCAAAGTTATCGAGTTATGCAAGTTGAGCCAAAATTTTGTTAACTTATGCCAAGTTATGTTGAGGTTATGAAATTATGCCAAAGTTATCGAGTTATGCAAGTTGAGCCAAAATTTTGTTAACTTATGCCAAGAAATGCTGAGGTTATGATATTATGCCAAAGTTATGAAATTATGCCAAGTGGTGCCAAAGTTACAAAGTTATGCCAAAGTTATGAAATTATGTCGAATGGTGCCAAATTTACGAAATTATGCCAAAATTATGTTGAGTTATGCAAAAGTACGAAGTTATGTGAAAGTAATGAAGTTATAATGAGTTATGCCATAGTTAAGTCAAAGTTATAA
>Ga0209208_10004294_pt1 | contig 20297 bp, 13 predicted proteins | sample S1TSphfallax_3_FD_187694 | JGI IMG/M metagenome (GOLD analysis project Ga0209208, IMG submission 187694) | Host-associated microbial communities from peat moss isolated from Minnesota, USA - S1T2_Fd - Sphagnum fallax MG (SPAdes) (version 2) | ecosystem: Host-associated > Plants > Peat moss >...
TCCATATGTGAATTTGAAAAAAATAGAATCTGTAACCTTGAATCACCATAGATTTTTAATTAAGTGCAAATGATCCTTAAGTATTGTAGTACACGGGTAGCTAATTTAACACGAGTTTATCAAATAATTAATTAATTTTGAAAATTCTACATCAAGAATTTGATATTCTTAAATATTTCAAAAGATTTTTCAATTTCCTTCCCCAAAAAATAATTAAATTTTTTTAGCATTTTTAAAATAATGAAAATTGTGCCAAAGTCACCAAGGTACTATGGTACTCACAACTGAAAATAAATAAATAAATAAAAATTTGTGGAACTTTAGCCCTTTTTTCCCCCCTCCAAAGGGGTAGGGACTACCACACAAGACTTGCCAAGGTTTGAAAATTTTCCACATGGTGATGGCATCCTTTTGAAGATGTTGAATTTTTAATAAATAAATAAATAATTAATTAATTAATTATGTATATAGTAAAATCAGGACATATGAGGAACAGCCTTTTTTAAAAATTTATTGGCTATACATAGCCAAAAAGCTATATTAAAATTTTAAAATTTCTAAAATCATGTGCTTTTTTGAGAGGTTTTAATAGCCAGAATTCCTTTAAAATTTAAGAAAAAATTCCAGATTTTTCTATGCATGGTGGGAAGTAGGTCAATCAAAAATTACATAAGGACATTTTAAAAAATTCTACTTTCATATTTAGCTTTGTAACTAAATTTGGCTAAACCTTCTCATTGGTCATTGTCACTTTTGGCTACAACACAAAATTGACCCCAAAACAAAATAAAATAAAATAAAATAAAATAAAATAAAATAAAATAAATATAAATAAATAAATGATCAGAAAATTTTGTTACCTATCAATTGAACACCACTTGGGGTAATAATAAAAATATCATGAAAATATATGACAACAAGGTTATATATCATACCAATCTAGTCAGGTTCTCAATACCAGAGCGCGTATCAATCTATATACCACGGTTCCATTGATATATCCACTGAACATATTGGCATATTGTATAATGGGTTCCCATATTTCAAAAGCCAAAAAATTCCTTCCCAAAATATAGCACAATTTCTTAAATTTTTCTACTTTCCTCACTCGGGTGCTAATAAGCTCTGCAAAAAAGAGAAAAGGAAAAAAGAGTTAAGAAAAAAATGACCCAATTCTTCTTTCTTTTCTTTTTTGATCATGGTCACTCAAGAGAGAACAAGCAAAACTTTAAACCTCAATAAATTATGGGAAGCGCATCCAAAGCTTTTTCAATCTGGAATTGCAACCCTAAACCCTAAACTTACGATAGTTGAAGCAACATGATGACATCATAGACACCCATGTGAAGTTCGCTCCATTTTCAGTCCTTTTGTCAATCCTACTTAACATGCTAGTTGAATCATCCATCTATGCTGCCAGGTGCATGCTTATCTTGACACCGAGGCAATAAACAGTCAAAAGCCCATATGGCTGCTTCTTCACAACCCTTCAGACAGCCACTTCATACAGTTACCTCAGAATTCTCAGAATTGATCAGCCAGCCACAATGCACAGACATTTGGGAAAATGAATTGGCATACCGCACTCAATTTTATAAATAGAACTACTGCAAATGCAGTAGAGTATCAAACCTGACAACAAAAGACTAAATTGAGAGAGTTTGTAACATGTCTTGGTGGTTTACCTACATTGACATGCAAACAATTTCTTCACAAATGTTCCTCACAACAGATTAAATCCATAAATTATTGAAACTCACCCATCTTCTCAAATGCATAATAATCACATTCAATGAATGAAAAGCTTCCAGTCTTTCACTGCCCACCATTGTTCAGGTGTTCCAGGGGGCATGAAGCAATGCTGAGTTTCGGCTCACCTTTTACAATATTGTCTCTTGTGGAATTTATCTCTCATAGATATCTTGTTTAGAGATGGCTCCGGGAGATGACAGCATCAGGTTTCTTCAACAAATGGGCCTGTGGGAAGTTCAGCCCAGGAGAGACAGACAGTGCAGGGTTTTTCTTCAGCTAATCGCAAGTGAAGTTGTCCTCTGTCTTGAGCTGCAGATCAACTTTAAGGAACACTGGTCCGTTGATGGTGAGGTTCCACCGTGGGAAGTTGAAGCCCCGCTCAATGAACCAGCCAGAGAAAAAGTCGGAGAACACAATGCATGTTGCTGTAGCTTCAGACACCTTCAGATCAAAGGATCCACTTGTTTTGGTGTCGTAGTTTTGTGAGTAATCTCGCTTCATTGCTACTGTGTATTCCACAAACCTCCTGTCAGGCAGTTGCCAGGCAGATTCGCAAGACGGCACCAGCACCAGGTTGATAAAGCATGTTAGTTGCTGGTTGTAGCTAGTCTTGACTTGGCTGTGGTAAGCTTCGAGATAGAATGTGTATTGGTCACACAGGTGGAAAGTGCGGGACTGAAAGCTCTGGCCTGTACAGATTACCAGTTCAAGGGGGAACTCGAAAAATACTTGGCAGCTGCCATCAGGATGCTTCACCTGGAATGTCTTGGAGTTTCCCCAAAAGTTCTCCAGGATTGTGTTGTTGCGGGGCCTGTACCGATTGTGGTTTGTCTTCTTCCACAGCATCTGCTGCTGGCGTGAGTGTGTATAGCTCTTGAATTTCAGGGCCTCCATCACAAGCGCCTGCGGAGAAAGAATTCAACAACTTGTCAAGTGGGTGGGTGTGATTATTATCATCACGACACAATGCCACAGACATCCACCAGAGCCTGACAACACTTGTAGTTGCAACCTGATTGCTCAGTGTATGCACAGGTGTCCATCAGGTTGTCAAGGCAGGTGTGGATTCATAGACTTTGCCAAGAAAAACAACAATAATCCATTGAAAAAACCTCACCTGGCATGCCTCACTCTGCATATGCGGGTTCGTAGAAACAACATCGACAAGAAAGTCACCCGTCATCCAAGGGAACCGGATCACCTCCACAACCTCTACTGCTACTTCTTGTTTCTGCTCTGCTGTACGACAGTTCACTTCCAGCCAATCGAGCACAATCTGAAACACTTCTTCCTCGTACGTAACCATAAGGGCGTCACTATCAAGAACCACCTTGACACCCTCAATGGAGAGGGACAGAAAGTCTCCTTTCTTCATTTCAATGTCCTGAAACCAACACGAGCAACACAGGACTGGACTAAAATCACAGAGATATATCCAATGTCCATTTCACAGAAACAAAAGAACTTTTACCTGATTCTGAATACTAAACACCACGAGTTCTTTCTCGAAGAATTTGGCCTTTGCAAATAAGATCACCAAGAATAGCCAAGAAAGACTACAAGTGCAGAAACAGTACGAAAGGGTATTGTGAGCAACAAACCAAAAGCTGAACTGGAGAAGAAATCGGCGGATTTGTGAGGGGAATTCATGCCTGAAACTGCTGGGCAAGGTAGGTGCGACATTGCTCCACGACCGGTTGCACAGCACGATCAGATTTCAGAGATTCTGGCAACCCTAAAAGAAGCAAACAATCATTGAGAGTGCTTGGGAACCGCTTCAACACTTTTGCCAAGGGCTCCATACAGGAAGAGATTGCAAAGCGATCTGCCAAGCAAAGGAGTGTAATTGTAGCCTCTGCATCAATCGGTTCCCCCAATCGGCCCGTGTACATATAGCGTATCAGCTCCTGGATTCCCACCTTCTCTGCAGGACACGATGAAACCACAGGCAATGCTCACAAGTACACAAAAGATCTCAGAGATTTCGGATCTACTAAAATTCCATAAGAGCAGCAGTGATTCAAACCACCCAATCCAACACAGTTTTCCCATTTGCATTGATCATCAGGGTTGTACAAAGGGTTCTTGAAAAAGAATTTATGTTTCTGCAATCCCTAATCCAGTGATCTGAACAACGCAAAAACAGAGATAGAAAATTGTGTGAGGATCCAGCCAGCCAGCCAGCCAGCCAGCCCGCCAATAATGAGGACAGAGAAGGAAAAATTGAATCTTTTATTTTTTTTCAATTTCGAAAAAAAAGAAAAAGTGCTAGAGATCTTCACCTTCTTCAGTAACCTGGACAGTGGCAGATTCAGAATTTGACTCAATCATGCCATTGGAGAAAAGGCGCATGAAATAATCGGAGTGCGCTGCAAGAATGACTGAGCTCACATGAACCTTCGCTATCACTGGCTTCTGTGCAGCAGCATCCACCACCATTTGGTCCCCATTTTCCTCTCCATTGTTGCTTCCTCCCAGTGCCAACTGCATTCTCAATCCCAAAAAAGAAAAAACACACACACACACACACACACACACACACATCATCATCATCATCATCAATCATCACGATGTTCCTGCAACAAAAGACTACAAAAGATTTCCTGCAACACACATTGAGTCTTTTCTGAAAGCAGCAAAACAGCAAAAAAATTGGGTCAAAAGTTTCCTGACAGCTCTAACTGATGTTTCTGGACTTCTATTCAACTTCCATTTTCACTCCATCACACTACTCTCTAGAACTTCTAAAGACCCCAAAGGAAAAAATATAAATAAATAAAATAAATAAATAAATATAAATATAAATATAAATAAATAAATAAACAGAACTGGAGAAGATCAGTGGAATAGGCACCTGTGACGATGATGATGATGCAGAAGGAGGTGCTTGTGCATTGGGAATCACTTCCAAGTTCAAAATGCGGTCGGAGAAGACAGGATTATCAAAAGCAAACTCAAAGTTCAACATCCTTTCTCTCTGTGTCTCTCTGTGTTTGGGGGAACGGACATTGTGAAGAAAGGAGGGAGGTTCTGTATGTTGTCTACATTGGAAAGTGGGTTGCACAGAGAGAGAGAGAGAGGTGATGATGATGATGATGATGATGAGGTTGTGGGTGAGGTGGATTCTTTGCAGGGTAGTGTCGGCGCCTGGAAAAGCGTTGATAACTGGTGCATATTGAGTACTGGAGAGGCCTAATGCTGGCTTGGTGCTCTCTACATCAGGCTCGATTCTATGCAATTGTGAGGTCGATTCATTCAGATGTAGCTCCCGATAGCTGGTCCTGGGTACGCCCATGTTCCTTCCCTGACTTCATTTGTCAATAAGGAGGCCTAATAAGTAGAGAGAGACGAGTTTGCAGAACAATAATAATGCAAGTTTTAGCGTGCAACAACAACAACAACAGAGAGCATCATGATTCTCTCACAGATTACAAAGTATTGCCTGCCACCAAAAGGCTGCCATATGCTTCCAATGAGTTCAAGTGAAGGCAGGGAGAGTAGTAAGGTATAAGATATGCTAACAAGTAGTCAAACTAATAAGCACCTACCCACCTGCCATAAACAACAGCAACAAAGACAACAACAACAACAACAAACAATTGTTATAAAATTTGGCACTTAATTCCATTGCACGGAGTGAAGGACAATTGAGACCATTCTGTCGTCTTCTAGCTACCCATGGTACTCTATTGCTATCTTCAACCTACCTTTCGTCCTTTATGCCAGTGATAGTACTGCCAAGGAGAAAGAAACAATGCAATTTGTCACGAATCTGTCAAATCATTCACGGACTCAACTTCACTGTTTGCGTTTCCATTCATTTTGCTCTGATACCTATTTACATAAATCCAAGTAATTTATTTTACAAGAAAAATGTATACATTGTATGAAAACAAAAGTAGCATACAATAATACAAACATCTGCAAAGCTTTTGCAGATATTGCAACCTCAAGTTTTCATCATGAAATGGTTATGATCAAAACATTTGTGTCCAAGTTGAGCACCTCTGTTTCTGGTTCCAATGACCATCATAAGTCTCAAAGCCAAAACTTAGGTTATACAAAGCATGAAAAGACAATACAGCTTTCTGGGTATTTCAATAAGAATTCCTAATTATGTTGTGGTTCACAACTGAACTGCACGATCAATAACTTAATACTTCACAAGTTCATCTCAGATAGAAACCCTGACAATAGCACCTTCGAAACATGAATTGGCAAAATTGCATTGTCCATGCTGAACATTCTGCAGAATGTCCTGGTCACAAGTTTCTGTGGGGCTCCATGCAACCAAGATATTGGGCACAGATGAGAAACCAGAAATGCTGGAAATGTAAATGACCATTCCAATGAGATTATGGAATTTAACAGTTGGGGCTTCCCTCTTTGATGAGGAGAGATGATACTTCCATGTTATCTGCAACATCAGATGTGAAACACAAAGTTTGGGGAATCTCGACAACCTCTTACTCTGCAACTATCTCTTACTCTGAACATTCCATCACCTGCAGACTAAGGAATTGAGCTGGCTACAATTTCTTGTATTGCTCAATAAGCTGCGATGCATGTAGACGGGATGTAGGATTCACTGTACAACCAAGGCTGTGCAAAAATGCAATCTGCACCAGCAAATGTATTTCATGAGTTAAAAGTAAAGATATGCTCAGAATGTTGCAAGATTTATGGTACTGGAAGATGGCATGAGGTTTCAAGCAGCTTGAGGAAGAAATTCAGGAAACAGATGTTAGGGGACACCTGTTTTGGGGTCGCAGTAGCACATCCCATAGATCGTTCACTGCCTTGGTGCTGAAAATGTTCCTGCAAACAAATTGGTGACAGAAGCTATGAATCTCTATCTCTGAAGCACAAAAGGTATATACCCCATCTAAACAGTTCCACCAGGTAAAACAAAGTTTGGGTATTTGAAAGTATGTACATGGTGTACCTGTCGCTCAGCTTGAAGTAGTGCACGCTCTTCAGGTGGTAGTTGGCCCCACTTTATTGCCTGACCCAGGCAGAAAGTGGCACTTAGTACTTTTACTGGAAAAGCTGTTTACCTTCAAGGCAAACAGAGAGCTTACTGCTTTGCAAAGTGATGAAGTCATGTAAAAGTAAGGAGTAACAACAAAAAGAAAGACTCTAGTAAAGTGCATACAGCTTACATTGTGAGCATATGCAAGAGCGGCATCATCTTTAAGAGAACACTTCAAGGCAATCAACACATCCTGTCATTAGATACCACAAGTTGGGTCAGTGGAGAAAATGCCAGTGTTGCTGCATTAGCCTAGAGAGCTGAGATCTCAGTAGCTGCCAAGTAGAAAACACAGCACTCGAAATGACTCATGAAGTCTGTTCCTCACTAGTGAAGTTCACAGTTAATTCTGCAACCCACTGATGCAACTGCATGAACAGACAAGAGTAGATTACAAGAAGTGTTCATGGGTCAAGCAGACTCTGTACCTTGTTTTTTATGTTTTTTGAACGAAGCCGCTCATCTATAGCAAACCCCACCTGTAAGCACAACTTCTCTATTAGTGTTGGAATTTGGGCTTTCTATACAATGATGAGTCCTTCAGAAAATAGGAATAATGTTCAACCTCATGTAAAATCAAGTAAAAGCAAACCTTCAGTCCAAAAGAAAACATTGCTGGGTTGGATTCTAGCCCCAGTTTGAAGACTGGCTTCTGGTGACATCTATGCTAGAGAAAAATCAGTGCTCTACCTTAGATAGCAGGCGCTTGGGGTCCTGGAATGCAGGCTTTCTGGCCCAGCTGTGGAAAAGGGCAGCTATGGTTGACCTTGCTTCAATGTTGAACCTGCAGCAAGGATGACAACTTCTGTCACTAGTCTGATGGGTATATATCCACTTACATAAGAAAGGCCCTCAGCATTGCCCCAAAGAGACACTTCAACACAAAGCCTTCAAAATAAAGTCATTGCAAATTGAGGGGCCCTAAGTCCTTGACTTCAGATTGAAGAGACTGTACATTATGTGCAAAAAAGGAGAGGATAAAGTTCCCTGCCACAAGCTCAGATGGCTAAAGGTTTGCTAGCATTCAGCAAGAGAACCAGAATCAGAAGCTGCACGACATTATCCTTGGAAGCAGAGGGAGCTAGATTATTGCAATTCAATGAAAATCAGCCTGTTAGTTACCCCTTGAGAAAGGTGTGTCCAACTGCTGCATCTTCATGTGCTGTTGGACTGTCAGTCCTCCGTGGAAATAACTCATTGCCACCATCTGGAGAACCATTTTCTCCATCTTCACACAGAAGTTGCAGATCACAGTCAGTTTTCAGGCCTTGTTGATAATTGCTATTGCTGCTCACTAAGATCTCTTTAGAAGTGTTGATAGTCACTTGTTTTGGGAAAGGGTCACCATGTGAAGTGCCATACTGACAGGTAGCGCTTAAATCAGAGGCCATTCCATCCCCTTTCTCTGGTGGCATAGATGACATCCCTGAATTGCCCTGAGTACAAAGATCTAGCACCTTGTTACATACAAACTTGCCATTCATTGTGTGATATATCAGAATTTCTCTTGATCAAAACTATTTGCCACTGCATATGGAAGCAAAGGTTGAGCTATTCTGTGTACCTGGAAATTCAGAAGGTGGTGTGGTATTTCCTTAATGAATCGAGAAGGTTGGAGCACCTGCACAGCGACACAAACATTGGCTCTGTATTTTAGCATCATTATCATGAGCAAATTGAGTTGAAAACCTTGTTATAGTCATCAACCAGACAGTATTTCACATTAAGGAATGAACTGACAGATAACATCTGACATCCCTGACGTATTTTAGAGATCCCACAAACAACATGTGGCTTTCTAAGAATCCACACTATAGGAGAATTGTTAGAGAGATTACTTGACGTCTGCTGTCGACAACCACATAGCAAATGTAGAGGCTCTTCTGTGCACGTGTCATTGCTACATAGAAAAGGCGCCTCTCCTCCTGCTCAGTGTATCAGGTTTAAAGAGTAAGGTGTCTGCTTCACAAAATTGATCTTGCAGTATAATTGATGTAATAAGAAGAGATGGTCAATATCCATACCTCAATAGAGGATGCACCTTCATCCACATAACCCATTGCCTCATTAAGTAGTGGAGTCTCAGTTTCATTTGCCTATTTCACAGAGGCAATTGATTAATGTTCAGTGAACACTTGTCAGTTGCATTAACCTCAGAACAACTACTCAGTTGTTAGCACAACTTTACCCAGGTGGCACAAGGATGTCCATGGGAGAACCTAGCCTGATGTACAGTTGAAGTCAATATCTTTATGCACCTTGCATGAGGAGCATCTAACAAATGCTTTTACTTGGTTGCCGACCTATGCCAATGCTAATACCTATCCATACTAGGATGCAGTCAGCAAAGGCTTTTCTATACATCATCTCAGTCACTACTTTCAGGCAACAGTTTCACCAACTCTTGTTAGACATTGCCAAATTGTCTTCAGTATAGCTTGCCTTTACAATGAAGACGGTTTCCCATTCCAAGCCTTTTGACTGCAATAACCACAATATTGAAAGTCAGTACAATGTGAGAAGGATGTCAAGTAAGGGGGACTCAGCTGGAACATGTGTCTTCCACATCTTAGGTCTCACATCCAAGTTTCAGGATGATTCTGAGTTTGCATGATCAGTACTTGATGTCCACTGTCTCTGCAGATAGTCTCTGCAACGAGGCACAGTAATAAATATGGGAATACCAAACATCTGAATCTACAAGGTACTCCATGAGCCATAGTGTTGACAGACAGAAAAAGAGAAAGAAAAACAAGAGAAGCAACACAGAGAACTAGGGCATATGGGATTTGGTAAGCTCCTTGGGATTCAGACACCCTCAAAATAGTCAAATTGAACATTGCAAGAGCAGAAAACCAAATAGGAAATCTTTCGCCATTAAGCAAAATTCCGGTTGGCTTTCATAGAAACTCTAGATATTAGCTTATCTCTTCAGAAGGGCAATTGAATGTGCCATTTCTGCTATTTCAGCTAAAGCCCAAAAAACCTACAAGGCTGGATATTTCCTACAAATTCACCAGAATGTCAATAGTGGAATCCACATAAGGCATATATGTTAACATCAGGTTTTGTTCAGAAATTTCAATATGAAGTCTATTGACCTTGGGCTATCTCTAAGTCCAAGCATTTATTTACAAGCAAAGCCAATATACATGAAAGCTCTCAGATTCATCTAGCACCATATGCCACCACCAAATGCAGCTACCATTCTGAAACGTAGGGATACTTGCTAGATTTATGATGAGAACAGTTGAACATTGAAATGAATCAAGCACCTGATGCATTGTTGTCAACATTACAGAGTTTTTGTTCTCTTTCTGTCGATTGCGAAAATTATCTTGCTCACGTGTTACCAGGTGATCCAGGAAGGCCTTGAGAACTGGTAGACATCCATCCCCAACTCCAAGCTGATGTCCATTCTCAGACAACGGCTTATCAGTTTCATCATAAGAGAAGGGTTTGAAGATATTGCTGAGGAAATCATTGACATCATCCAAGAAATACTCAAGCACCTGTTGACACAGCCAGGATAAAGATGCAACACAAGTAAACACGATAGTAAGAAAAGAGCAATAATAGCTTCTCTGAGACCACAACCACATTTTTTAGTACCACAATTTCAGCAGCAGGATCAGAATTGTACAGAATGTCTTACGAAGTACAACATTAGAGTGAAGCAATTGAAAGGCTCTCTTGAAAGCATGCTACTGCTAATAGTTCATACATTGAGCAGAAGCAACAATTAAGCAGCCAGAATCTGTGACGGAATCTTACAGTTCGCGGATCATCGTCCTCATTCAGCAGTTTTCCTCCATTCTCATCCACAACTGCTCGTGTATTAAATACAGGTCTCTGCACAAATTAAATTGCAAAAGAGACATTCCTAATCATGGATGAATCTTGCAAGCTCAATACAGATGAAGAGATACTACACTGCAAACATTCAGAGAAGTTGAAACTTGAAAAAGAACTGCTATTTGTTGCTGAAAATAACCTCACTGCATGTTATCAATGTTTTGAATACTTACAAAATTGGCATTCATATAGAGACTTGGATACAAACGCAGATAGAAAATACCTGAGGTAGTAGGTTGACAACTGCAGTGATCAATCCAGAAAGAGATTTCTCCTGCACAAAATACCAGTAAAAAAAGTTACATCAGGGTCCATTATGCAAGGAAGAGCAGCTTGCAACATATAGACTGCATCAATATATATCAGCATCACAAGTCCTGCACAGAACAAGATGCAGGGCTTTGAAGACCAACTACACACATTATAGATTATAAAGTAAACATAAGCTTACCTTATGTGCAAGGCGGTGAACCATGTTAATAGAAGTGAGCACTCTCCTTCCCAGTGCAAGTTGCCGCCTGATTCACACAAGACTTATTCCCAATTACACTTGTCAAATGAGCAACAAAAAAGTACTTCAGCAATACAAAAGAAGAAAGAAGGGACCAGTAGCAAACCAGATCTCATCAGAACACTTGACACACATGCTATATGTTTTGGGAAATTGAATAGAGCAACTATGTAGAAAACAAGATGGTCATATCAAGCCCCGCTAAGAAACTCTGAATTAGACATACTGCCTTTTCATGACTTCAAGCACAGGTCCATAACAGGGCAGCACATTTACAGTTTAATTCATTAATTCTTGAAACTCTTCTAAGATAAAGATGCTCAATAATTGGCCAGAGTATACTTGACAGAAGCATGAATCAAACCTGCTAAAGGTGCCTGAAACCTTAGCTGTAAATACAGTTTGTGCAGCCTGCTGGAAGGTGCAAGCATTGGTCTTTACAACTTTATCCACATATTCCACAACCTGCAAAAGAAAAGACTATTGATCTCAACTATGCTGTTTTCCACAATTCAGATAGTCCATAACTAACTAGATGAAGGAAGGATGTTGCATATCTAAATTCCAGCTTGACAGGCAACTTTACTCACTTAGAAGTACAGGAGCAGACTGATGAGAAACTGACCCTTTTGCCTTCAGAAGGGTCTCCAGCATACAGTGCCTTGAATACCCGCCGCCAGTAGATATCTGTGTTGCCTGGTAACACAGTCCACAGCATGGCTGTGACATTCTTGATAACCTGCAGCAGATCACAGTAAACGAGGTCAAAGGTTCATGTGATAATTCTTCATTGAAGTTACTGATGCAAAGCCACTAATCAAACACAGGACTTGGAAAATAAACCAACAAACTCCTAGTACATACTTTCTTCCGATAGAATGCCACTCCATGCACATTGAAGGGAATCTTGCGTGCTCGAAATGCTGACTGAAAAAGTCTTCCAGTAACCTATCCAGCCATCCCACCATTGCATTATCTTGACAAACTACCAGCATCTGTGTTCTCAGAAAACTTATCAGCAACTACCCACTACTAAACTTAGAAACAAAAACTGGGTCAGGGGTAAAACAGGCTCAAGAGTACTACCTGACGGCGATATAATACAGCAGTATTCCCATAAGTGGGCTTCTGTGGTGTATTTGCAACTGCATTCATGAGAATGCAGTCTACAACATATGCACATTGTGCAGCCTCTGTTCGGCATTCCATTACCACTATCTGTTTCAACCTTGTTGTCAAGGCATCACTGACAAAAGAATTATATACATGTGCATTTACAACAAGATTACTGGTCTATTCCCTCAGTTGAATCTATGCTTGCTGATTTACGACAATCCACAAATGCATCATTTTTTCAGTTAAACCAGTTCCCATATAGAAAGGAACTTGCTCATTGTATATCAACAAATTTGAAAAAGAAGGATGAAAGTCATGCATGGATACTCTATCCCCAGCTGAATTGTCTGTGTGGACTTGCTTTTCTTGACAGCGTTTTGTGTTGTGTTTGATTAAAGAGGTAGCAGCTTCAACAATGCAGCGTGTTGACCGATAGTTTTGATGTAGTCTCACCTGGAGACAGAGGACATGGTCAAAAATTCCAGAACTCCTAGATGGTTATCAAAAGAAGATCACAATAGCGACAAGTGAAATCCACAGTTCAGGTCCAAGAGATTGGATAGCAACCACCGATCAGACATTCAAAGTTCCTGCAAACACAAAGAAAATTTGTATCACAGTAAAAGTATCTTCACAAGTACTGAAAATTCCTCCCTACTTACAATGTAAGTAACCTGAATATAACTGAGAGGTAACTTAATGACAAGGTTATGAAGATATCAGATGCAACAACAATCAGCAAAAAGAAAATGAGGAGATCCAGCACTTACACATACAGAAAACAATGAGGGGAAGTTGGACCAATAGCAACAGTTGCATGCATATTGAATGAACCTCAATCAATACAGTAGTGATCAACTACCATAACATACAAACTGAGTCCAGCAGCTCCTAAAAGTGAGTCCAGGCAATATCATTCAACAAATTGTGTTTCTGTCAGACTGACCAGCAGGAAGTAAGCCATAATGCTGGATAGCTCGACAAAACAAAAAGAAAAAAGATGTGCAGGGTAACAGAAGACTGATAAACACAGTGCAATAAGCAGAGACATTAAAAAATAACATACAAGGTGGAGTGTATATTGAGTGTAGCAGACCTCTTTCAGCTGTGGAAAGTCTTTGCGGAAGGAGTCAAAGCCTGAAGAATCAGCTCCATTGAAGCTGAATATTGACTGCATTTTTCACCAAGGACCACAACCCACATTTTAGGGGAGCAACAAATAAATGTCCAGTAGCCCCAGAGGATGACTTTTAGCTTGTTATAATCCACAAGTACACTACCCTACTTGGCCACACTCCCCTCAACATCAAAGAAGGGTCATTGTTGCCAATGATATCTGGTATGAACACCAAGGAGGAAAAACAAAAAGTGCATTGACCAGAACTTATTCCAACAGTGCAATTAAACCTGATCATCATCCCCAACAACAGTGATCCGGTTGTGGGAGGCAAGCAGATGGAGGAAGTTGTACTGCATGGTGCTGGTGTCTTGAAACTCATCAACTAGCACACAGGTCCAGGTCTTTTGACACTCTGCCAGCACTGTACCCTGCCCTCAGGTAAGTGGTTGCCACAGCTTTATTGGCTACAGAATGGGACTCCACACACACAATACAACAGATAACTTCCTACAAAAATGTAAGACTCGACAATCAGAACTCAACAGGTTCTTACATGTACATTAGGAGCAGGAACAAAAATGGCCACAATTGTATACGATCAGACTGGGGGATATAGACACCTGACTAAACTAGTGATGTCTTCACCATTCAGAACCAACTTTCTGCAGACTGCAAATTGTGCACGATAGTGAGCTTCATCAAACATCTACCATAATATACCTTCAGGATGCTCCTTTAGCAGGCGGACAGAGAAATTGATAAAATCATGGTAGTCAAGTGCATTGCAAGCCAGCAAAGTTGCCTCATAGTGTCTCAAAACTGCCCCCTACAACATAAAATGGTTAGACATGTTGCTCCAAGATGCAGAACCAGCAGTATCCCTAAAGATGCCCTGGATCAAGAGATATAAAACAGCCATTTGTCTTACCCCAATTCTGTTTCCCATCTTTTCATACTCCTCTGCCGTCCTTCCAGCGGCTTTGGCCTGTGAAAAGAATTTGACAGTTTTGTAATGAGGAGGCATATTGATCATTTCCAGCACACACACTCTCTCTCTACATGAAAACCAAAATGTGTGTGAACATCCAGGATGCTTGCAGCTTGTCCAGACACAGACCTCTCTCAGTTGAACAAATATGTAGCAAGACCTTCATGCCATGTCAAAGCAGTGATGTTAACACCTCCCTGCAGTAAACTTGTAGTGAAAGGTGAGGCAGAGAACTCCAGAGCAGCATGGCCACTGCTCTTATAAAGATCCTCTATTTGGAAGAACTGGCAAACTTGTTCCAGAGGTGACCCAAGCCCAAATCCAGTTGCACAAAAGCATTATTCAACGAGGATGAGAGCCTGATGCATCAACAAGTGGGACTTCATCACAGCATACAGATATCACAAGCCCTGTGCACTTACTTGTGTCACAAACTGCAGCCATTTCTTTGCCTTATCTTTGCAAGCCACCAGATTTTGGACATTGGCTTGAACTTGTGGTTTAGTGTCTGTGGTTGAGATCCCCAAAGGAGTAGTGACAGAAGAACCAGCCTGAGCAGTATCAGTTTCCATAGAGGCAAGTCTAGTGGCCTCTATGACAGCTCTCCTTTGTTGCGAATGACCATAGACTAGGAACTCAGCAGTGCGTCCTAACCTGCTTAGCCAGTGGAAGCATGCACATAACATGAATCAGCTTAGTAGTAAACTAAATAATCTAAATATAATGCATATTCATCCTGCACATACTTCCTTCACAACAGATTCCAGCCTGCTCAATCACGAACACAATTGGAAATTCTATGCTCACTTTTCTGCATGCAAGCGGCACAATTGCAAGCAGAATGCATGGAATGTCGAAATAGACAGTTCTTTAGACACTGCTTTGCCAACAGCAGCCCCAACCCGATCTCTCATTTCTGTTGCTGCAGCTGCCGTGAATGTCATTGCCAGAATATTCCTTGCTTCCACGCCCTGAAACGACATTGTCAGCATTCAGACAGCTCGTCTCAATCATCACAGACTCTCAATCAACAACAATCATCCCAAACACATGGCTATTTTGCAACATTGATTGTACCCAGAAACTATGCGCTGTCACAAAGCAATGTCTGCTGACTTTGGAACACCATGCAGAGCTTTACTCATCACTATCGAAGGAATAATCATTCATATCAAAGTGCCATTGAAAGCAACTCTGAAATAGCAAGTTAAGGCTGTGAAAGCAAAAGATCTGCATGCATGGTTTGTCTCAATGCGCAAGACCAACTTACTTCCATTAGCAATGAAACCAGCCGTGCAACCATTGTAGATGTCTGCAGAGCAACAAAGGTGAGGTCAGCAACACATGCATGATGCTAAACCCTAAACCCTAAACACAAATAGGTCCTTCTGTCTGCAATGTGATCCAATGACAAAATACAGGTGGAGTGTTTTTGATGCCCTAATCAAATTAAGTAGGGCAACTGCACCTTTCCACTCCCAGGGCCTGCCAGAATTAACAATGGCTTGGAAGTATCGCTCAGAGCCACCTCCCTTTGTGTTGCATTGAGGGTTCTCAAATATTCAGGCATCTCTGTGGGAGGTGAAGGGGATCCAGCCCTGGAAACCAGAACACCTTGAACAAGAACAGGGGAAGCTGCTGTACCAGTTGGAGGACATTTGGATACAGAGGTGACAATGGCTGCTGAGGGAGTGGCAAATGAAGTGGGGCTTTTAGGGTTTGCTAGGTTCGGACCTGGAGCATGAATGGGAGAAAGAAGTGCTTGATCAGCTAGATCAAGTAAAAGGCAAGGGCTTCTTGGACATGTATTTCTGACTGCAAGATCTTCACTGCCAGGTAATGTGGAGGTCACATTACCAAACTGAGCAATGCCTGGAAACTGAAGAGGCAAATCTGAACAGGGTGCAGTGCTTTGTGGGATATAATTGGCCAGCATTCTCTCTTGTAAATCTCCTCTCCAACAGACAGTGGATACATGTGTAGACAATGAATGCAATTCTTGTCCCATTGACAACTTTCTCCCATCATGTGGACCTTTGGATCGTTTCTCGCACAGGGCATCCAATTCTTGGATCAACTCTTCATCGAATTCCTCACAAAGACGATCAGTTGAACAAGACTGCAGTGAATTATCTCCATCCGTGGGGAGCCTACATATATTCTTCCCTGCCGTTGAAGAATTTTCCGAAGCCTCCTTCTCCACATCTCCGTCGCAACTAGCAGCAGCTTTACAAGTTCCACTAGCCTCAAATTCGCTGCAATCCGATGGCCGAAATCGATTGCACTGCAATTCAGCAAGCGGGCTTCTTCTCTGCCTTTGATCACTCATAATCAGCGTACACATCTTCTTTGGAGTCACACTCCTGCACAACAAAATGAGTCCCCCACACACAGCAAATGATAAGGACAAAAAGATAATATGCACAGCATTGAGAGTTTATTGAAAGGTGAAAAGGGAATGCACAAAGACAGGTTAAAGTGAAACATACCCGGAACGAGCATCATAGAGCGGCACCTTGATCGGGGAACGATTCTCTTCCTCCACTTGGGAACTAGGCAAGAGCTGACGCTTCTTCCGAGCCAAAATCGCTTTGGCAGCTCTATAATTCTCGGTGATACGCGCCTGCTGCAACTCACTCAGATGCGAACCACCACTACCATCCGCGCCCTTGTCGCCACGAGCCATGGCCGCATCTAATACGCGACTATCAAGCAACCAGCAGCCACAAGAAAAAATGCTACAAAACACGAGGGAAGAAAGAAACAATGTGTATAACTAAAACATGCAATCTGGTTACAGTGATTTGCTATACGCATCTCATCTCAAGAGAAGAGCTCTGCAACCGTTTGCATTTCCCAACTCCTTCTTCCTTCCTTGATTGCAAGGACAACGGCGCAAGCAACGGCGCTGCAAGGCGTACTCCAGAAGCTGCAAATTTTCAAAAAAAAAACAACAACGCTGGGAGGGGAGGGAGTTCGAACTTCGGACAGCGAGCAATTTGGAGGACACGATCTGGTGACCGGACACGATCACTAGAATGAAGAGAGAATCACTGAGGTTTGGGGGATCACAATGAGGGGCTTTTTTCTTTTTCTTTTCTTTTTTAATTTCTAGAAAAAAAAATTCAAAAATTCTTAATTTTTTGGATAAAAAGAAGGGAAAAAAAAACAAAAAAAAAAGCTGGTGAGTTAGCCTACTTGGGAGATTTATGTGTAAGTTACCCTAAGCTAAGTCCATATTTTAGTCTTAAATTATTCTTAATATAGTATATCATCTTTTACGTTACTTTTAAGTTAGTGTAAGTTTAGATTTTTTTTTTAAGCTATCATAGGTTATGATTGTAACTAATCTTATGCTAGGCTATTTGTATGCAGATTATTATTTTTTTGGATTTATCCAAAGTCTATGGCTTTAAGCCATGTATATTTGTGCGCCTTAAATTTTTTAATATGAAAATATGCATCTTTGACTAAATTATGTATGAAAAGACACATTGTTTGATTGACTATTACAAGAACAACTATTGCTAAAATATGTCATGTGCCATCACTAAAGTTGAACTACAAGCAAATGTTGTTAGCTTGCCCAGACCAAAGCCTTTACACATGACAAACACCTTTTGATTGTTCTTGATGACCCCATTGTTGATGTTGTAGGAAGTATTCATATGTTTTTCATTGTTGTTTACAACTTGTTTTTCTTCTCATTGATGCAAAACACACAACTTGGCATTCTAGTTTGAACATTGGTTTGTGGGGGTGCGAATTACCAATCCTACATTAAACATGGGTTCTATCTATCCACATGATTAGGTCAACATCCACATCCTTCTCTCTTTATGTCTCTCTCTCCATGCATTTTGTTGAGGTATGCATAGAAACCTTGACTAGCAATTTTCTAGTTGGCCTTGAAATGGAACTCGTCATCTATTTTCATTGTCTACTCCATTATTATCATGTCATATTCCATAAAATAAGATTGTAAGTTTTAGTTTAATAATAGGTGTTATTACAAACAAAACCTTTAATTTAGGAAACACATCTAATCCTTCTTTTTGCAATGAAAAATGGAAGCTACAAATTGGTATGTGTGTTGCTACTGGTGTTGTTGTAAAAGAAACCTTTGATTTGGGAATTTTGTGCAAATTTTGTATGATGGGTTGTTTAGATTTTGCACTAGGTATTCTATATATTATTGTGCACCCATTGTTGGGAGCTCATGAAATCATTGGGTAGTCATGGTAGCTTGTCATTACATTTTGTGATGAAGGTGATGATGGTCTCACACTTTTATGAATGACTCTCATAAGATTGTAACTTCATTCATTGTTATGTTGTCGCCACATTGTTATTGTGGATTTTTTTTGCTATTTTATATGTTTTAATCAAAGGAGAAGGAGTCACAAACAGTAAGGTTATTTTACTATTACTATCTCTTATAACAAAAGTAGGTGGTGTGTCAACAAACAAACAAGTATGGTATGGTGACTAAAATTGATGTAAAAAATTTATTACTCCTCCATGTATGTGTGCCCAAGTTTTGTTGCAACATGGACCTTGGTTTTGTTCCAAACCTAAATTTTGAATCACAATAGTGAATAGGGATGACTATTATGGTGGAGGAGGAAGAAGAAAGGTTTCTTTGTTGAGATATTAGGAAAAAAGGCATGCATGTTTTTTTTTCCAGAAAATTAGGTATGAGGTTTGCAAGTTGAATGCAAAATAGCGGCCTCCCATGAAGGTTAGTTTCAATCTCTGTTTGTTTAATTTTAGCTTATTTATGAGCCATTTTCTTTATGGATAATTTATTCCATTGGAACATGTGCTATTAGATTATTTAGCAAGCAATTGTTGACAAACTTGAAACTCAATTATTGAGTCAGAACTTAGTTGTGACATGACATGGCTCGATATTGTTTTCTAAGGCAGTTTGTAAAGAAAACTCAGTGGAATACACTGGAAGATGGGTTTGGTAACTATTGATTGTCATCCCCCAAAATATTCAAACCAATAGTCATTTTGTCTGGAGTATGACATGAAGATTAGCATTGGGTTATTTTTGTGCAACAAAGAGGGAAAAAAACAACCACAAACATGAATCAAGAACATGGGTTTTTTCTTAAAACATGGGATTAATAATTAATTATACCTTAAGAGGATTCATAAAATATTCATGGTGTTTAGAAACATTCTTTGTGCACTAGTATCTTTCTTCTCATAGGAATGCAAAGTTCTCAAAATTCTTTGGCTTTGTTCCAAAATGAGTTGTTTTCAGAAGTTAAGGTTTTTTTTTTTGTTTTTTTGTTTTTTTTAATTTTAATTCAATTGTTTATGCAACTTTTCCTTAAATGAATCATTGAAGCAGAAGCAAACATGAGCAAATAGAACATTCTTCCATCACATTTTGTCACTTGGACCTATGACAAGTTGATCAAAACCATTATAATATCACACTTAGACCCCGTTTGTGCCTTCAAGCCTTGTGTGTCATGGTTCAAATAGGTCCCGATATACAATCTTACAATCCATAACAAAAAAAATGTGATACTTCTTTTTGGTCAACAAGATAAAGACACTAATTTCAAAGTTTTTGGGTTGCATTGTCCAAGTAAGTCCTCACAATCCTACAGTCCAAAAAGCTTCCTTTTGATTTGAACCCCGCGCCTTGGAATTGTTTGGGCTTATCCTTGGTTGGGCTTCCTTGCCCCCGATTCCACTCTCCCTCATGCCTTGGCTTTTTGTGAAGGAACTTGTTGTCCCTCTTGAACCCGGATTTGTCACTCTGCCCCACATCCGAGAAATTCTCCACTTTCGTGATGGCCTCGGACAATGAGGCGGGCCAACTCTCCTCAAGCTTTCGCTTGGCCCAAGTGGGAAGCCCCATCACAAATTGGCATACACGATCCAACTCGTGCATGTGCCG
>Ga0209208_10004296_pt1 | contig 20292 bp, 24 predicted proteins | sample S1TSphfallax_3_FD_187694 | JGI IMG/M metagenome (GOLD analysis project Ga0209208, IMG submission 187694) | Host-associated microbial communities from peat moss isolated from Minnesota, USA - S1T2_Fd - Sphagnum fallax MG (SPAdes) (version 2) | ecosystem: Host-associated > Plants > Peat moss >...
TGCACCATATCTGAAAAATCCCTCCAGATGTGCGTGATGATGGTGAAGAACAACAGATTTGGATGCACATCCAAGTTATGTCTCTTTCCTTCCTTCATTGTTTTTTATTTTTCCTGTTAGTTGGCATACTTCTTTCTCCAGCTTCAATTCAAAGGCAGACAACACACCCTTGTGCAAACCCTATCGGTTGTTTTTGCTTACTTGCTTTGAATTCTTCTTGCATTTCAAAGAAGACCAAAGAAATTGCAATTGTTCTTTTGCTGAAATCACAGAAGTCTGTGCACAAAATCTGACCTTCTTGTGTAAATGATAAATAGGTGTGCAAGCAGAGGAGGTTCATGTAGTATGTGGGATTGCAGAGAAGTGCAGAAAACTCCTTGGGATCAAGTTTGCAGAGAAGTGGCAGAAACAAACTCTGCAGGATCAAGTTTTCATACAAGTGGCAGAAACTCTGTGGGATTGAGTTTGCACATTGGATGCAACAACAAAGAGGTAAGACTCTTCACACCATCTGGTATGCCAATTCTTCAACAGATGGAAATATGTATTTCTTGTCTCTTGCTGCTGCTACTTTATGCTAAACTCTGGTTGGTCAACCAGCTGCCACCCTCAACATTCTCCCGGTCATCTAATTCCCAAAGTCACATAGATAAAAGCCTCTGAAACCTGTGGCAACAACTTTTGCAATGCTGTTGAAGACCCTTGGAAATTGACTCACCTTGTCCCCTTGACTTCCAAATTGCAGAATCTGTGCTAGTGGACTCCTTCCTGTCAGGGTGAATCTTGAGAACACTGCTGGTGGAATGGACAGACATTAGTGTATCTTTTGTCTTCAATGGAAAAACGTTTGACATTGCTCTTGTGAGATTTCTGCTTTCTGGAAAGGATAGGGATTGATGTATGGATAGATACCAGGCAGCTCCAGTAACCTGGAACGTCATCAGTCTGCATGAGAAAAAAGCAACATCATCTTCCAAACTTTCCAATCTTTCAGCATGTTAAAAAAAAACTTGGGTTTCCAAAGTTGGTCACCAGCTACTGACTTAATGGATACACTAGCACATCACATGTTGCTGCACAATTGATATCAGTGACTATTTGGTTTACTTAGACATCTCTTCTGCCCTAGGTCACATGTACCTGGTACATTTTGACAATCCAAGACTTGAGAATCAAGTGCTAAACATATCTGCCAACCAGCACTCAATTGCAACAAAACAGGATCAACTTCCCCAAACAAAATAATGTAATAATAGTGCCTACAAGCCACAACACAAGAGATTTTGTTTCAAGCTGCAGCTTTCTTTTTCTGTATACTAACAGTACAGTTCTACAAATATCAATTTCAATAGCACAGGGAAATTGTCCCCCACAACAACACAACAATGAAGGAGTGTATGTAGATGAATGCTAGATGCTTTCACAATCTCCTGGAGCAGTTTAAAAAGTGGAACCTGTTAAGTATTCAGACCTCCTCCTGCAGAACAGACGCTTCCCTGTGTCTTGGTATTTTTTGCTTGCTGCACAGGAGATGGACAATCTCCAGCTCCAGAGTAGTAGTAGTAGTCATGTCATGTTGAATAGTTTGCATGAACATTGCAGGTATCAATGTATCATCATTATATCCCCATGTGCATTATTAGAGGGGCAAGAAGCAGATTATGAGACCAGACTGTGGTCTCATGGTCATGGAACTAAATGTGTTGATCATTACCCTTACACTGTCTTGATATGTGAGGGAAAGTGGATTGACCCACATCATTAAAAAGTGGCATCATGGGTCTTGTGTCTATGATCAAACTAAATGGTAGTCTAAAACCAAAGTCCTTGTAACAATTCTCTCAATTCAACTTCTAGTAGATCTTACTGGTACATGTGGAGATGGGCACAGACACAGATGCCACTTCAACCTTGACCATGATCACATCCAATAGATTAGAGAAAGATGGGAAAGGCTATTGAGGTGGGGGTTGGATGTTAACAGGCATTGTCCGCCTTTGTCTTTGTCGCATGTACAACACAGTAAGCAAACAAATAAAGAGGGTGACCAGTGTCACATTTCCCTCATCAACAAAGAACCCCATAAATGAGTCCCCAACTTTCATGGCAGTCTCTGGAAGTGAATCCATGGCTTTCACCTGCAGACAATCAGAAGCTTGCAGAGAATTAGTGTATGAATAAAATTCCACGTAAACTAGCTTGTAAGACTAATTCAAAAGTCCCTATTTAAAGTTGTCAGCTATTCAGGAAACTTACAATGAAGCTTTTGCCATAATGCTGCCGTAGCCAAAGGCCTGTAAGTGCAAGAGTGACAGGTAAGGCAGCAGCTGGTTCAGTATCAAGAGCTTGATCATAGTGGCGCTTAGCCAGATGCAGATCCTTAGGCAGGCCCAATCCATGTTCATACATATAGCCCAGATTGAACATAGCTTGTGCATTCTGTTGTGATTGTGCCCTTGTGTATGCTGCTGCTGCTCGATCAAGATCTTTCTCAGTCCCCTGTACAAGATTTGACAGTCAGAATTGCAGCCGATGACAGTTTCTGAGAAAACCAGTTTCAGAGAAAGATAACCCCCCCTCTCTGCCTTCAGTTCTCAATCAAAACAGGCACTCTAGCTGCAAAGAATGTTTGATCCCCATGCTAACACTGACCATCTAGCTAGTCTGGCTCAGTACGGGTCCTGCAACCCATAAGTATTGCTTGCAATACATGGCAGCTCCATATTCGCATTTCCCACTGGGTTTGAAACCACAAACTAGCGTAGCTAAAAACCTTCACCCAACAGCCACAAGTTTCAAACCTTACAAGGTTGCTTTACGGGTGAAACTCACCCGCCCATAGAAGTACGTGTCTCCAATGAGCAGTGCTGCATGCTCATTCCCTTGTTCTGAAGCATAGTGCCATAACATATGTGCCCATTTGTGGCGCTCCATGTCTGTGCAAAAACCTGATTTTCCAAGGCAGATCCCCTCACCATGGTACTTCTCCAAAATCCAGGCTGCATTGCTCTGGGCAGCCTCATAGCCCAGCTCAGCAGCTCGTGAGTAGAGGAGAAGTGCCTTCCCAATTTGCCCTTTGAGATAGCACTCCAGTGCCCACCGCATCAATGAACCCCATGGGCCTCTCTCTGCCACTACCTTGTACAGTGCTGCTGCCTACAAAATGATCAAATGATCAAAATAACCAAATCAGAGTATTTAGAAACCCCTGCAGAGTTTCCACCAGAAGCAAGGATCGGGGGAACAAAGCTGAAGGCGCATGCACATTCTCATACACAAAAGCATTTGTACTTACTGTCGCTACATCCTTCTTCATCCCTGGAATCCCTTTCTGTTGCATCTTAGCAAGCTGGTAAAATGCTTTTGGGTGTCCCTTATCAGCTGCCATCAAAAAGTTTTTGCAGGCCTCCTTCACATCTTTCTTCACACCCATCCCTTGCAAGTACAACACACCCAGGTTGTAATTGCCATGTGAGTCACCTGCCTCTGCAGCTCTTCGAAAGTAGTCCTTTGCCTGTTCAGCAAACCAGAAGCCAGACAACGCCATCAGAGGTTAGAAATTTTGTTTTGCATGCTTGTGAATTTACTTGCAGGTCATGTCTACATCAGATACCTGCTGCTACAGCAGACTTGCTTGCACTAATGTGTGGAAAAATTCATACAGCAAATTTGGGACATGATTACCATGGTATGGTTCTTCCCACCAGTCACCCCTTGCCCCTTCACATAAAGATACCCAATCCCATTGAGGGCTGAATAGTGTTTCTGACGAGCAGCTTGCACAAACCATTCATACGCCCGTGAGTAGTTGCGTTCAACACCATAGCCACGTGCATAAATCTCACCAAGGAGCTCCATTGATTGTGGATGAGACTTCTCTACTGCTTTTAGTAACCAGGTGAGTGCCTTGCTGTGGTCATGGCGAACTCCTCGCAACCCTAAATAATAAAATACTCCCAGTCGATACATTGCCTCTGTATATCCCTTATGAGCCTGTATGTCACACAACACCACACGTCTCCAGTACAGGACAGACTGAAAAACAAAGCAGAATCTGTGCAAAGCCAAGATTCTGTTTGAGAAATTGCCATCGCAAAACAGCCAATCTCCTTATGCAGCTAGCTTACACAGAATAATAAAATGGAACCAGACATTACCTGATACTCAAGGAACTGAAAATCATCATCATCTTCCCCACGGAATTTCTTCAAGGCAGAGCTTTCTTTGAATCCATCATTCAATCGAACTGGCTCAATAAGAGGAATGTCTTTGGAGCTTCTGAAGCTAGCCATTGCAGTTGCAGCAAGCTCCGCATACAATTTCACAGCCTCCTCGTGCATCTACAGAGGCCACATGGCAGATACAAAATTTCTCAGGTCCAGTACCTGGCAAAAAAAAGGCCATGAAGCATAAACCTCTCTTGACTATTGTGGTGTGCTCTACAGATCTTGGAATGGGGAGGCGTCTAGAGTCAAGTCATACCTGCTGGCGGGAGTAGCTGTAAGCCAGAGCCATTTTGGATTGGAAGTTCCCTCCTTCAGCTGCAAAATGGTGGAGCAAAAATGCTTTCGGATTACTCTGTTCTGTACCGTAACCTATTCCGAGCAGAAATGCGAGAGTGGATTGCGCATGAGCATTTCCCTGATCTGCATCAGCCTGCAGATGTCTGATGGCTTCACTGAGCACCTGTGGTTCTCCCTCGCTGACTCCTTGAAACATCATTCTTACACCAATTGCATACTGCACATACACACATTTACATCAAGTCCAGAAGCCAGGCATGTCAGATACAGTGCAAGTATTCTTCTTGGAATCGGCTGCTACTCAAGATGCTCACTATGGATGCTGCCCTTTCAACAAAGGATTCCACAAAATTCCAGAGTACATGATTACCTCCCTGCCTTGTTTGGAGCTTTCTGGGTTTTCCAGGATTTGGCTCCAGGAACCCGGATCCAGATCGTCGTCCGTCCTATCCTCCGAATCGCCGAATTCCTCCCACTCCACAGCGGGTCCTTGACCCGCGTTCGGAGACAATCCCAGCCTCCCTATCTTGTCCTCCTCTTGCACCTCCTCCTCTTCCGACGCGCCTTCCTCACCACCCAAATCCTCCTCAACATCACTCGTCAAATCCACGGACTCTCTGGAATCCTCATCTTCCCAGTCTATCACGAGATTCTTGACCGCCGAAACCGCAGGCAGCAGCAGCACCAAAACCCAAACAAGAGCCAGCAGCAATAACACAAGTCTAAAGCGCATTACAGTACGCAAATCTCGTTGCAAACTTCGCCCCATCTCCTTCTATCGTCTTCTTCCTCGCGGCAAACACAGATTCAAACCCTAATCAAGAATCCCAAGAGAGACCCTTCGCTCGCTACCCTCAAACCCTAAAAGATCTGCTGGAAATCCAGACGATCCCAAAATCACCCAACAAGATTCTCCCCCATAAAACATGACGACGATCGAATGGGTTGTCGCGCATTACATTGCCGTCGCTTCAATCTCAACAGCTGCCATGGTTCTCGTGTCTAAAATTCTCGGATCGCAGCAACTGATGAAGCTTCTTCTCGCGCACCAAACCCTAGACAGCGACGAGGACGGAGAAACTTTTTCTATCCCGCTCGGGTAAATACAGAGAACCGGAACCCGACCCGGGTAAAACCATTTCTACCCGCTCGGGCACAAGAGAAATAAAAACCCCATCCGGGTAAGAGGATTGTTTCTACCCGCTTGGGTAAAAGAGAGTTAAAAAATCATCCGGGTAGGAGAATCATTTCTACCCACTTGTTGTGTGAGAGAATTAAAACCCATCCGGGTAAGAGAAATATTCCTACCCACATGTTGTGTGAGAGAATCAAAACACCATCCGGGTAAGAGAAATATGTCTACCCCTTTGTTGAGTGAGAGAATTAAAAACCCGCCGGGTAAGAGAATCATTTCTTTCTACCCAAGTGTGTAAGAATCTTTTCAGCTCACTTGGGTAAAAAACCGATTCGTTTCTACCCACATAGGTAATCATAAGATGGATTTTGAGTGTAACTAGGTAAAACCATTTCAACTCGTTTAGATATCGACATGGTAATTTGTGAGAATGCGCATGTTATTATGAATAGTTGACACACATGAACATCAAGACTACATTCCTCCATTATTCATGGTAGCATGCACACTCTTTCAAGTTCTTAGACATAACCATCTTTTGTGAGAATTGCAATGTCCATTTTCCATCCACACAAAAAAAAACACACACACAATTACGAAATTTTCATCCAATGGTTGTGAGATCATTAAACCTCATGAAACCATAAGGTGATCCCTTGTGTTGATTAGTAAGTTGTTCATGAAACAAAAGGTTGAAAGTTAATGGTTGTCACTCACGATCTTACAACCAATCAATGTGTCAAGATTCTTGTGAAGGATGGTTATGGGACTTAAAACCCTTCTAGTTAAAAACAAATTTCTACTTGGTTTGGGTAAAACAAATTAAAATAAAACATGTTTCAATTTACACGAGTAAGAAAAATTTCAACTTGCATAAATAAACCTTGAATGAACTAGCATTCACATTTGTACTGAATGGACAACATTGCTAAATGAATCCTTTGAAAGAAATTATATATAAAGTAGGGTAGGGTGATAATCAGTTATTCTAAATCATACTTATTTTAGCTTAGTTTCCTAGGTTTCTATACCTATTTTAACCTAGGGTTTTTCTTTTTTGCATGTTCATTGTAAACTAACAAGTTACAAGTAATAAAATTCTCTACAAAAGCAAGTTCACTACAAGTAAACAACCAAACGTTCATAACAACATCATCACAAGTAACAATCATGTCGTTGTAACAACAAGGTTGTTACAAACAACAATTCCACCATCACAACAACGAGGTCACCATAAGCAAAAACCCCGTTACTACGTCAATGAGGTCACCATGAATATTAACTAGGTTGTCACAACAACCAAGTCATGACACAACAATGCAATTCATCGTAACAATGTATGTCAATGTTGTTGGAGCAAACATGCACTTGCATCAACATTACCTTTAACTTCGACATGAACTATAATTTAACTCAACCGTTGTTATTGCAAAAGAAAAAACAATAAACCATAAAGCTTTGTTGTTGTGTTAGAAGTTGCACATTCTCAAAAAAAATTAAGTCATTTAATGGTCTAGAAAATTTTGGTGGATTGTTACAACATTTGTGTGAACACTTTATAAACCAACTTAAAACTCACCACATATCCACATGCCATTTGGATTAGATTTTAAACCCTTAAAAATATATGTTGATAAAGAGTGTATGTGGGGTTTGAATAGCTTCACACAAACAAACAAATGTTTGTTAATAAATTTGATTAACTATATTGAAGAAGCAAGATTTTTTATAAACATACAGCAAATAGTTTATTTAAGTTCAATTTTTCTTTTACATTCATAAATTAATTAAAATGTGCAATACCTAAAATTTAAGTTGTAGGTATTATGTTTTCAAAATTTTGAAGTTCTACATGTTGTTTGATGTAACTTATAAACTCATCATTTTATGTTACTTTTTCTAATTTTTTCTTGCACAGTTATTTTTTTATCAAATTACTTTTTCATTATTATCAAGGTATGTTGCATGTGGCATGTGATTCCATTTTTTCTAAACAAATTCATTAGTTGATAACATGCGCACATAAACATTATAATTTTGTGTTCCTAACACAAAACTAGAAACACAAATGTTTAAACATCCATAATATGTACCCCTTGTTTTAGCCTTGTCATCGCTTTTGGGATTATTTGTTTGATCATTATCTTTGTTTTACCTTTTGGATTATGTGTTTGTTAAATCCTCCCTCCTATGAATTCCTTTGTAAATTCAACATTTCACAATTGGAACCATTTTCATTTGAATTTCCATTGTTTTAGATTATTGACCCTTGTGTTCTTTAATTTTTCGTCCCTTCATTCCACTCGGTCCATACTTCCTTGAATCTTTATTGGTGGTCTAAGCCAAAAGCCACAATACATACTAATAACCTTCCTACTTGTTGATGATAAAGTATTTGATAAAGATAATAAATTGATTAATGGTACAACAATAACTCTAGGAGATTTGGTTTTTATTAAATGTTATTAAATATTGGAGACTCTTGGCTTCCAAAAGACATGGAATATGATTAGAACTAGTTGTATTTTTTAAAAATTGATCAGGGGAAAATTATAATAAACAATTATAACACTCATAGATTTATTATATATACCAAATCATCATGACAATTTATAAATGTATCTCAATATTTTAAAAAATTCAATTTGTGTAAATTCATTTATTAATGCGCATCATTTTTTATTAATATAAATTATTTATTTTGTGTTTCATTTTAAATACACTTGAATTTGAAAAAAATAAAGAAAAAACCACCATACATCATATTATCATACATCAATAATTATGCAAAATATTTATCAATGCAATTTAAATACCAAGATGTATCCAATTCATGCTTAATATTTTTCCATACAAAAGCAAATCACATACAATATTTTAAAACATTTAAAACAAAAAAAACTACAAGAAAAATCAAAATTGATAATTATATGAAGCTAGAAGTGATTACTAAAAGGAAAAACAATAATGAAGACAAAACATATGAATGAAATGCTAGAAGACAAAAAATATATGAAGTACATAAAATGAACACAAATTTTACGAGACATGAAAAAAATTTGAAAGATATTGATACAATAAAATTTCTAATACAAAAAAAATGTACGAAAAACGAAAATTGGAAATAAAATACAACATATGTGTCAAAAGGGATTGACATAATAACATTGATGTCCAAATAAAAAATAAAAAATTTACAAAGTTAAATATTTTCCCATCGCACATATTAATTCAAAATAATATATCATGCTTACAAAAATACAATAATTTCATCAAAGTTGATTCATTTGAACCTAATTATTGTTGTGTTTGTAATGAAAATTATTTTTGGAAAGAATTAATAATATGCAATATATAAAAATTGAACAAAAATATGAAAATATGAAAATATTATTAAAATTGAATTTTAAATATCATCTACCAAACAATGATGATACTATTCCACAAGAACTTATAGTAGACAACATGCATACATGTGCATTTAGAACTAAATGGGCTTTTACTTACAAAAAGAGGTATTTCAAATATTAAACTAAAATTTTCCATATGTATAACTTGTCATACTTCTATTGAACATAATAAAATCCCAAAACTTGCATTAGCAAATGGTTTATGAATTGGAATTACACCAATGATGCTACCCAAATTTTAAATGGTAAAAGACATTCTAGTTTCAAGATATCAATGTCGAACTATATTATTTAAATTAAGACATACAAATAAAGGTGGTATAATTGAATAACATGCACTTAAAGGCAATGTAGTAAGTTTTGCATGAAACCCTAAACATGCAATTGAACTTTTGGGTGAATTGCCATTGTCATTAGAATCATTGTCTAATTTTGTTGCAGTCCATTTTGTTGGCATTACACACCCACCAATAGAAGTAGATAAAAGTTGTAAATTTTTATACATACGTAAATATGTAGTAACCTTATGGTTTACATGGTTGAAATTTAATCACATTGGATACATGTGTACAACAAGCAATACACATGGATTAAATGTATTGTTGGACAACAATATATTGGATCCTATATTGAAAGAAATATTCAAGTCAACAAATATAGAATTAACAAATGCAAAACATTGTACCAACATCAACAACCTACATAAACAATTGAGCAAATGCAAATGCAAATTTTTTTTAAAAAAAAGTTGAACAAATTATGGAAACACCTAGTTTATAAATAATGATGGGATTGAAATAAATTAACATGAACATATGATACATGCATTACACAATTTAATTAATCATCAATATTTATCTTTCAATCATCAATCCAAAATGATCAATGAAATACAATAATCCAACCTTATTGTCGTGTATGTTTCTTAACTTGTTCCCTTTTGGGATCAATATTCCTAAAATGCCAAATAGACCAATCAAAGTATCATTACAAATGCATATAAAACACTTCATGAATTTAAATGACACACAATATAATTTTTCAAAACATAATTTGTTTTTAGTTTTTGTTTTCAATGTAATATACCAAAGACAAATATGTTTCGAAGCTAAATTAACTGTGTCTAGATTAAAAAAAAATGAATGAAGAATTTTTTAAAAATAAATTACAATCAACAAATTTTGATGGAATTATGAAAAATCCATAAAACACAAATGGCGACACAAATGTAAATAGGGTATTACAACATATAAATGTGTTTAACAAATATGTTATGGCTTATTGAAATAGTCGCACAACACATAGAAATCAAATATTCAATATGATAAATTACATAAGGACATCAAGTTTTTTTTTTACTTTGAATCTTGCATTTGTCGATTGTCCTTTAATCAATGTCTTAATTGGACAAGACATAAATCTTGACATGTTTTATGACAATAACATGTTAAATAAAAATGTAAAATGTAAACAAGCAACCATAAATCCTAAAGTTCAGGCAATTTTTGTACACACTATTGTTAATGTTATTTTCAAATATATGATACAAGTTTTTAAAAAAACTTAATTAATGAAAATACAAATGTGTTTGGTCAAATTAAAACTTATTAGGGTTGTTATGAAACAACAAAAAATGGCAGCTTACATGTATACACATATTTTTGTGGTTCAACAATTACCTAGATCCCAACGCATTGATTCAAACATTTATGTGATGATGAAAGTTTTCGAGAAGACATGATCGATTATTTAAACAACATCATAACACGAAACATTGACAAATATGAATTATCTAATCCAATAACACAAAATAATAATAACAAACATGATGATCACATACACCCTGCATGCATTACAAGACCCTTGATATTAATGAAAAAGATTTCCATTAATTAATTGACAAAGTTGTATCTAAATTAATGAATGTATGTAATCATCATATTTGTAACCCTACATGTTACAAATCGGATGTTGATGTTTCAAAACTTTGTAAGTTTGATTTTCCTCAAACATTAATCAATAAAACTCATAAATGAAATTGGATTATTACATATTAAGAGAACAAAGAAATGGTTAAATAATACAAATCCATGGATATTATCGGCATCCAGATGTAACCACGTGATTTAAAATTTATAATGGCTTTCTTGGTAAAGATAGTAAATCATCCATTTATTACATCACAAATTACATCCATTTATACTACACACATGTATTCCCTTTTACAAATTATAATTCAACAAATTGAAACAATTGATAGTAACATAAATGTGTATGATTCAATCAACAAAAGAGCTCAATTATTTATGAAATTTACCAAATCACATCATTGATTATGATTTCACATATGTCCCATACATAGTTTATCAACATGGATAAATGAACAAAAAAACAAAGAAGTGAACCAAAATAAAAACAATAATTTCATAAATGAAAATTTTGAAACATTCACAATTGCTAGAAATTTAGGAAATTTAGAATATATAATACACAATTTTCAAATTAATTACCAACAAATACCTTTTTAAATTGTTTTTCCATATGAATTTTCTAACATAATAAATAAAATAAAAAATATTCGTAGTCATCGATTTCATTGGGATCACCTTCAATACAAAACACATATATATAATACCTAAAATACTAGTCCTTCAAAGCTATACAATACCATCACAAAAACCCAATCCAAAAAATTATGTTTGAACAATTTCTATTATCTTTTCTTGATGGCAAACTTTGTTTCATATCAAAAATGATCTTTCTATGTCATGGGAAACAACATTGAATGAATCATTTTTGAAAATTTTCAACTCTACAAAATAGATAATTATAAATGTCAACATTGACATCAATGTAAAGATCAAAAGACGCAAAAACATTACTTATAATTTCAATTAAAAATGAGTTTCATGATAATGAAAATGAATAATCAATAACAAGTCCTCTTTATTCATAACAAGGTGAAAACATGATACATGAAGAAATTACAATACAATGTAATACTAAACAACAAGAACAAAAACCTAACAACTATAAATAAATTACTTATTATGTAACACAAGTAACTTAATAATACATAATTGAAAATTTTAAAATGGAAAATAAAAAACATATATAAAAAATGAAATAGATGACATAAATATGATAACTAATGAACCTCAAAATAATATTGGATTCAACATGATAATTTAATGTATCCACCCATTAACATTTTTATTGATTTTAATGAATTCATACAAAAACACAAAATGTTATTAGACATAAATGAATGTCATATTTAAGAATGTCATACCAATAGCACCCATAACTAGAATTTTTCAATATCATCATTTCATATAGGATCAAACACTTTTAAAACTTTTAATATTAATCATTATCAATTACCACTTGCTCCAACTTTTTGTTTGATTGGCTTTAAAGCTCAAGGACAAACATTTGAACAAAACCATTACTCCCAAATGCCTTAAGGAAAAGAAACAAATGCAACATGAAGTGTGTAAGACTAAAAATGACAACATTATTGAAATAAACGATGATTTAGGCAATGCCACGAATAATGATGATGTCATACATTCTTGGCATGAAGAATTTCAATTAACAAAAGAAGATGAAACATACTTCTTAATCCAAATGGATGGTTGAGCGACCAACATTTGGGAATAGTTATGCAAACATTACATAAAGACAAATTACAATTTCTAAGATACAAAAAACACACTTATGCAATTATGGGAACAATAAACAAAATCATAAGAAAATCCCTTCAAGATGTTTTCATAAAAAATAATAATTGACTTTTAGTCAAAATAAATGCTTTTGCAATTGATTCACATTGTATAATATATGATTAAAGAAGCCATTAACAAAACATTGCCTAATAAAATCATACAATTATTTTAAAAATTACAAATGTTGAGCAATTATATACACGTATGCAAATTTCATGCAACAAATAAATAATTCATGATGCAATATTTTTACAACAACATATGTAATAGATATAACATTTGGAATTAATCCAAAAAAATCAAAATATATTTTATCACAAATGAGATTACATTTTAGAAACAATATGAATAATAAACATATTTTTCCTTTCCAAAATACCCAAAACAAAACACCAATGTTAATTTTACCCTATTAACATCATTTTAACAACATTAAATTAAAAAAGAAACACTTTGGCTATACCAATAAATAATGGTTATTTGGTTTTCTCAATTAAAAAAATAAATATGAACAAGTATCATAACTAATTAAAAAAGTTTAACATACTTTTCAAAATTGGCATGATAAGCCATTTGGGTTTGATGAACTAGATATTCATAATTAAACAATTACAACTACATCAATGCTTTGAAAAACTTTAGATTCTTTTGTGCATGTGATTATTTTTAAAATGCATCATTCACCAGTTTCACCTATTCATTCAACCATTACAACTTTAAATTTTAATGGTTTATTCAAATTATAAGCCAAATTGAAATCCATTATTACATTATGAAAACCTTTGATAAGTCATAGAATGTAAAAAATAATTAATTAAACGAAATAACATAAAGTGAAATACACAATTTTTTTAAAAGATAAAATTGATTATAATAAAATTATTGTGGCCACACAAAATAATTTAATCATTGTCAAAAAAAATTCTTTCAATTCTCCTCGTTCCTAACTTCCATGTCTTCTCTTGGTTCAAAATTCATTCATGTGGTCATTGGGCCGATCTCATAATTATTATTATTATTATTATTAATGTTGAATTTATTTTTAAGTATTTTTATTTTCTAAAGGGACAATTGAAAAATCAAATGGAATAATTTGAAAATAATCATTTGTTGGAATGGAATACTCAAAATTAATGCAACCAACAAAACTTGAGTTTTTAGTTCTAATTCATTAAATCGTATTTCAAAATGCAGTTTAGGATGCCAAATTACACCAAATTAAAAAATAAATTTCGTTATATTTTTACTAGGTTTAGGTTAGTTTTCTTTTCATTTCAAATGTTTTAACAATTACCTATAAATATTTCGCCATTAATTGTTAAATTTCCTTTTGATATATCTTGTGAGATGATTCTCACATGTGCATTTGAAAATATTAATCTTAAATAAGGTCATTTGTAATCCATTTCATTTAAGTATCATTGATTGAGTTGTTGATGCCTAAACAAAATGCCCCAAATTTGGTAAAATCACGAAAAATATTGTTGCAAACAACAACATGCATGCATAAACAAGAATGGGCACACCAAATATATAGTTGTGATGGAAGAGCTTTAAGTTGAAATGTTAATGCCACCACAAGATGGAGAATCATTAAAAATATTGATTTAGGAATGTAGATAATCATAGGAGCGAAAAGTTTTTTGCCAAGATGTTTTTAGCAAATGGCTAAGTGCGAAAAGGAGCATGGAAAATCATAGGAACGCAAAGAGGTTCCTACCAAAATGCTTTAGTGATAGTTTAAAGATTTCAGGTAGTGAAAGTTTATAGAAAATGTTTTTTTACAAAATATCAAAAACATGTTATTCTAACAAAAGGTATGAAACAAATCTCGATGGAAGGTAAAAATTGTTGCATTGGCTAGGTTGTAATATTTTTTTTAAATGCTTATTTTAGAAACTTTTCGAACAAACAAATGAGAGACCTTTTTTAGGAAATGAAATGAGCTTCCATGAAAAAGAATGTGAAAATATATGTAGTTTGAAAGCAACTTTTCATTTCTTAAACATATTGTAACCAATTTCTTAAGTTTAAGATAATCTTCAAAACTAACATAATATAAGTTATGTGGGTTTGGTGCGTTGGTAATACATTTTTGTGCCATTATGGATTTTGTCTTACTCCATTAATATAAATACCACGTAAAAATATTAACTAGGACGTTTGAAATATTGTTGGAGAATTCCTTATTAATGTTGAAGAATTACATTTAATAATTATGTCATTACTGAAATGAGACTATCAACAACAAGTGGGAAAATATTCAAGTTTTAATAAATCATAAACATACATGCCATGTTTCTCTCATAAAGTAATATTTTCACTCATAGGCACCACTACCATTATTCAAAATAATGTTTTCATCATCTCCTCCCTAAGTTTCTTACGACAACTTTACGCTTATACCGATATAAACTCTATCAATTATAAGAAATGGTTGTAACCATTTCATGTCATATCAGTAGGTAGTTACCATGTTTGTTTATCATGTCAACATAATGAACTTACTATCTATGGTCTTATTGACATGCTATGATTTGACATTTCCCAAAAGAGACTTGGTTAAATTTGTTTAATATTTTTATTTTTTACCGACATGAATAAGTATTCCCCTTACATTATCCCCCTCTTAGTGTTGTAATGTCCCCACATAGCTGCACACACATTTCAGTTACACATATTGCAAAAGTTTTCTTATTTTACTACAAGTTCTTAATTCCTATAACATCTTACTTTGGCATTATATATTAGATGTGATGTAGTGAAGAAGTTGTCAATTTCATTATTAGAAGACTTTACTACTTCCTTGGTATGTGTAATTTGTTGTTTTCGAAAGTACTTGCTAGTCTGTTCAATATTCATAGGGTGTGGTAAACATTGTTCGTAGTGAATGATCTTATTAACACATGGTTCTTTAAACATTTTTTCAACCAAATGCCTTGTTATTAAGATGGCTACCCATGGGGATAATTTGTCTATTCCCAAATGTGCTTATCGAATAGAATATTTAGTATGTTCATTTTCAATAGTCTTTTAGCCACGGCGTGATCTACAATGTTAGTGAGACAAGTTAACTCCTAGTAATCATCCATGACTTCCTTCCATTTCTTAGGTTGGGTCTTGGCCTTACTTTCTACATGATTTATAATAGCCTCCATCCATATCAGAAGGAAAGTGGGTCTGTTGGATGTTAAGGTTTGATGGTGATAATAATAGTCCTCAAATGTAATCTCCAACTTACAATAATGTCATAGTCCATAGAGTCTTGAATAACCTACCTCAAACTCTAGAACATTGTATCCTTTACGTTGGTGGTATTAATGTAGCAACACATAATGCCATATGTTAAATACTCTTTCCATTTTAGATCATCTATTGCCCACATAAAAAGAAATCGACTATTTGTGATGTGTGCTCCTATCATAAAAAGTGTTACTCCTACCCATAAATAAATTTGGAAACGATGCATTAGGTAGTACATATTCGGATTAGGAATCGTTAGCATGATATATTCCATTTTTACATTATATGGAGCATATCATTCGTGTTGTAAGGTCTAATACATGTTTTTTTTGTTAGTGTAATATGTTCTACATGTGGTGGCATAGTTCCAAAAAACGTTTTTTCACCCAAGTTTCTACTCCTATTTTTGTATCAACTTTCGATATCTTAAATCCATTAGTTGGTTCTTAAATGGCTTCCACCTAATTTGTAATTTTTTTTTCATTTAACAAGTTTTTTTGTTACATTTTAGAAGTAAAGTTTTGATAATGGAGTTATTTCATCCTCATTAGATATATCCACTATTTTTACATTTGCAAGATTTTTTTTTTGATTAAAAAAATTATATAACTTTAATATTTTTGGTTCGGTCTTTTAGTTAAATACCTTAGTGTTGATGGTTTGATTTTCTTTTCTTCATTGCACAAGTTTATGTCTTTTGATGTGATAAGAACCTGGAGGAGTTATTGATGTTATGTTTCATGTTGTAAGCATCATGTTTTAGTTTCTTTTCAATAAAGATTTATGTTTATGCTTGATTATATGTCCTACTTATTAACATGGTATTAAAGTTTAAGTTGTTTGGTGAGAAAGTTGAAAGAGATCTAAAGTTATAATTTTTTTTAATTTATAATTTAAAAATCTCTTGTAATATCATAGGAGTTTGTCAAATGTAAAAAAATATAAAAGAAGGGAAATAATGTGAAAAAAAATAAAAGAAAGGAGGTGAAAGGAGATTAACTATCATGGACACCATCATCACCTATCATTTGCATCATCGTTAACATCAACATAGTCACCTATATCATTTTTTGCATCATTGTTAATTCTTAATTATCTTTAAATTAACCCTTGGATAAGTTTTAGTTAATTTTTAATTCATTATTAGTTAGGTCAGTGCACACATGGAAACATTGATGGAAGCTTCCTTGAGCTAGGTCCTCAATGGGGTATAATATGAACTAACCTTTCGTTAAATTTTAGTTGATTTTTAATTCATTATTACTTAAGAAGCTTTTTAAGAAAATTTCTTAAATTCTGCACACATAGAAGCTTATATGAAAGCTTCTTTAAGCTAGGTCTTTAATGGGGTATAATGTGAACTAACCTTTTGTTAAGTTTTAGTTGATTTTTAGTTCACTTTTAGTTAAGAAGCTTTTTAAGAAGTTTTCTTAAACTCTACACACATAAAAGCTTCTGTGAAAGCTTCCTTGAACTAGGTCCTCAATAAGGTATAATATGAATTAACCCTTAATTAAGTTTTAATTGACTTTAAATTCACTATTACTTAGGAAACTTTTTGTTCGGTGCACACAAGGAAGCTTTTATGGAAGCTTCCTAGAGTTAGGTACCCAATGGGGTATAAATAGGGGTAGGACCTCTCATTACCTTCAGTTTATTCAACACTAATTTGTACTATGTTTCCTTGTCATAACCTTTGTTTTTATATGTTATTAGAGTAAAATTTTGTTTGAATCAATTTTTAGCATACATCATGTTCTTGCTTTGCATCTTTATGTTTCAAGTTTTTGATTAAACTTAGGTTTGCATTTCTTATAATTCTTATTTTCCTTACTATGTCCTTCACTTAGTTCTAATTTTTATAGTTTTTATGCCTGTGAAATTAACATGTTAAAATTGTGAAAATCAAAATTTCATATTTAAATTTGATTTTGATACTTGGAAGGATTGTAAAATATTATAATTTTTTTTCTATTTTTCATTTTTCAAAAGAAAATGATATGTTTTGTGAAAGTTATGAATTTTTGAATTTTTTTTGTCAAATTAAAATTTTTGGTCATATTTCCTTTGTTTGGGCGTTTTTGGATTTGCAGTTTTGAAATTTTATTGATCATAAAACATTACATATGTGGGAGGCATTTGATCCCATTTGGATATGTACTTAAAACGATCCAAGTGTCTAAAGTTTCAGCCTTTTTAAAAAAAAGTTATTTCATATTGAAAGTGATAACTATTTTTTATCATCATCAATAGTGCTGAAATTTTGAACAAATGTGGAAGACATATATTTAATGTGTCTCCCAAAATTTCAAGTAGTTTGGAATTGTTGAGAAGGAGTTGTAAGTCATTTTGTTTTCGAGTCTTAATTTGAGGTGGTTTAAAAAAAGTAATAAAATTTGTCATTTTATGAAGTTAAATGAATTGAAATTTTGAGAGATAATAATAAACATAATTTTTCATGTTGCACAAAATTTTTAAATCAATTTGAGTTCATATGTGAGTGATGTAACTTTGTAAAGTTGCTAATGACAAAAGTTTACATTTAAAAGATATCAAAACAAATTTTGAAGTGAAACAATTACAATTTGGGGGAATTTGAGGGAAGGAGTTTCGACTTTGAAAATTGTGAAGCATAAATACATTATCAAGACCTTCATGCAAAAATTTGGTATGTAATCATATATTTAATATCATACAAAATATTATATAAAATATGTACATACATTTGAAACTTATGTATAATATAAAATCTCGTATAATGTTCAAAATACACATACGTATGCAAAGTCCATCTTGTTCAACTTTAACTTTAACCCTAATCTTAGAAACCTAAGGAAAAAACTCTAACCTTAACCCTAAAAACCCAAGGATTTTATTTTTTTCTTGAAATAAATTATTTGTGAAACCCCAAGAAGACATTGAATCTACTTTGAGAGATGGTAAACGGTCTTTTTAAAATTGCAATTGAAAAATTAAACAAGAATAATTTTCAAATGTGAAAAAATTTAAAATTATGAATTTTTTTAAGGGGAAAAACTATTGGGAGCTCATAACTAGTGATGAAAAATAGCATATTTTCCTAGAAAACTCCACACAACAACAAATTCAATTCAACAAAACTTGATATGAAAAAATTAATAAAGTTTCGTATTGATTTTCTATGAATGTGTTTAATTCGATGATTATGCATATTCAAGATGCAAAATCACCAAAATAAGTTTGGAATACATTAGTGAATATGTACATCACTAATACATAAATTTGCAAAATGTAGTTCAAATAAGAGTTGCATAATTTGTAGAAAAATAAAATGATCAATAAATATTTTACAAAAGTGAAAAACTTTACAAATGCTCTTGCATTTATAGAAACCTTTATACATGATGAAATTCAAGTGGTTGTGACCTTGAATTATTATGGAAAAAACTATAGTCAATTCCAAACTTTAATTGTAGTTTGAGAAACATTTTTCTATTTTCAAGAATTGATAATTTTATTTATAAGTGCAAAGATGAGAATCGTTGATACTTTATTGAGTAGATGATTAAAAAAATGTCTTCTATTCAAATATTAGTAAAGATAAAGGTAAAGGTAGCGGTAGAGGTGATAAAACTTCATCTTGAGGTCAACAAAAAAAAAATTGCGCTGTGAACATTCTAAAATGAAGGTCAATTTCATGGAGGTGGATTTGAGTTTAAGGGGGGATGTTTAAAATTGAAGTTCAATTAGTTAAGTTTTCATTAATTATGTTATTTTCACAAGGTTGAATTACTTTTTTTACTTATATTAGTTTGGATATTTTTCATTTAGTCTTTTAGTTGAATAACTTGCTATTAATGGTTTGATTTTTTTTTTTTTCATTCCACAAGTTTGTGTTTTTGATGTGACAAAAACTTTGAGGAATTATTGATATTATGTTTCATGTTGTGAACATCATGTTTTAGTTTTTTTTCAATAAATATTTATATTTGCACTTGAATAAATATTTTATTTGTTAACATTAATTACCATAACATAAAACATATAATTATTTTTGTACAAAAATATTTGAATTCATAAATTAATATTTACATTAGGAAAATTGTGAAAACTTCGTTGAGGTGACATATCTCCACCACGAGCTTAACCATGAAACATTCAAGCTTTGTCTATCCAAAGATTGGAATATGTTCACACAGAATTCTGAAAAGGAACAATAGTAGAAATGCATTGATGTTTGTCCTTCATCTGGAAAATAGAAATAATGCATTCTG
>Ga0209208_10004297_pt1 | contig 20285 bp, 11 predicted proteins | sample S1TSphfallax_3_FD_187694 | JGI IMG/M metagenome (GOLD analysis project Ga0209208, IMG submission 187694) | Host-associated microbial communities from peat moss isolated from Minnesota, USA - S1T2_Fd - Sphagnum fallax MG (SPAdes) (version 2) | ecosystem: Host-associated > Plants > Peat moss >...
TTTTTTTTTTTTTTTTTCCTGGGTGTGAAATTTCGTCAAAATGCGAAAAATAAGAATAAAAGGGACTATTCTATCACAATATTCCCATTTGAAAACCTCATTGCCAAATTTTGAGAAAAAAGAACTTTTGGAAAAACTTTGGCCACATTTGGACTTTGCTTTCTAATTTGGTTGCAGTTTTTCAATTAATTAAAAGAAAAGAATGTTAATTCCCTCTCGAGATGCTAAGCAAATGATGCAACATCTGAAATTCGGTAAGTTGTAACAAATCACTGGTCCATTCAAGCAAGGTTTTTTGAAAAGTTTTTTAATTAAGTAGGTGGACTGGCAATCATCATCCACAAGAGGAATGGGCCACATTTGGCTAAAGGTCAGAAAGTAAACCAAATTGATTTTTAAAGAGATTCCTGCTTAGTTCTGGCGACCAATAAAATCTCTTCATCTAAATATAGCAGCAAATGACCTTTTCTTCCCTCAAAATATGGCGACTTTTGCAGTTGTTTTCAATAAAGGCCCTTGCACAATCCCCATTGAGGGGGGGGGGTGCGTGGTCCAATCCCAATTTCTCTATTTTAATTTTGGGGGCATTGAGAGACTACTTAGAAGGGACTACAGATTCCGATTCTAGAACGATGTACCACCCTACCTGCCTATCAAGTTGGTCTAAAATAAATCAAAGTTAAAGTTAGGGTTCTTAAAAATTTAATCAATTGTCTTTTTTTCTTTTTTCTTTTTCGATTTTGTCATGTAGGTCAGTCTGGTAATCATCCACAAGAGGAATTGGTCAAATTTGGCTACAGTTTAGAGAGGAAAGCCAGGGAAAATTTAAGAATCTTGCTATATTTGGACCACCTGCTGGAGCCTCAACCCTAATATCAAAATATGACAATTTCAGAAAACGTTTCCTCAAAATCTGGCCTCTTTGGAGCATTTTTTCCACAAAGTCTTTTAAATCATTTTTTTTATTGTTGCCAAGTGACCTAAATTTGCTAATAGAAAAACTATGGGGAAAGCGCCTAATAATTACCTGACTATTGTGCCTAATTCTTGTAAAATATGCCCAGAGATTGCCTCATTTCTCAAGAGTATAACAAAATAACCCTAATAATTAAAATTCTTCCAAAGTAGGATGAACACATGAATTTGGCAAATCCAGTCCTTAAGCATGAATCCTAAAGCATTATAGCTCTGCATGAAATAATGCCATGTGAGCACAATTCTTCAAACTTAAATAGAAGGAGGACTAGACACCATGCTTGACATGACCAATGCTTAAAAGATGTTCCTTACATCTTTCAAACATTGATGAATGCAACTTAAGTATATGTGTACCTTAAAGCTCCAAGTCCCATGTGTTGATTTCCACCCATCCTCAATTCATTAGCCTAATTAGAACAAAAGTTAGAACCTAAAAATTCCAAATCCATTTGTCTAATTGACTTCTCCAACATTTAATAAAATATTAAGCAGGAAAATGCCTAACATGGTAGGGCAAGATAGGCTAGTTTTCATTGGGTCCCACATTTTGAGGAATGTTTACGGTTATTCTGAACCATGGGTTCATTTTTTGGGAACATCATGGAACAATTCCTATTTTAACTGTTGCTGGTTTTAACTTGACCTAAGTGAAAGAGCCATTCTGCGACAAGCTGCTTGTTTGTTGTTGGTGCAGACTTTGTTTGTGTGTGTGTGTGTGTGTGTGTGTTTGCGGGGACAATTAGCCACAAATTCTGTTTGACCTTTGTGTGTGAAATAATAGACATGTAAATACATATTATATCATATTATATACTCAACAAAAGAAAAAGCTTTATGTAAGTTTTATATGTTTTTTTATTGATATACTTTTATATATTTGATCGGGCATAACTATTCCTCATGTACCTAAGGTAATTGATTTATCATTATCCTAACTTTGGAGATCTCCACCATCCAATTTTGGAGGTACTATTAAGCATTGAATCTTTGAACAAATTGTTATGATGCCTTGTAATCATATGAACATTGTGAAACTCTTGGGTGGATGTGTTACCGTGATTATATTTTGCAATTCATGTAGAATTTGTACTTAATCTAACAAAACCACATTAATCCATGTAATTTGCGATTGGTTATATTGAACCTTAATCGTGCATGTATTAATGTGGCTAGGCAATGTTCAGGGTGACTATGATGCTACACAATGGGTTTAATAGTACAATTTCAAGGTATATTATGTACATAGCCATGATTATAATACTTGTCAAGGGAGACAATATAGTGATCTTTGTACACAATAACTTCCTTCTGCATATTGTAAGTTTAACCAAAGGGCTTCAATTAGGGTTTAGGGTTTTCCTTGTCTATATGGTTTAATCAAGCCCCTTGAAATTCCCTCTACAACCACCGTTTGCAACATGGTCACAATTTCTCTCCTTTAGGTATGCTTCTTCTTCTTCACAATCTACATGCATTTTTTTGGTTGTAGTAGCATTGCTTGTGTAGCCTTCACAATGTCCTCCAAAAGAGCCTCTTGACTCATCTTTAGAGTTGGGCTTTTTTTGACAACCTATATCACCACAATTTTTCAAGCACCTGCCTAAGCGTTGATGTTGCTTGGGAGTTGAAAACCATTGGGGAAAATATTGGAGCTCATTTTGTGTATATCATCGTAGTTTCATATCATCTGGTTTCCCCAAAATGCAACTTGGTTTCACAGCAAACGCATGATTTTCTTGTGAGGTGAACTCTACACGATTGCAACATAATGCTCATTGTCAAATCACATAACATGTGCTGAAATCTATGAGATTACAGTAGGATCAGAAGCTTGTCATAATGGCTGTAAAAATACAGCAAGTCCTCAAGCAGTTCACTCCTGCAGCCAAGTCAAGTAGCTAGGGGACTTTGAGGATTGGAAGCAAAAGGCCAGTTTGCAGAGAGGCAAGCAAGCAAGTCTGTTGATTTTCATTGTGCCAAGATACCCCAGGTTTTCTAGAATACAAGAACTTTGCTCCTCTAACTGCAAAGTTCAAAGTTCTAGCCAAGTCTTGTGCAGAAGTGGGGACAACACTTGCATCAAGTAAGTAACCATCCACATTTCACCAAAGCTGGTCCTGACGTTTGAACTGCAAATGAATCTCCCACAATCAAGTTTTGCTTGTGCACTCTTCCCCCACTACTGTGATGCATGCACTAAGCACCTCTTGGCAAATCTTTAGCATAACAAGCTGACTTGTTACCACAAAGTTGCAGATTCTGCACTGAAATGAAGGGGGAAACTTTTAGGCCCGATCTTCAAGCCCACTTTGTCAACTCAAAGATAAACCATTCGGTGAGTTTCACTGTTTGAACCACTCATTCAAAGTTCAAAGAGTGAGCTTCAAAGCCAATAGGCTAGATGCAGCAAGGCATATTTATATATAACCTTTTATCACAGGTTTATTAGGGCTTAGGATTTAGTCTTTGATCCGAGCCGTCATAGCTAGCCAATACCCACTATAGCCAAAGTAACTTCAGTTGTTATTGGGTCACTGTGAAGTATTATAGTTACTGAAATTCTGGAAACCCTAGGGTTTTGGAGGACTTGGTGGTACCTTTTTTTCCTTCCTCACTCAAGCTTGGAATGGGCATACAAATCCCAAGAAGAGAGAAGCTTATGTACGTATGTAGAATTGAAATAATATTTCTTTTGATAGCGTACATTGTATGTTTTTGTTTGCTGTTATCAGGTCAAGGTGCCAGAATGGTGTCCTCAAGGCTGAGGACCGTCCTCTTTGTTGGACAATTTGTTGTATTCACTGAAGCATCAATCTATGGATGCTTAGTAGTGCCTACGATACTGAGGAAGTAATGGAATTGTGCCCATGTCGGAACTGTTTGAATCTGATGATCCAACTTGTACACCAAGTCAACATGATATGTAGTATTATGAAAATTGCAAAACTTTTCTGGTATTGTCCAGCAGAGTTTTTCTTGTGAATTTTATGATGTAGCCACGGTGGCAATCATCCAAAAGAGGAAAATTTAGCCACAGTTTGGAGTAGAAAAAAATAAGAATCTTGCTATATTTTGGCAACCTGCTGGAACCTGTTGCCTACATATGGTGATTTCAGAAAAAAAATTCCTCAAAATCTGGTGACTTTGGTACTTTTTTTTTCACAAAAATCCTTTGTATTAGTGGCACCGGATCCTTTTTATCTCCAAGTAGTGAAAATTCACAAAAGAAAGAACGATGCTGCCCAGGTGTCTCAAGACTTGTGATATATATATCTTTCTAACTTTAAAATTCCAATTTCCAGTGTGATGTGTGTGCAAGTCAGACATATTGTTGTCCCTTACTTGTAATGGAAGCCATGAAAGAAAATGGTCATCAAGCTGGAAATTGCATTTCTACACAAAGACAAGTTAGAGTAAAACTTTTGCTGTTATAAAAAATAAGAGAAAAGGTTCAGAATTCATGGGTGGGACCATGATTTCAAAAACCTGCAGAATAATCACATTGAGTTTTGACAAGTCAGAGAGTCAGCAGAAGAAGATCAGGGCACAGTTTTAAGAGCTGTATTTACAGAGGGTCTCCTTGGGAGGTTCTAGTAAGAGTTGATGCTCATAATCTCCTTACCATATCTTCATGACTTCAGCTTATGACTTCAGCTCCATGCAGGCCTTATATAAGTAGGTGAACATTGTCATTCACAGCTACACAAACAGAAGAGACTGGTCACACCCAGACAATTTCTTTTTAGGAAATTGTGAAGTTGTTTCAGGGGAGAAAACCCATTGTTCAAGAAGTGCACCATTTGTTCATTCCAGAGTCCACATAAGTACACTGTATATTACATAAGTGCAATACATTTATCTCAGGGCATCAACATACATGTTTCCTCGGGCCTTTTTTACTTCATGTTGCAATTCTTTTGCTAACCCATAACAAAAGTTATTCTAGGGCTATACTTGCTTGCCTTCTTCCAAACAGCAGATGAACAAAAATCACAAAGACGGGTACTTATAAATATTTGCTTGCCATTCTGAGGTTTAACCTGGCTTAAAATTTGATTGGGTCTGATTTTTCTGATTTTTGAGGTTGCAAGAAATTGGTGATAAATTGGTTTAGGGTTTCTTACCTCTAATTGTCTAGATTTGTAGGGGCACTCAGTAAAAGATAATTCACCTCTATTGCTGCATAGTTAGAAAAGGATTAAATAGACTGGAACTCTGAAGGAATACAGCTAACTCAACCCTCCTCTTGAAACAGAAAAAAGAAACCAGAGAAAAGCACAACAATATGAGAAACCCGCTATGAGAAACCTTTTTATTTCTCTCTCTGTCTAAGTTGTGCAAATTCCCAATTGGGACCAAAGTGTTGCAAAGTGCTCAATAGCACTGCAAAAAGATGAACTTAGGTTTTGACTGATCCGTGCAACATTTTGTCTTGTAGTGACAAACAGATCTTTAACAAGAGGCCCCATTGCTATTGCTCAGAGCTATGGAGCCTCGGCTGATATGTACATACAAAACACACTTAAATGAAATTCCTCCATGAGAGAGAGAGAGATCACTTTCTTTTTAATTCGGTGTGGAAGAAGATTTGAGACATGATTTTCATGATCTGAATAAAGGCACCATGCAGTTTGTGTAAAGTGGGCATGTGATTTTGCTCAGTTCAGCAAAACTGATAATATCTGCAGGCAGCAAAAATCATGGAGACAGCTAGTAGCAGAAGCAGCAATAGCAGCAGCAGCCACCAGCAGCAGCCCCCAGTGCAATGCAACAAGTACAGTTTATTATTATTCAAAACTGATGGGGTGCAAGCTCTATACCTATGATGAGGAAACAGGGAGCTTGACAAAAGGGTCTGCAGATTTCTAAAGCTAACTCTTGGACATCTGAATGAATGAATGGGTATAGTTAATATTCAGTTCTCTGACTCTCTGTAGGTTCTATCAGGTTTCAACTCATAGAGAGACCATCTTCATTTACAACAAGGGCTAATAACACCTACTACTTCCAGCAAATTTTGTCTGTCTGCTGGTACCTCAACATCTAGCCTTAGGCCTAGGGTTTCATGCTGGCAAATTTAGGTTTAGGGTTTCATGTTGGCATATTTGTGTGGATTATTAGCTTGAAGGATATTAATTTAACCACTTTGTGAAAGTTTATCTCTAGACCTAATACTTGTATATTATAGATTTCTGTATATGTACCTAGCTACTACTTAGTAGTACTGCCTGTGTCTCTCTCTGCTGCCAGGGATATATACCCAAAGACAATGATGCTGTATGACAAGTTGTTAATTAGTGTAACTCCTACTGCTTCAATTCAACAGCTGTTTATGTGCTGACCTGCAATAACCTTTGACTGGACCTTCTTCATACCCGCGGTCCACCCCCTCTGGTACCAGAAGACAATCATGTTGTTTGGCCCATCCCAGGTACCAATAACTCACCAGAGCTCAATTGCTTCCTTCGAGGGAGAGCGGCTAATATATACACATAATCTCACAATAACTCACCAAGTTGGTCAGTCTGGTATGTGCTTTTGGTACCTTGTGTAGAGTCCAGTCGTGTCAGGGGGGTGTTCGACATCGATACCTCACCAAGTTGTTCTGGTATGTGCTTTTGGTGCCTTGTGTAGTAGAGTCCTGTGCTGTCCAGGGACCAGAGTGTCCATTACTCACTTGTGGCTTTGGTATTTACTCTTGGTAACTTGTATGAAGCCCACTCTTGTCAGGGTTCTATGATCTCTGATAACTCACTAAGGGTCTCTTTTCATTAGGTTGCTCTGACTTGCACACAGTATGCTGTGGTGTGATGTGATCACAGCACCCTATTAAAAGAGAAATCTATTGAAATAGAGCCTTGTTTCTTGCTGCTTGATGAGCCAGTCTCCCTTGGAAAGTTGCAACTAGGTTGAAAATAGTGTCTCTGGTATGTAATGTTAGGAAACTCTACAAACAGTACATATGTAAGGAACTTTCTAGAGAACTTAAAGTGTACCAAACATGTTCTCATTTTCAAAGTGATAGATGTCACTTTCCATTGATTCCAAGTTTGACGTGCACAGCTCTGCATTTGGTAAATGCTTGACCAGCTGAGCTGTGAGGTGATTGTGAGCACATGGAACACAGTAGAATGAAAAGCTGCTATTGAGACAAAACAAATGAGCTAATGAAAAGTGGCCCTAAGTCAATCTAATAGGTATGTGCTATTGGGTTCACTCTTGTGAAAGGGCAGTAACCACAACAATGGGAGGAGGCTCTTACTTACTATTGTTCCAATTCTTTTCCCTTTTCACATATGATGTGATTAGGGTTTAGTTTTGGGTGGAGAGGAAAAGTAGTATGGATTGGTCAAGCTCCTACCCATTCAGGTGAGCTAGGCGATGCACCCAACATAATGGGCAAGCACAAGACCATTCCATGACATTAAGGTCTGGGGTGGGACTTTGACAAAAAATTTAAAAATATTCATGTACAAATTCTGTCACTGTTACAAGTGTATAATCATCACCAAAAGATTATGTCATATAATGTGATCAAGAAAATGACATAATCTTTCACCCCAGACCTCAATGTACAGAGGGAGAAGACATGGGGCACATTGATGATGCAAGGGAGGAAGAGGAGGACAAGTTCTGGGAATGAGACTCGACTAGAGCCCCCACCTAGCATGAACTTTTCTGCCATCAAACCTCACTCCAGGAGTAGTAGTTTGTCTCTCTGCCCCTTCCCCCCCCCCACCCAAAACTTGGCTTCAACTAGGGTCTCATTATCTCCAGGACTTTGTGGGGTGATGCCATTTTGCCTTTAACAACAAGAGGTGGAAAATTGTCTTTTCATGATTCTTAGATTTTATTTGTGGCTTGTTTTAGTTACACTATGTGAAAAAAAACAAAAGAAAACTTGGACAACAAGAAGTTGTTGGTGTTTCATGTTAGTGATATTTTGTATGACAATTTGATCTTCTTCCGCAGCCAACCAAATCCAAAAAGATAAGTAAACATATTATGGGGGAAACACGCAACTGACTTGATCCAGACACCTCTGGTGGTGCTTTCCAACGTGAACTCTATTGTGAAGCAAAATGAGAGAAACAATGGGCCCCAGGTGAAATTTGCATGGATGTTGCAAAATTTCTGCATATCTAGGATTGAAGAGCACCACAAAAAAAAGAAAATTATTGAAGCCAAAGCTGGCTGATCATGATCATGATCATCCCCAGAGATTCTCATTGCTTCTTCTTTGCCAGCTGCTTCTGGGGGCCACAATTTCGTTTAATATCATAAGCAGATGTCCCCAAGGGTTAATCCAGGCTTTGTTGTGGTATAATTGTCTGTGTTGATAGGACACGCGTGTGTAACGTGTGTGTGTTTTGAGTTTATTTTTAACCCTGAAAATTGGGGTGATCCTGGGTCCACAATTGTACATGCCCCATGGATTATTGAGACTTTATTTTTACGGGTTTGTGTGTGTGGGGGTATCTGTATGTGTGTGTTCTGTGTGCCTTTTTTTTTACCTGCAAAAACTCTCCATGTGAACCCAGGGTCATGTACTTGTTCACAGTTGTTTGTTCTATAGGTCCATGTCCATAAGGACCTTTATTGAAGGCTTGTGTGTGAAGGGTGTGCATGTAAATTCATGTGTATTTTGTGTGTATATTTGACCCCGTAAATTTGGGTGATCCAGGTGTGGAGGGGTATGCCATTCATTTTTTAATTCTCTACGTACATGTCTTTAAGGTTATTTGGGGGCTTCTTTATGGAATTGTGTATGTCAGGTGAGCATGTGTATGTGTGTTTCTTTAGACTTTGTGCATTTTTTACCCCAGAAACTTTCGTCATCCTGGGGCCACAATATGTTTGCTCTTATAGTCACATGCCCCTAGGGCTAGGTATGAGAGCTTTGTTGGGGCTTTGTGTGTTTGTGTGTGTGTTTGGTGTGTATTTTTTACCCCAATTCAAACTTGGGTGCTAATGGGGCTATGATTCTTTCTTTGATAGCTACATGACACTAGGGCTACCGGGACTTTCCTTGGGGATTGTATGCATGTACATGTGTTACTTTTACCAGAAAACTTGGGGGATTCTGGGTCCACAATTGTTTGTTGGCCCTCCCTTACAAGGAAGGGATATTGTGTCAAGAGTCATCATGGAGTATACCTAGTGGTTTCAAGTGATTTTTACCCTTAGAAACTAGTGAGATGATTCATCTAAATTTTGTTGTAAAAGAGTTCACATTCATCTTTTGATGTTTTGTTTTCTCAGCCACCCATACCTTCTAACCCGTACACCCAGCTCCAACTGACTTTGTCACCAATCCATAACTTACAAAACTGAATAGGTAATTGCCTTTCCACATAATGGGTAAAACACCCAATGTCATACACAAAACATTTTGGAGTTTTTTCAAAATGTGACAATGTGATTGAAAACATTCAAAAACACTTGTCATGATGAGTGCTTTTTTTTTGGTGCAAAATTTTGCACAAGTATGTAAATAGAAATATGAAAAGGGAATATTTGACTGCCTACTCCATGGTTTTCTTTTAAGAAAAGAGTCACCACATTTTTGAAATTTTTGAAAATCTTATTCCAACATTTCCCTATTGTTTTGGTTTGGTGGCATTTAAAAAAATGTTGAGATAAGTTCCTGCAACTTGTGACCATTTACTGTGAGATGCCTCTTGAGTTGCAAGATGAAATAACAATGAAGAAAAAACAATGATCATGACAATTTTTTCAACAACATAATGATATACCCTATAATTTTATTTTTTAAAAACATTTTTCTTTAGCTATGACCAATTTACTACGCAATATTCATTATCAATATTACATGAATGGTAGGGTCATTGAGTATAACATGCCTTGTTTTATTAGTCACATGACTTTGGGGTTATTAGTGCTTTTTCAAGGGATAGTACTCATGTGTGCATCTTTTACCCAAAAACTTAGGTGACTAGAAGGCCACAATCAAATTTGTTTTACTTAACCCTAGGGTTATTTGGGCTCTTGTTTGTTTGCATTTTAAACTTGTTAGCTCAACAATAATGGGGTCACAATAGTTACTTACACAACTACATGATGACCCTAGGGTTATGGGGGCTTTCTTAAGGGATTGTGTGTGTGTGTGTGTGCATTTTCACCCCAAAAACTAAGAGGTTACAATTGTTTGTCATATAGCTACATGACCCTAGGGTTATTGTGGCTTTCTTAGTGGATTGTATGTAAGTGTAATTTTTACTTCAACAACTTGAGTGCTCTTAAGGCCACAAGTTCGTAACGCTCATTATCATTTCTTTCTAATGAATTTTGTAATTTAGCCAAAGCTACTGCGATCCATAGGATGACTCAATCAAATCTAGCTTTAAAGTAGATATATGAAAGTGTAAATTTTCCATCATCATCCTCCTATATTTAATTGACTATTTGGCTAAACCAATATAGTAATATGATGACTTTTTTTTTTTTTTGCCCCATTGAGTTTTGAAGAGGATTGAAACGCCTCCAAAATCGAAATAAATCCAATTTTCCTTTTTTTAATTTCGCTTTTTGGCGAAACATGAATAGTAATGGAAAAGGCCATTGACGCTAGGATGTGATCGTGGGTGTACCTATTTCTCTTTTTAACCCGAGGAGTGGGGTATAAATAGGTCAGCAGTTTGGAATAAAAGAAAGGGAGTAAATTTTTTAATAGCATCTTTTGCATCACCTGCTACATCAGGATGCCCCTAATTTCCTTGCACCTATGTAGTAACTTTACTAGCCTTTTCCTGAAGTTCTTTGCTAAGATATCTTTCTTTTGCCTAGTGTTTCCTTTTTAATGAATTTTGTGATGCAGCCAAAGTGACCATCACCCAATGCCTTGTTTTTAGTGGTGAATTTCCGCCAAAAAAGTGTGTAATAAATAATATAAAATTCAAAATTAAAAGTGATTTTTTGAACCGTTTTTTATACCCAAAAGTGAGAGAAACAAACAACTAAAAATTGGCAGATTCCTTTCGTTGGTTTGCAAGCATAAAATTTCTACAAAGTTTGATTTTAGAAATTGTGCTTCATGATGTGGTTTATAGCCAAATTTGACTGAATCTTCCTAAAGACAGTTGCCACTTTTTAACATCTTCGTATGCATGGTGATATCCATGATCCGCCACTTACAATACATTAAAAAAATTCCTGAGAAAACACTAGATTCACCCATAGGACAATTGTAACCAAAGTGGCCATTGTCCATAGAAGGATTTAGCCAAATAGGGCTATAAAATCAATATGAAATACACAGAAAAAATTGTTACTTGTAGAATATTTTTGACTACTGAACTGAAAGTTCTAAACATAGAGAATTTATCTAGCGATGTTTAGTTTTAGTTACTTTTGGCGATTGAATTTTTTTGATATTTTTTTGGAGTTTCGCCAGTGTCTCTCCTCCAGGGGCAAGTTTGCTCAACAAACTTCCCACTTTCAAACAAAGATGGCGTAGAATCTTTCTTGTCTGTGCCGCCAGACCCGGATTGAGCGAGCATTCCTAAGCTCTGATCCTTTTTCCCCCATCGCCCACCCACCCAACAGCAGCAGGAGCAGCAGCAGCAGCAGCAGAAGCTCCCCTCCTGTCCTGACACAGCTGCATTCTTTTTCCCGGTTTGTAAAATTTTCTTTGCAACTTCTGGGGATCCGTGTCACGATTTTTATTATTTTATTTTCTCTAGACTTATGCATTGCCGATTCGGTGTACCAAGGTTCATATTTAGATAGGTAGATATTTAGGTCGTTGACGCAGATTTGTGCAAACTGGACTCCTTGATAAATAGATCAGTACTTACGTCGTTGACGCAGATTTTTGCAAAATGGACTGCTTGGTAAATAGATCGATACTTAAGTCGCCGACGCAGGTTTTTGCAAAATGGACTGTTTGATAAATAGATATATATCCAGGTCGTTGACGCAGATTTTTGCACAACGGACTGTTTGAAAAATAGATACATGGGTTTGGTGATCAACACGGCCATTTGCAAAATCCACTCGTTGATAGATAGACAGATACTTCGCTCTGCTGATCAACGCATGAGGTTTTTCCAGAATCCACTGGTTGATAGATAGATAGATAAATAGATAGATAGTGTGGTCGTAGACTTCTAGGTTTTCGCAAGATACCCTAGCATCACGGGGCTGCAGCAGCTTTGTTACACAGCTCATAATTTTGTAGCCTTGGATGGATTCAATGAGTTTATTTTACTTTTTTCCGTTGTTGTGGGTGTATGGTGTTCTTTTGTCAGAGTCTATAAATTGCACGCTGCTGCTTCCGAAAGTTTATATACGAATTGATATTCTCCAAAGTCCAGTAGTAAGTAAGTCGCTGATCTTGAAGTTCGTTTTGTTGTCTTTGATCTTCTTCAGCTGAGTCCAAAATCACAAATGAGTGTAAGAAGTCGCCGCAGTACTCATTCATGAACTTACGCCCGGATAATTAATCCTGCAAGTGATTAATTGCTTGCTCAGAATCTGATTAAGAGACTTCCGCCTACAAGTACTCATATGATTTCAGGATACTTCTGAAACAACGGAATATGGAATGAAGAAGACAGACCCTGCAGAAGGAGAGGTGGTGTAATTAGGGTTTGAGATTGGAGTCGACAAGCTGCTGATCATTGGTGATAATAGCATAGGAGATTAAGGTAACCCATACATGTGTCAGGTTATAGCTGACAGATGGGAGGACCAGGATCATGTCTGATGACGAAGTGTCAAATTTCTTTCACCAGCTAGCTACTTGACATGGAGCAGCTGGTCACGAGTCCTTTGACTACAACTGCAAGCAGATCATGATGCAACTAGTTACTGACGGATCACGACAATATTTTGTATGGCAAACTACATAGCAGCTAGCTAGCTAGCTGGATAATAATAAATCAAGCTCCCACCCGCATGTATGTATATCTTTAGCAAATTATCGCATGTATTTCGAGTTTATATAATATACATATAGCTTGTGCAAGTCCTGCACCTGCAATTCATAAGCTGGTCCTCATGATCAATTTTTAATCTTATTTATAACTTTCCCTGATGACTACATGAAGTTGTAGAAATAAAACCAGCAAGCAGCTGGAGGAAATTCGCAGAACGTCGACCCAGCAGAAACCAACTGGAGATAAGTTGCAGCTGGGTTGGCACATGCAGTAGTCAGCTTGATTTAGGCTCTGCAGCCGGGGCCTGCCTTGCTTGGTGCCATCATCAAGTCTGATCTGCAGCGGAGAAGTAGTAATACAGCCAGTATATATGTTTCTCAGTTTGACTTCTAGCTGTTGGCTTCCTATGTGAGCTCCAGATTTGCATTTCAGTTTTGCTGCAAGACCGGCGGCAAGCTGCTGCACCCCTAGCTAGCTAGCTAGCTGCACCAGCTTCAGCTTGGGAATTCCATGCCCATGAAAACTAGCAACCGGACCGGCTTCCAAAGTTGCAGGTGCAGCTACTCAATGGAAAAGATCTTTTCCATTGAGTAGCTGCACCTGCAACTTTGGAAGCTGGAGACAAGAAGTTGTCTCTCCTGCAGATGCGCGAGAGAACTTTGTTATGACTGAATTCTCATTTTGAGGTTGTATAGTCTACTAATCTTGATATGTTTCTAGCTGATCAGTTTTTTTGCAGAAACTAACCACCTCGATCCGAACTGATCCATGTGTACACTAGAGTGTTCGTTGGACGATCGACTGTTTTTAGAATTGTATTCCGAATCCATTACAAGTAATTAGTACCTTCGAAGTTGGATCATGTGCAGGATGTGATACTAGCTACGCTAAACAATGAGCCGCAGAATCGTAACACTACTGCATCCGATCAAACTTTCTGAATCCCCCATGATCCTTGTCTGCACGGGCAGGCAGTGGTGGCATGTTTTTTGCAGTGTGTCAGAGTCGTGACATCAGCAGCAGTGAGCGAGCTGATCATGAGCTTGTGTGCACAATCCCTGGATCATCACATTGTATTCTTCCAAAAGTCCAGCTAAATTTGTTCAGGACGTTTCCAAACCTTTCCAAGCTCTGTGACTCATTCGCGCGGCCTGCAGAAACCATGGCCCGCCAGGGAATGCACTGGATAGATATACTAAGCGCATGCTGCTCTGCTTCTACGTGCAGCAGATCATGTGTGCAGTGCAATACATGAAAATTTAGCCGTTGAACTGCACTTGTTCAGATTCTTCTCCGTAACTTTTTCTTCCTCCCTCTTCTTCTAGATTCTTCTCGACAACAACTTTGACTTTCTCTTGTTATAGACTCTTGTCCGCAACTTCTTCTTCTAGATTCTTGTCCACAACTTCTTCTTCTTCTTCAAGATTCTTTTCCACAACTTCTTCGTCTTCTTGCTGCTTAAAATGAGGAATCTCTTACACTGTATTACTTAGATTTTAAAAAAGTCTTAGTCACGTACTGAAGTTCATCTGCAACTGCAAAATAAAATAAAATCTCAAAACAATAATGTTCCCAAAACCCAATAATATTAACGAGTTTCTCCCGCACAACTGGAGACTTCTAGCTAGGTTGCAGAAACCCCATGATCTGCAAGACTGTACCACTACGGCTTCTGCTGCTTCTGAGCTGCATGCAAATTTTGACATGATGATCTAGATGCTACTGCAGCATATATAATATAGTCAACCCAAGAACTCTAATAACTGGTTCAAAAACACCGAGTGATCAAATAGTTCTTGCAGAGCTGTTGAGAGAAAATACAGAAAAACACTCTTGGGTTTGGATAAAAGCAAAAAAAAAAAAGGATTCCGTGAGTTTAGCAATTTATTTAGTAAATAAACAACGGAGCAAATTCTCTTTCCTCACAAGTAAGTAAGAAGAATTATAAGAATTTTGCTATCAAAAAGAGAAAACAAACAACGACTACTAACTGCATAGTTTTGGTACAAGTTCTGTTCCAGAAGTTGGGAGCTTGGAATGTGTGTGTGTGTGTGTGTTGTTTTTTATTATTATAATCTCTTTTGGTACGGGGAACGTCAGGACTCATTTCCCTCGAGGTTGCCTGCAGCGCAGCAACAACAACAACAGAGTACTTTAAAACCTGACCTTGATTTCCGCCTCCCATCTTCCCCCCCCCCCCTCCTAACACCTCAACCCCCCCGCCACCCAACAACTGTACCAGTACTTTATTACCCTCTTTATTACCCACCAAGCAAAGGTACTATAATCACGAGAACTGACACACCACAGTCCCGCCCCCGCCCTCAGTCTCTATGGGTTCAACGTCAGAAGACCAGCAGAGAAGAGAAGGACGGATTCAAGATGGAGGGGGGGGGGGGAGGAGGAAGGAAAGAGGTGCAATCTTTCCACAAGCACCCAAAAAACCAAGAGTTCCTAGTATACATACATTTATTTGTACATATTTATGTACATACAGATAGATGTAGAGAGAGAGTGATAGACAAGAACAACATCTTCATATTTCCATTCACCAGAAAAAAACAAGTAGGTGTGTCACACTGTGGCCTTGCCATTTACATTAAAGTATATCTTAAGGCACAAGAAGAATTATGGAAACTCAAATATTTTTCATCATGTGAAAATATAATCTTCGAAAATCCCTCTAAAAGAAACCAAAGATATCCTTCAAGATATTATAACTCTATAACTAATCTCAAGTTTCAACAAAAGCCAAAAGATTATCTTTCAAAAATTCTCATATAAAAATAGACCTTTCTACCTAGGGGCCAAAATTCCTTCAGCAACTATACTCTACAATGAATCTAAACACAATCTCCTTGCCTTTTGGTAGGCGAGGCGAAACGCACATTTTCTTCACATCTAAATTCGATGGTTTCTTGTTCTTGAGACACTGAAACATTCATTGATCAGAATTTTGCAAAACAACATAAAATACAGAAATCCTTTTTTTTATCAATGTCTGTTTCAAACTGATCATTTCTTCAATTTTTACACATAAATTTTATTATTGGGCTCTGCTCGACAAAAGGGAAAGAGTTCACATAAGTTTTAAGTTTTGGCTAACAATTTTTGCCCAAGTGAATTTTTTGGCTTGAACTTGGAAGCAATATTCTGTGGAGGAAGGGCAGGGGGAGGAGGGGGGATGTGGAGGCGGGGGTTTGTTGATAACTAGAGACTCAAAGCTTGTACTCTTGTGTTTGAATAAAATATCATTTTGTGCAGAAATATATATCCATGTTACACGATTCCATCATTTCTCATTATTTTGTTTCAACTTGCCATAAACAGTAGAGCCATTACTGGATGAGCTGCTTGCTTGTGGTACGTTGCACACCTGATTTTGTTTTTGGCTACAGTACAGTTAGCCATTTGTTTTGGGCTTTCTGGATTCCCTGCGGCTTTTTGTTTTTTTTTTGTTTTTCACACCATATTCAAGCAACTATCTAGGTCTTAAATCCAGGTTGAGAATATCTGGAATATATAAAGGAAAAATTGACAAGATTTATTTATTCCTTGTCATATATTTATTGGACAAAAGTATAAATAATAAAAATATTACACCAACAAACAAGGAAAACTTTCTGAAAAATCAGGTAGATGAACAAAAAAAACCTCTACATGGGACTGGGGAGATATGATATGGTTTGATACTAGAATTCATTATATTTTAAAGGGGAAATTTTCAGATTAACAAAAGGACCATATAGGTAGGCTGAGTGCAAGGAAAGCCCATATTATTTAATCTCATGCAAGACACATCTATAGTACCTCCCCACTCCGCCCTTTTCCCTCCCCACTTTATTCCAAAGTGTCTAGAATATTATAACCAACTCCCATGGGGCATCGGATGGATTTGGTGCTCTCTTTTTCTCTCTGACTTAGTTGTGGGACAAAGCACAAATAGGAAGAGGGATATCTGGCACCGCAACAACCTCATCAGCCTACTACACACAGTCGCCTGAATACATATGGTATATGCATTCCTTCCCAAGTCTAGCATGGTGTGTAGTGCAATAACAAGATGGAGATACTCGGATGATCATCGTTTTGCAATTGCTACAATGAAAGAGAAAGTATTGATAGTTGATATGTACGGCATGGCGATTGGAAATGGACAACCGACCTAAACATGTAGCCACTCTTTATTTGTGAGTGGTGGTTTGGCAATTGACATTGGCCACTCTGGTCCCATTAAGGTATCATCTATCCATTCTCTTTAAATGGGTTTCTTGAGATTTTAGGGTTTAGGGTGTTGCAAGCATTACTCTTTTGTTTTTGCTCTTTGTATCTTGTCTAGGGTAAAGCACACTTGATTATGATCTGTTTCAGTTACAGTCATTAACCATGCAATTGGTGTTGGTGAAATTCAAAACACATTTCATATAAGTACTGGCTTCAATACAACCCTCCATCACACACCTTGTACCCAATCCACCGTTGTCATTTATACACAATTAGGGATGTGTCACACTGTGCCCTTGCCATTTACATTAAAAAGTATCTTAAGGCAAAAAGAAGAAGAATTATGAAAACTCAAATATTTCACCATGCAAAAATTATACCTAATCTTCAAAAACTCCTCTAAAAGAAACCAAAGATATCCTTCAAGATATTAGAACTCTATAACTAATCTCAAGGTTCAACACAAGCCAAAATATCATCTTTCAAAAATCCTCATATAAAAACAGGCCTATTACTTAGGGGGCCAAAATCCCTTCAGCTACAATCCTCTACAATGAATCTAAACACAATATCCTTGCCTTGGTGGGCAAGGCCAACAAAGTGTAAACTAAAATAAAATGCATAAGTTTTGATGAGAGGGGGGCAGTTCTTGACTTTTATTGAGAACCTCGGGTTTTGGTTTTAAAAAATTTCTGGGTTGGGTTGTTCAAAACATCAAAATCCCGGTTTCAGTTTTAAAAGTCAGACCCAGTTCTGCGAAACCTGGACCAAAATTGGCAGTTAACTCTCAGTTAATCTCCTGTTAACCCCTGGTTCTAGTCCCTTCTTTCCAAAATCCCAGTTCAGGTTCCAAAACCAAATTTGCTCTTATGTGCCTAGATTGAACATCGATCCCTTCATTTCCAAAGGGCATATTTTGCTCATTCCTTAATTGATTTAAACAATTTTTACAACTTTGGAGTGATAAGCATGGGTAATAAAACTGTGGCATATTGATTGGTAATAATCCATGGGTAATATTTTCTATATCAGATATTCAATTATATTTAAATCTTAAGATTAGTAACAATTGATAAATTTTTTTTAAAAAAAACTAGATATCCTTAAGATGACTAATTTTGTGTTATTCTTTATTTTTCTTCTACAGAATTTATGTTTTGTGTACATATATGCATGTGATTGCCCAATTTATTGGTATCTATATGGTTGTAACTTGTGGCTATAACATGATAATTACACAAAGGATGAAAAAAATTGCAAAAAGAGTAAGAGGAAAAATGGGACTTCATCTTACAATCAAAACTAACTAATCTAAATTTAATAGTCATTAGATTAATATCTAGATTCACCCGATAAAATTGACATAGTTTTTTTTTTGTGGAATTTAATTTTTAAAAAAATTGATATCATGGCATTATTTTCTGAAAAACACCTCAAGTAATAATGAACACAAATTTACAACTTTCAATCAAGTTTTTTGGTTAATATTATTGATGATCTACCACCCGATATTGCTTACACCAATGTTGGGATTTTATTCTCTTTTAGTAGCCAATTTGACCAATAATTATTTTGCCCAATGAATGAAAATTTGGAAGAAGGAAACAATCGTATACTTGACAACATTAAATGAACAAGGTATTATCAAAGAAAAACATCATAGTTACATTTAAATGCATATGGACGTTCAATACACAACATGACAATTAAATGGAATGTCATAAACCCTAGGATCAAATAACAAATAATAATAATGATAATAATAGGAATAATAATTGAACCCCAAAAAAACTAACCCTAGAATGGGTCAAGAAAACCTCAGTACGTGGCATCACACAGATCGTTGGATCACCATGTTATTGGCGTTCCCTATAAATGGTGGATTAATTGACTAGTTTGTTGCTAGTTGTCTAGCACTTTAACTTTTACCCATTTAACCCTGCAATGTCTTTTTCCTGTTAAAAGGGTAAATTTTTGTTGGGATGACTTGAATGAAGATTTAATAATTTCCTGTCTTTTGCTTTTCTTCTCTCATCCATGAGGCTTGCCATATTTATTATTATTTAAATATTATGGATCAAGTGCCAATTTATCAAAGGACTTTTGGTGTAGGATTAATAATTTTATAAAAATATCCCAAAAATAAATAAATAAATACATTATTTGGGTTATGGATTTTTGGATTTGTGGAATATTAATATGATGGTTTGAAAATTCCATACACAAGAACACAATTTGTTTGTAACCCCAAAACCCCTTGTGAAAAATGATGTCATAAAAAATTCAGGAAACAAAAATCTTTCGAAATATATTTTAAAGATTTATCTTTTCAGGTTTCTTGATAAATGAAAATAATAATTTTGAAAAATATCGAAGTTTCTATTTGCCAAAAAAACAAAAATAGCTTAATTTACAAAAGATAAGCTCCCAAGAAATAAATTTAGCCACCAAAAGAGACACACAATAATGTACACCCTAATTTCTTCCAAATTTTTTTTTGAAGGAAAAACATATAGGTAGTTGAAATTTTGAATCATTTAAAAGGTAATTTTTGGATCCAAATTATTTAATGAAAAAAAAATTAAATTAAAAAATATTATATATATTTTTATTATTTTATTATTTTAATTTTTCGGGCCTCGCTTAGTAAATACTAACTAACTCCCGTTCATTATTATATTCCACAAGTTACATGTATGTACGGGTGAGTTTTTTTATTAATTTTTTCTTTTCTTTTCCCTCTCATTGGTCGACTTACTAATGATTTTCAATTGTGGGTTCTTCTGTCTCACGCAACATACACATGGTAAGAGACGACATGACAGACAAAACAACAACTACAATTAAGTTGAACGGAAGTGTGCAAAAAGTGCATGCGTAGCTGAACCGTGAATAAGAAAAAGCCCATGTAATGAGTATGATTGGTCGACCGGAATGGTGAAAATCAGGGGATTATGACAATTTGTTTTTCCAGAAGTGCGTGTCAGGCGCCGACACTATTCTAGAGGGGGCAAAAGGGGTGCTCAAGGGCGTCTGTGGGTGGGGGGCTGCTGCTGTGGGTTGTAAAATTTTTTTTTAAAAATTCAAAAGTAGTTGAGAAAAACAAGCCCCAAAAGAATATTATTACAACTACGGTATTATATAGATGGCCCACCAAATTGTCTGCCTTTTTTTTTTTTTAGG
>Ga0209208_10004298_pt1 | contig 20282 bp, 12 predicted proteins | sample S1TSphfallax_3_FD_187694 | JGI IMG/M metagenome (GOLD analysis project Ga0209208, IMG submission 187694) | Host-associated microbial communities from peat moss isolated from Minnesota, USA - S1T2_Fd - Sphagnum fallax MG (SPAdes) (version 2) | ecosystem: Host-associated > Plants > Peat moss >...
TTTAGCATTTACAATGAGTAGTAACTTGGGGGCATATTGAAAAGATTTTTTTCTATTTCAGCCATGGTGCTGATTTCAAGTTTTGCATCAATAGGAATGCTTGATTTGAGTTAAACTTTGACCTTGATAAGTGTAAACTGGGCCTTAGTAGGTACCTAGGGGTCCAAAAAGAAGGGAAAAACAAAAATGGGCATTTTTGTAAATGGGAAAGCTTATTTTTTCTTCTCGTTATTTTTTCATTACTCTCTTTCCTTTGTATTTCAAAGATGATTTCTAGAGCTTGAAGTAAAGCTCCCATAACATTTTAAATCACTCTAAAAGAGGCACATATGAGGAAGATATAAATAAATGTTTGGTCACAAGCAGGCGATTGATGATGGGCCGATCTACCCTATGCAAAGACACTATTGAACATTCAACATTAGGCCAAAAAATATTAGCAAAGTTTTTCATGGACATAAAAGCACATTAACATTAAATGTGAAGGAAATGAAAGGATTATTTGTTTTATTTTTTTTCAAAGTTTTGGATGTAAGTATATGATTTGTTATTGTGTAGTTTTTCACAAATGTTTGATTCTCAATTTGTTAATGGTGTTTACAAGTGTCAAGCCCCTTGAGCATGCCCAATCCAATATCTGATGAAATAAATTTCAAATGTTATCATGTTTTTTCAAGTTTCACAATTTATGTAATCTTATAATAATGTGACTATTGATGTAATGGGAAAATCATTTGGAGAAGGCATTCCACTATTTTTTGGATTAATAAGTTTCACGATTCATTTCACCATGCAAATTTAGTTCTAAACGTTACAAAGTGATGGAGAAATGATAAAATTTGAAAGCATTGTAAAGTAGACAATTCAAGATTCTTGTATGTTTGTCAAAAAAATAGTTATAGAATAAGTTTTATATATTGATTATTAAAGTATTCATTATTTTAATATTCATTATGATTTTTTTTTAAACTTTATTACAATGATATTGAAGAATTACATGTTTAAATGCATTCAAATAAAAATTTCAAAAATACAAGTAATGTTTTTTTACTTTGCAAACATTTTTTTTCATTCAAAATAAATTGCAAATAAATGAAATATTGAACTTTTTCCATTTTCAAGTTAATGATATTTATGTTTTCAACTTTTACATATTATAATCATAATATATTAAAAATATCTTTGAACATAATTTTGACTAAACCATTTCAGACACATTTGTTACTTAATTTTGTTGTATTGAATTTTTTAAATTTTGTATTCAACTTATCATAGATTCAATAGAGGCCTTCAAGGTTTCATAATATTATTTGAAATTATATTGAATATATTTTCTTCTCATTGTGCCCAAATGTGGCATCCATAATTATGACCAAATATGATTCATGTCCACTTTTAAACATGATGTTATTTCACGAACGTGTGAATGTGAACAAGAAAGATTAGTCTTAATATATTTTATGCATATTCAAGAAATTTTTTTTGACAAATTTTGTTGATGTGGGAGAATATCCTTTAACATATTCAAATATTTTGACACATCATTGACATGTCCACATGGCACTCATTGCCCATTATTCTATCCAGATGGTAGTCTCCAATGGTCGCTAACACTTACATGCCACATTGAAAAATCTAATGGGATTGATTTGATCAAATCTTTGACAAATTAATTTAACAAATACTTGTCTTACATGCATTAAATTTATGACATGATGTAGTAGTTGTTTAAATTGTTGACATGATTTTGTAGCTATTTAGATTTTTCACAAAATTTTATAATTGTTTTGATTGAATATTGAATGACTTGTGTGAACATCCTGAAATCGGTCTAGATATGACCTTACATAAACAAATCCATCAAGTTTTCAAGTATCAATCAATGTAATAAACTAATGTGACACCAAAGAAGGTGCATTGTATAATAAGACGTTGTTTTAGCAAACATGAATAAATTTCAAGTTTGTTTATATGAACTTTCATTAAAGCAATCTAAGTACTCTAGTTTTTACCTTCTTTGTTCATGTGTAAACATGTTTAACAAGAATCTATGACATTCTTGTTAACTCCAATAGACTTGGACTTGTACCTGTCGATAGAATGACAAAGTTGAAGAGCGTGAATGCAAAGTTCCAAGTAGAAGTGGCATATTGGGCATCAAGAAATGGCTTGCAAGACTACAAGATTTATGGGACAATAATCAAAATGTCTATACCAAAGTTTTTTAATAGCTTGCCACAAACTCTTGTAAACAATCCATGGACAATGCATGTGATTGAGTAAAATTATGTAACACACTTTCAAAGGTAGTGTGATTACCTATTACAATTCCAATGTGAGAAAGTAGGTTGCATGGATGACACATTCTTGCAAAAGAACTAGCTTAAAATGTTTCTAACTCAAAAGATGATGATAGAAATCACATAGATTTCGTGTAAAACAAAAAGATGGACTCAATTATGCCGAAATGAGATATTACAAGTTGGGAGAAGGAAAAGCAAACCACCCTTCCACCTACACCATGCTTTAAAAGGTGTTTCGATGATGAAAAGGGCATCACCCAACAACCTATTATAAGGTCTAACAATGAAAACCCACCATCGACAAAGGGTGGTTCGCCTTAATACATCCAACTATAGAAAGACATCATATCATTGATGACATTGAGTATGAACATATTTCCCAAAATGTTATTTTGATTTATTGTAATGAATGATATCTTCTAAAACACACAAGATACTTGCTTGTTGTTTCATTTAATTATTTATTATTGTAAGGTAGTATGGTTGGTTATTAGTGTAAAGATATATAAAGAAATTGTCTTGATTATTTCCAAAATTTGAAAAACAATTCAAAAAAATTTGCCAACATTATTCAACTATATTTTTATTTTTTTCACACGAAGGAATAACAACTATTACAATGTTTATTTCAGTTAAAAAGTCAAACACTTATGACAATACAAAATGTATAAAGGTGTAAAGAAACAAGATGTTGTAAAAGATGTGGTAGATCGAAAGCACAACAAAGATGTTAGTATCACATCCAAATACAGTTTGGAGAATCATTTTAATCTCATTTGTTGCTCTTCTACATAGCAAGGTAGATATAGAATGCCAATGGAACAAAAAAACAAGGCTAAACATTTGGTTTATCTTGTCATTGTTTCCTAACAAAAGTGAACTAATGTTTACCAATGTGAAAGCAATTTTTTTGTGTGGAGAGAAACATTTGTTTAAAGGTGAAAAATGCAAGACTTAAAATATTTGGATAAGGTCAAACATTAAGGAAAATTGTGTTTAACCTAAATTGTCCTTTATAAAAAATAATTATGTGAACAATTTTTGAACTTTATAGAACTCAAAATCAAATGAGATACATGTGTTGGGTTGATTGCAAATGTGTAGTCTGAATATCAAAGAACAATACATAATAGTAAAAAACACAATATGGACAAAGTATTGCAATAGCAACGCAATGTATCCAATGCAATTTTTAGCCTCCAAACAAAGGATGAATAGTTTTTTGGGGGTCACTTGAAATTTGGATATAGTCAAAAAAAAATCATAAAGGTTTTACATAAAGAATGAAAGAAATTACTGCAAAAGGGTTTTTTAAACTATGGATGAGAATCCCAAAACTAGTGGAATATGTTCCAAATTTGAATTTAAAATGCATTAATATGTTGGTATAATAGTTAAATTATGATATGTCCAACAAAAGCAATGACAACTAATGGACTTGAACAAGGTGTAATGGAAGTTTTTCAAACTATAAACAAAATGAAATTTGCAAAGATATATCAAAATTGTTTACTATAAGTTTTATAATTGGTGACATTTACCATTGGTTTAAGTTTCACTTGTTCTATTAAATGTATTATGTCCTTACTTGCTACTTGTCAATTTTTTACTAAATCTCATTTTCATTTACTTAAGGAATGCAAGAAATAAAACTTAAATCAATTATTCAGCATTCATGTGTCAAATCTACCAAGGTATTACAATATTGTTCATCTTAAAACATAATTATGAACAAAAAATTTATGTAACTTAAACCTTGTGTATTAAAAGAACACATGTGCAATTGTCTCCTTATATATGAGGTGCAAAACATAGTTTTCTTCATTAGCTCTAGTTTTCCCATTAAAAACATTTTCATACAACTTGCACAACATTGACATTTACAAAAAAAATTCTCTTCACATGGACATGTTATCATCATGTCTAGGCCATAGTCCTCATAATGGTCCTTCAAACAACTTGGGTTATGTTAGGATCACCAAATTCTACATGGCATAAATTTGAATTCTACATGTCTCCCAAGCCCAAAAATTGATTATATTCCATTATGCATTGCTTAAAGGTAGAGTTGCAACGTACATCACAATCACACCCATAATATTAGCCATGGATTCCCTTGCTTAATGTCCTCATCAATAAATGAAAAACTAAAATTTACAACTCATATTTGTGACTACTTTTTGGTCATAGGTGACATTTTGCAACTAAAAGTCCTTTAATCGCCTAAAATTAGTTGTAGCCACAAATTACTCGTGAATTTGATGACATCATCAATGTTTGGATGGAGGTACAAAATACACAAGAAGAAATATTGTCCTTTTTCATTACCCAAATTCACTAGGTTTTTAATGAAATGAGACAAAATTGATTAATATGCAACTTGTATAATTTTGGTAAAAAAAGATTAGTTGATTAAGTCATTTTTAGTGAAATGGTTTTAAATCATTTTGAATAATCACATGTTGCACTACATAATTTTTAATTTTAGAACTATGACATGGATATATGAAATCATGTAAATTAATATGACGTGGAATTAAATGTCATGTCATCATACTATTTTTTTCATTTTTTTTTTGGGATCATAGAATCATAGATTGTATTTTTTTCACAACATGTCATGACAAAACTACATCCCATGATGAAAAATAATAATTTAATTTTTTTTCCAATTTTTTCAAAAAAATGTTAATGTCATTACCCATGACGTACATGTTCAAATATTGCATTTACACAAGATACATTGATGCATTTATCAAGGTTTAAATCCATAACCTCATGGAAGCACACCATGATTTTAACCACCAAACCACTTCAAGACATTATTAATAAGGAAGAAAAAAATTAATTTTATTATGTTTGGCATGGAATTGTTTACGAAATACAAATTTTAACATTTTTTTTTCTCTATAATTTATTCAAATGCTACAAATGAAAACATCATCTTGAAGTGTATTCAATAATGTGTTCAAAAAAATATTATACTTTAAAATTATTCAATATAATTTTTTTTTAAAACCTTGAATATCATATCATGAATAAATTTACAAAAACATATATATTTAAATTGACCTATAATCTTTGTGAATTCAAAAATGATATCATTAAGTCTTTAACAATGTTATTTTCATTATGTAAAATATGCCCATATTTTGAAAATTTGCAAGTTTATTTTCCCCAATATGATTAAGTACAAATTTTTAATTTATTTTTGCAATGTTGTTAAAATGGCAATCATCCATAAAAAGATCTAACCACATTTGGTTATAAACAAGTTGCAAAGTTAGAAACTTGTTTAAATCCTTCAATATTATGGCTACCTACTACAATTTATTGTAAAAAATTAATGATATATACTTTGAATTTGACAAAATTTCATTTTTTTTCTTTCAAACAAGTCTTTTGTTAATGTTGTTGCCCTTTTAAATTGGTGAAAATGGCAACAAAAAAAAAGTGGTAAAAAAAACCATTTAATTCTCAATACCAGATTTGTTTGACAACATGGATAATACACTAATTCAAGTGATTATACAACTTGAAAAAAAATCACAAATTTTTTTTGGATGATGTCAAAATATATTTTACTTTCATTTCTGTTGGAAAAGTAAAAGTAACATAATTTGGTGAAAGCATTAAATACTTGGATTAAACTCTCCTCCCCAATCAACATGTTTTTTTTGGTTTTGAATTTTTCTAACTTGGTAATTCTTGTTGGGAAAAAACTGGAAAGAAATGTGGAAATTCAAGTAAAAATGTAAACAACAAAATTTTTGCAAAATTTTTGAAATCACAAATTTCCCTAATGAATAAAAATCTAGAATTCAATTTTAATCATTCCAACCTTAAACACAATTCCAACATCAATCTTTTTTTTAAAGCTTAATATTTGAAATCATTATAATTATACCTTATCCATTTTTTTTGAAAACATTAAAATAAATATTAATGATGTAATTAAAAAATGGTGGTGAATTTCCACAATTTTTTCAAACATAAAAAGGGGCCATCAACATCAACAAATTATTTTTAATTAAAAAACCAAACAAATCAATAATGTGTTTTTATGATATAATTCTATAATGGGTTATAGGACTTGTAAACAAAATGTAAGAAAACTTTAACAAATTTATACCTCCATATACATGTTCTACAACTAAAACATGGTTAAATTGTTTTTGGATGATCTTGAAAAACACCAGAAATTTGAAAAAATAAAAATAAAACCTCTTTCATTTATTTATTTATTACAATTTTCACCTTTAAATACTGAAACATAAACTAATAACAAAACAATTCCTAAAAGTTTGATGAATCATGTTTAAGATATAAATAATATTTTTTTGATAATTTATATTATTATATTATATATTTTAAGACAAATAAAAACTTTTAAAATTTTGAAAATCTTTTTTTAAAATTTTTTCATACACTAGAAAAAAGATGGGAAAAGAAAATTAGGGATTATTTTTGGGGGCTTTTGGTGTGGCATGATGAACATTCATAATAATAAACTTGTCCATGATGTTTTAAAAACTAAGGAAAATCATACATTTTAATATACATATATGTATAAAATTTTAATATATTAAAAAATTGTAATTTAAATGTTTACATGCATCAAAGACTTGGCATGCATGAAACATTTGACCTGATCATTAATTTGTTCAAACATAAATGTGAGACCTACTTAGCTTTTATACATCTATTTCAAAATATTATGGTGAATGCAAAATGAAATTTGTGAATAATGGATTTAACACATTCAAAGTGAATGACTCGACTCATGTGTAAATGTTGATAACTTAAAAGATGTGAAAATTTCAGTAATATGTTCAAGTATAATGTAAGGCATTGAATTATTGTGTGTGTTTCATTTTATACTAATAAGTGCAATATGCAACATTTGAATAATGGTTTTAGTAAGTTTGATGTATATGAATTCAACTCATGTAAAGATGTTGATAGTTCAAAAAATGTGAAAAAACTCATTACACCGTTCAAGTTTAATTCCAAAACATTGAGTTCCATGTGTTTCAATATATTTCAATATTATTGTCTCGTTGTTTCAATATGAAATTGCAATACAAAACACCTTCTTTACATGGTGTTCAAGATGGAAATGCTAGACAAAGAATATTGGATAAAATTTGAATTTGCAAGCAAGTAATTAAAGTAAATAAATAAATAAAATAAAATAAGTGGGTGAGTGATTAACTAATTAACTACCGAACTAATTAATTAACCACCCGCCTACCCACTTATCAACCTACCTGCTACTTGTTATTCCACTATCTATATAACTTATAATAATAACAATAACTATTATTTAATGGTTATTATCAACTAATGAATTAGTTCATAATAATAATTCATCAATAATAATAATAATAATAATTATTATTATTATATATGTATATATGTATATATTATATATTATTATTAAATTTTGTACGACCTAATTAATAAATTATCCAAATATCAAATAATTAAATACCTATTGATTTACTTATATCTAATTAACAAAATTTTCAATTACTAATAGTTCATGAATAAATAAATAAATATTAGATTATTAATTCATTAATAATTAAAAAATATTTATTTCCAAATAACTAACGAGGTATTGAATTATCAATTAATATTATTAACTAATTTATAAGTAAAAAAAATATTGGTCATTCTTTATATGATTAATTCATTATAAATGAAATGAAATTTTAATTATTCAATAATTATTAATTTTCAATTATAGATTAACCATTAATGATCAACTAATTAATCAATTAACTAATCACTACTATTATTTTATTTATTAACTTGTAACTATTAATAATATTTATTTATTTATATAATTCCTATTAAAACATGTAATCCAATTACAACTTTACATACCCTTAATACGCATTTATTGGAAGCTTAATATCAAAGTCATTTAACTTTGGATTCACATATTATCTGGACATTATATATTCTATATATAATTTTTTTTATAAAATTTTAATATATGTGTGGCATACATATGAAGTTTTATATATGGTTGATATTTTTTAATGTGTTTTAAATATGAATTGCATATGGCTTTAATACACCCATTATACATAACCCCATTGTACACATGTACATTGTAGTATGCCCCCAATAAAATTTTAAGTACTTTTAATTCACCTTTTATACCCATAAGATTACAACTAATTTTGGTCACATTTAATTGCAACTAACAAACCATAAAAGGATGAAAGTATTGGTAAAAATGTTCCTATTGAAAGGATGAATAAACCAACTATCACAATATAATTGAAAAATGACAATTAATTGCATGTAATTACAAATGGAGTGGTTACATTTTGGCCTATCTTTATTAATGCTAATTCATCACCTAAGTTTTTTATTTTGAAAATGTTGATAGTAAACAATAAAATTATTGTTTAAAGTACCTTCATTTCAAATGATTTAAACAATTTTTGTGGTCAAGTGGCCCCTTATTTAGTATCCTCCCTTCATGATGTCCAAAAACCAAACTCTTACATCTTCACTAATTTTTTTAATTTTTGGAAATTTATCAAAATCAATTTATAAAAAATTTGGTAAATAAAAAATAATTTAATTAATGCCAAAGCCACCAAGGTATTACAATATAGAGTTTGTTTGGCAAAATTCCTACAAAATTCAATCTTGTTACTGGTGGAGTTTAAGGGAAAATATTCTTTTAGGACTTCAATGAAATTTGGAAAAGTTACATTGGCATTCCTTTCATATTTTAATTACAATACACATTTGTTACATATGGAATCCTAATTTTGTTGCAAATTCTAAATTTGGTGAAAATAAATTACTTATTTAAAGGCCCCACTAAAGTTAAACAAAAGCAAAATACAAAGTGGTTGAAGGCCAAAGAAAACTCCAAAACGAATCAAACCCACCAAGAAACCTAATAGGAGCCAACTAAAGGTGTAAAACAAATTGATCAATGAGTATCACTATTATATTATAAATGATAATGAACATGATAACTTATTTCTTCGACATTGTTTTGATCTCCATTGGTCACACTTCAAAGTGGGAGGATTATATCCTATGAACATTTCATTTGGTTGACACAATTCAAATCAAGAGATGCTTGGTACCATGTTGCACAATGTTTTGCATTTATTGTGTTTTGTTAATTTCTTGCAAATTAATCTTTGTGTAATTTTTTTTGAAAAATTTGCCATGAACTTATGCAAGTAATAAAACATAGGTGATGTTGTGGCATTTTGTGAAAGGCATCAACATGAGGAATGTTATCCCTCATACCCAAACAAAAAAGTAGAAGCTTGTTGATATTTCCATTTGGTGAAGCCTAAAAATGTGAATCACATGGCTAACTAAGATTATAAGAAAATTGAAGGATCCTAATTGATTCATTTAATCACTTTTATTTTAAATATATATGTGAAAATATTATTGAATACACATGAAATTGCATGTATTTGTTATGAATGCATGGATTATAACCCACATTTTTGCCCAAAAGAAACACATGTATAACCATGGACTTTGGTTTGTTTGCAAGGATTGGATGTCGTTGAAGTAAACTTATTATTTCATAATTTATTATATAGCTAGTCATTACGGCCAACAACAAGTTGTTCAATTGCCATTGACCTTATTTTACCATGTTTTCTATGTTAGGTTGTAGAATTTTGTCATTGAATTAAGTAGTTTCCATTCCTTTCCTTTTCCTTCTTGTACATTAATAATAATAAATTTGACTTTAATTTAAATGGACATGAAGATTGGGAAAATGAAATAACTAAGGTGAAAATAGGAGACAATTATGTTATCATATTAGAGGAATTTTTAAAATGATCATTTCTATGTTTTACTTTGTGCCTTTACACATATGTAAAGTTATTTAATAAAATAGTTGGGGTAACATTTGGTATCATTAGGGAACCACATTTTTGTGGATAATGTTCATTTTGGTGTTTTAATTGATTCGATCTTTATGACTACAAGATTACAATTGGAACTTAAACCAAGTGCATTATATTATGTTAAGAAGCTCATATTGTTGTAGTGGTAGTGTGTTGGGACAAATGACCTCCTTGAGGACAAATCAATCTTGGAAACAAATGAATGGGTGATAAAAGTTGAGTGTTGCAAGAAAGTGGGGTGATTTGAATTCATTGATTACTCTATGTATTGGTCTTTGGATGACTCATAATAATATGTGATGGAGATTTGTGTTGCATTGAGCAATGAAATTGTATGGGTAATGTATGTGTCAAGGTCGATTTGTTTGTTTTCAATTGTGTGGTGTGATTGGGTTATTACTGACTTTTAACCCAAATAATCATTGGTGTTGATGTTGTTTGGAGTGTTAAAAAACCAGGGATCATTACCAAGTTTTGAGGATCATAGGGTGTTGATTCCAAAAAAAAACCACAAATTCGTACACCAAAAAACTAAAACTAACAAACCAAAATAAGCATATTCAATTTGAATGAAAACATATGTTTTAGATTGATTGTTGATTATTAGAAATGATTTATATGTAAAATTATGTTGTGTTAAAAAATAATAATTATAATAAGTGTTTACAGAAATTCACATAACCCTTGATTTTGGTTACAATCAAATTGACAAACATATGTAAATATAATTAATACACAATGTGAAATTTAATGTTTCAAGTGGAATCCCCACATGCATTTGCTTATGTTGATGGCATGGTGTATAATGTTATGTATCAAATGTGTGCATTGTCATGTGGGTTCATTGTCATGCAATTGTTGGAAGTCTTTAACAAACCTTGGGATGATCCCATAATCGATACTAATGATAAACGTTTGGTGGACTTCAATGGGTTTTAGCCTATGACATACAAGAGTGGAAGAAGGGTGTATTTGACAAGGCTCCCATATTTAAGCAACACCCAAATATTTCAATCCAAGAACTACATCTAAATCTACCTATTTACAAGTTAAACAATGAATACATTAAGGCCATAAATGACAATTATCATGTGTAGTTAGAGAGACATGCTTTAAGAAGATGACACAATTAATGACATCAAATTCGGTAAAAGCTATATACACAACTTTGGGAAAGATAGGATATGCTAACCTTAGCACGTAGCAACAATGTTAATGACCCAAACGATTGTTGAGGAATTTGGTCATTGCTTTGGTGAAGAGGTGGGTTATGTGATTTAGTTTGAAGATTACATAATATGTGAAATAATGATGAAATATATGGCACGTGGATTGTTGCTCCAAAAGATTTTAGTTGATGAACAATTTGTTTCTTATTATATTCATCATGTTCAATGAGGTTCATGAACATACCACATTTGATCCACTCCCTTTGTTGCAGTGATGTAAATCCATCTAATGGAGCTTGAGGGGAATATTTTTATTTTCTTGATAAATTAATAAATTTTTGATACAACCTTTCACATTTTGTATGAAAATAATTTAAAAATTGGTCTTAATGTATTAGAGTTTATCATTTTATGTGTCTTTAGTTTTTATGAGTGAGATGTAAATTTACATATTTGAACCATCGCATCTAGTAACAAATTACAAGAAGTTAAAGTGATGTTGCCACCAATATTGCAAATACATCTTTTATAATTGATAGAATTTACTTTGTTGTAGAGCCTTGGTTTGCTTTCTTAACATGTTGATTTTCACTATTGGATTATTTATTCCCTAAGGAAATTTTTAAAATGTATTATTGGTTATCGAATGGGGACAAGGTTGTGTTTGTAGTTGAGGATGTAGAACTGGAAGAAACAACCCTTTTTGTTGACCTCAATTCAACAAATCATAATTTTTTTGAGTATTACAATGTATTAACCATTTCTTTCAATATTATTATTTTTTGTTTTGGTTCAAGTTTCAAATATGCTTTTCCAACTTATCAAAAAACATATTGTACAAATGTAGTTTTCTAAGGTGTTTGCATTGAATGATTATTTTCTTGGCACCCATGTTTTTTCTCACCATGTTTAATTAAAACTTATCATAGAATGGGTTTGGTTGTGGAAAGGCAGTAGAATAAATCAAGGTGATTTTGTTGAAGCTTGTTGAGAAACTCAAATTGTACCATCAACATGAATATGTAGGCATTTTTTCCAAATTACTTTCATGTAGTAGCATGTGGGTTTTGGTTGAAGAATATGGTTAATACCACATGTTGAATCTTATTGTAACCTACTAAAAGAATCTATTATGTCGTGGACCTTGGGTTTGCAAGGCATGATGTATACAATCCGAAGTTTAAACTCGATTCCTTGGTCATCACTCCCATTTCAAAAGCTTCAATGAGTTAAAAAGCAAGTGAAGTTGGTCAAATTGGACCTAATAAATGTTATTAACTATACATTCAAGATGCATATTGCAATCAAATGTTGCCTTCAATAATGTTCAAATTCCAATAATAGTGGCTAGACATAGTTGATAAACCTAATGGTTTAATTTAATGGTTAAACATTGGTTAAACCTAATGATTAAATCTAGTGTTTAAACATAATGACTAGATTTAGTTGATAAACCTAATGGCTAAACTTCATGATTAAACTTTGGTTAAACTTAGTGGTTAAATCTAATGGCTGAATGTAATGATATCACCCTAGTTAAACATAATGGCTAAATTTAATGACTAAACATAATGACTAAACCTAATGGTTAAACCTAAACTAAACTTAGTGGTTAAACCTATGGTAAACCTAATGCCTAAATCTAATGTTTCAACATAATGCTAAATCTAGTGGTTAAACATGGTGACTAATCTTAAGCTATAATTTAGTTACTAAACTTAAATTAAACTTATGACTAAATATAATGTTTCAACTTATGTTAAATTTAATAGCCAAATATAATGGTTAAACATAATGACCACACATAATGCTTAAACCTAATGGTTAAAATTTGACTAAATTTTTGGGTACAAACATAGTCGCTAAATCTAATGGCTAAACCTAGTGGCTACACTTAATGAAAAAACTTAAGTAGGTAAATGGGAGGGTAGGTAGGTAGGTAAATAGTAAGTAAGCAATGGGTGGGTGAGTGGGTAATAGATAGGTATGCAATTAGTTAAATAAATAAGTGAGTGAATAAGTATGAGGTAGATACATAAGGTAGCAAACCATGTTGCATTTTATTAAAAAACATTGGTTATATTGATTAAATGTTTCATTTGGTTAAAGACCATTGGCCATTTTGATTAAAATTGTACATGTTGACTAAGTGTATCTAATCAAATAAATCACTACAATTAAATTGATCAGTCAAAAAATACATGTGTCATTCAAGCCCCTAGCTTTTAATCAAAATGTACATGTCCACTAGTAAAAAACAACAAATTAATCATTTTCAACCTCTTAAAAAACCATGATTTATAACATTGTGTTGTCATCTAAAAAAAAATTTAATGATGTGATGTAAATTGCAAATGGGTGAAATGTTGTTCATGTTGTAATCCACCTTCCATTTCTTTATTTATTTAATATTTGAAGATTAAACTTGTTAGCACTAATGTGTGACCATCCTCTGTGCAAATGTCCCCCAAAAAAAACTTGTCATATTATAATAAATATTGATAAATATATCAATAAGACATAAAATGCATTCTCCTAAAATAGGGCTAAACCAAAACTTTTTTTTTCCAAAACATTTATAGAGTGTACAATCAATATTGTAAAATTTTAGGTGCAACCCATTCATAGTTATGTCATGTGAAGTGCAAAATTAATTTCAAAAAATGATTTTAGTTAAATAATGATTACATCAGTTTAATGCACACCAAAATAAACACAACAATAATGATATGCAGTCATAAACTTGTGAATGTCATTCACAAAAGGTCAATTTTCTCCTTCATGAACAAATGTGATTAGTTGCCATCACTCCCCATTGATTTTACCTCTTGCTAGTTTGGTGTGGATATGCAACAATTTGTTCAAAAATTTGAACAAACAACTTGATGTTAAAGAAATGACATAAAAGCCAATGCCTACTTTAGTTGACAATTAAAACACCAAGATTGATTATTTATTGTTGCTTATTTGGATTGATTTTATTTGTGGATTTAAGTATAAACTAAACGTGGTGAATGCAAGTAAGAACCTTCACACATGTATGTAACACAATTACTATTGGTTTCTTCTTCTATGCAACACGCAAAGACCCATAATAAGGTTACTACACATTGGTTGAAAATCAAAATGTGTATTTTGAAAGCCACAGGAAGGATGTGCATCTACATTTGTGTATATTCAATGTTCTCAAGTCAAATTAATATTAATTATCTCCTTTCAGACTACTAACACCTTGAGCCATTAATTGTTATCAAGTTTCAAGTATTGATTTAAAGTTGTCATATTTCTATCCATACATGTATAGTCCAAAATTGGAGTATGTTGATTGCGAAAATTGTCCACACATCATGTAGAACCACAACTTGTCAATGAAACATACTCACCTTTGTGAATGTGTCATACATATTATGTTTATTATGTCCACCTAATTACCAAGATTAAAATCATCACGACATGGCAACAAAAGATTGAGATTTTTTTGTACATTCTTGGAACCTTTCACTTTGTCAAAGTTGAGATGGTCAAACTTCAATTGGTGGGTTGATGGGAAGATCTTATGCCAATTAATTTATTACCATTATGACACCATAAAATTATTAATTAACATAATTAATGTCAAACACTAATGTCCATACAACCCAACCATTCAACATGTTTCATGCACATCAATGGACCATCAACTTAAATGTGCCATTGATACAATGGTTTTTTAAAACATGGATGGGGAAATGGGAAATTAGAGACCAAAAGAAAGTAAGAAAAAACCTCAATGGCCACTACTACAAAATGTGGGTGTAGTTCATTAATCCTTGTTCGTTAAACCAATGAATTCATTACTTTCCAACTAGTCCCCATTTACTAAGACTAATGGAATTCACTCAAAATCTAGTGAAATCACTTAGCATATAGGGACACCTTTTGTTCTAATGGGTTCACATGCTACCATGTTTTCTATTGTTTCTTTTCATTAGCTTTGGAGTTTCTTAGGTTTGGTTTTTTAAATTCAAGCATTTTCGTTTAATTTACACAATGTGAAGATATTTATATATAAAAAAAATTTATGATTATTGCAGTTCTTTCCATTGAGCATAAGGCTTTCAAGCAGAGAGATTTTTAAAATGACAAAACAGATAAATGAAGACTATTGACATGGATTCCTCAAAGCTTGCAACTTGGACTCTTCTTTCCATGGTACAATTGTGTTGATATAAATTTTTTTGGTTACAAAATTGGGCAATTGTATTATTTACAAGTCAAAGACCTAGAAGTTGTTTGATTTTATGAATTGACCTTCCATGGGGTTTTTTGGTGTGCCTTTGTTGTAGTTGATTGTGTCAAGGAAAAATCTGCATTGCACACATTTTGAATCAAATTTAGGCAATAGGTGCACTAAAATTATGTGGAGCAAATTGTGTGTGGAAAACAATAAAATAAATAAACCATTGAAAGTGTATGAAGATTTATAGAATACATTTGAGGCATTTGATGACTTGCTTTGGATGTTGACAATTTATTTGAAATAAAAATGTGGCAATTAAGTTTGACCCCACTTGAAGATCAAAAACATTGTGGCACCAGTGATTTATAGGTTTTCATGTGGTACCTTTCTCGATCATATTGCAAATAACTTAAAAATCAAAGGTTCCATTATGAGGAAATACATTGATATCATTTTTGACATCTTTATTGTTGAATAAAAACTATTTAATCAATGCATTGACATTCCTTATATACATGCATGGTTGGAGAACGTCATTAGTTATTTCAAGGCATTTATAGAGTTGTCAAATGTTTTTCATTCAATGAATAAGACACGTGCATTCCTCTACTAAACCATTTAGTTGCAAAATGACCCCTGCAATAAGTAATTTTTTCAATAAGGAAAACATCCACTAATTTATTATTTTTGGGGGATTTGTTATGCTAACAAGATATCATGGAATATTTAGGCAAGTTAACCTAAACATCTAGTTCAAAATGTCCAATTTATATAATGATTTGAGGAAACATGACATTTTACAAAAACCAATTGTGGAGGGCATGAGGTGCATTCCTTATTTGATCAAAAACTCTGCATATCCCAATCACATGTATTTGTAAAAAAATTTGGATATCAAAGTAGAATTGGGGAGAAGAATAGGTATGACATCATAATGAATTCAAGGAAAGTGAGGATTGAAAACAATTTTGGAACTTTGAAGAATAGGTGGTGGATTTTTAAAGCACTTTGATTCTATAGTAGACATAACAATGAAGATCATTGTAGCTTGTTGTTGGTTGCATAACTATTGTGAATAGTAGAATCAACTAAGTCTAAAGTCAATTGAATAGTTGATGCATTTGTGGGATTTGGTAATACGAGGCTATTTGTTGTTAGAAAGGGAGAACATGCAAAGATTGAGGGAGAGAGGTTGATAAGGAAATTGTTTGAATAAATGGTCATTAAACACCCAAATGACCAACAACGAGAAAGAAAATTGTATTTTGTTTCACAATAATAAGCCTTCAACTTTACTAAATCTCTAGGGAATAAAATTTAATTCCATTACATTTTCCAGTTCTAATCCAATCCAATATCAAATTCATGTACAATTCCAATCCATTCCAACTCCATGTCCAAATCATATGTAATTCCAAACTAATCCCAAATCCATACCTAATTTTGATTCCAATCCAAACCAATTCCTTGTTCAAATCCATATGTAATTTTAAATCCAAATTCCAAACCAATCCCAATCCCAATTCCCAATCTAAACCAATTCCAATGTTAAATCCAATTAAAAAATCCTTTTGGAATTCAAAGTCCAATCCTAATGAATTTCAATATTCAAATCCATGTCTCCATTTCCAATCTAAACCCATTCAATTCCATAAAGAAATTCCAATTCAATTGAAATCCAATCCAAACCAAACTCAAGCAAAATCTAACAAATTGCAAATCCAATGCAACTAACTATAGCAAAATACTTAGAATAAACTAGGTAGAAGATCTAACCAAATAAAATCTAACCAAATGCAAATCAAATGCAACTAACTATAGCAAACTACCTAGAGCAAACTAGGTAGAAGATTTAGAAACCCAATGCTTTGGTCCGTGGTGTGTTCAATGTACATGTAGGGTCTTTATTAAGGGGAATGTTAAGGATAGTCTTTTCATCAACGTTCAAGACATTGGCCTTCTCATGTTGCAAGTGCACCCTTTGATCTACCCCATTTAAAACACCTTGAATTTTAATATAATCACCAAAAAATGTTGTTAGAGATTTCATATGAGGGAATGTATTTTAAAGGTGTAGCACAAGTCTCTTCTTTTCACCTTTCTATTTTTAATACTTATCTTTCATCCTCAACTATTTATAATATACTTGTTTTCATGTCCTTTATGTGTCATTGGGGAACTTGGTCATGAAGTTTTTATAAGAACTCAATTCAATTTCTCTCCTTGAAGGGCTTGTGATCATACTCTTAATATTTCTCCTTGCACACATGGTCACAAGGAATTTTGTGTCTCTATTTATTCACTTTCAATTGAGTTTCCTTGTAAAAACCTTTGTTTGCAACCTTTTGAATGATTGAAAACACCTTAATCCCCTCATCTAACATGAACATAAGGAACCCACCAACCAACATGTCATCCATGATTTTAAAAATTTAAATCTAATAAAACCATAGGGAAGAAAAGAAGCATATTGTTATGTTTTATGTTACAAAACACTTTGTTGTCTATAGTTGTTGAAATGATATGGTGCGCTTTGTGGAGAAGGTTGTATTTTATTTTTTTGGCACACGTTCTTTCCAACCCATTAGGTGAAAAAGGCAAGTAATGAAAGTTGTTTCAAATAATGAAAATTTCATTTTCCAATGGCTTACAAATGGTTGGGGGTGCAAAGTGAATAGTTTCATTGGGTTTAACAATTTGAATGACAACGAAAAAAACGTGTTCATTGTGCAAGTGGATTGGGCTACATATGAGGCACTATTGGAACCATGTATGTGGAAACTTATGGGTTTAGGGTTTAGGGTTTAGGTTTAGACAATAACATATTCTAATTGATATAACATTTCAATTCAACCTAGAATAGGCTATCTATCATGTGCCCACACAACAACATGAACAATAAAAATATAAGTCCCTTCTTCAAACATCCATCACAAAGCTATCATAAATAATCTCAATGAATGTGCATAATATATTTTCAAAGTGCCTTAGTACAATGCACAATTCTCGCTAGTTTAGAACACAAAATTCATGTAAGAAAACATTAAAAAAAAATATTTCGTAAGTTAATTTGAACTATCATTGTTATGCATGAAAAGTTTGTGTAATTGCATATGAGCCCTTGGCCATTATGCAAGGGAATGCATTATTGTGGGTGCCTTCCACCTTGTACCTCGAGCTCCACCCTTGTTACAAGGTGAAACACATATACCCGGATGATAACCCCCGGGTAAGTTTTGCACCGACAACAAACACTGCTCACACCCGGTCATAGATTAGGGTTTGGGGGTTGCACATCGACACAGAGATATTTGCTACGAGGCTCGCACTCTCTAAATCTCTGCAGAGAAAGAAAAAAAGCGAGAGGGAAGACGCGTACCGCAGAGAGTAGAAACGGGAGAGAAGAGAAGAGAAAAGAGGAAGAGTAAAGCTCAGAGGGAGGAGGTGGGAAAGTATGGATGCGGCGAAAGTGGCACAGTTGAAGCTGTTTGTGCAGCAATGTGAGGCTAATCCGGCCATTCTGCAAGATCCTGCTCTTGCCTTCTTCCGTTCCTACTTGGAGAAGTCAGTTTCTCTGTTACCTTTTTACCGCTCTCGTTATGGTTTTCAAGATCTTCTTCCCCAGCCGTTCGTTGCTTTGATACTATGAAGGATTTCCGTGCTTTTTTATTTTATAAAAGAAAAAGCGGATCGATTGCTTTCTCATTCTATGACACTGGAATATATTTTCTTGCTTCCGTTTCCATCGGTTTGGTCAAATTGTTTTTGGAATAATGTAAAGGAGGGCCTTTTATGGACGTCGGTTTGAATGCTGGTTTGTTCGGTCTCTCTTTTCTTTCTTTTTTCCTTAAATACGCACCTCGCTTCTGGTCTCAGAAGGTTGTTTATGGTAAACACGGCTGTTTTTTCTTTTTTTCCAACTCGCTCAGATCCCCTTTCTTTTTCATCATGCTGTTGGAACACCTCTTTTTAAAAGTTAGGGCATCATACACTAAGCAGCAAAGTAGTTTCCTTCTGCTACCAAATAGTTGAGGGTTGTCAGATGCTGTTTCCTCATGTCTCAAATGCTAGCCAACATCCTGAGTGAGCCTTCCTATATTGTTTATGGAAATGTGACGGTTACTAAGGATGCAGATTTTTGTAGAATCCTTTAGCCTATTTTGAACAGATCATTATATGCTTATCTACACTAGCCACCTGTGGCTGATGAAGTTTTTGGGGAGTAATGGTGGCTAGTCACTGCCACTCATGATATATTCCTGTTTTCTCTGACTTCATGTTTGTAGACAATGAGTCTATTTGCAAAGTGTACACTGTATCTTTTTGTGAGCTCAACTGTACTTCTTATGGCTTCTCTTGCAATTTCTTGGATTTAGCAGTATTCTGAAATTCCAAAGTTTTTAGATGTTCATGTTTTTTACCAAGTGTTCTCAGTCAGAACATGCAGGTGTATCAACTTGACTTGTATGCCTCTTGTCAATTCCAATATATAGGATTCTGCCTAATCTGGAGTGTTCAGTAGTCAGTTTCATGGATTCTTAAGGCTTTGTAGATCAGATGGGCAAACTTTGAGTAGTTGTGCTGATGAAAAAGGGTTACTCTTTGGAGTTTCTAATATTTGGAATTAGGGTTTTCTTAGCAAAGAAAGGTTTTTGTTTAATGTTTCTGCCTTGGG
>Ga0209208_10004299_pt1 | contig 20277 bp, 19 predicted proteins | sample S1TSphfallax_3_FD_187694 | JGI IMG/M metagenome (GOLD analysis project Ga0209208, IMG submission 187694) | Host-associated microbial communities from peat moss isolated from Minnesota, USA - S1T2_Fd - Sphagnum fallax MG (SPAdes) (version 2) | ecosystem: Host-associated > Plants > Peat moss >...
CTATTGGTGGTTATTTTAGTAATGGATATTATATTAACGGTTATTGGTGGTTATTAGATTAATGGTTATTATATTAGTGGCTATTGATGGTTATTTTATTGGGCTATTAATGGTTATTTTATTAATGGTTATTGATGATTATTATATTATAAGTTATTGTTGGTTATTATATGTTATATTATGACTATTGGTTTTTATTCTATTATAAATTATTGTTGGATATTCTATGTTATAATATCATAGGCTATTGGTATTTATTATAGTAGAGGGTATTTTAAATTATTTTAAGTTATTATACTTAGAATAAAATAATTTATTAGAACATAAAGTATAATGACCTTGAATAACTTAAAATACAACTTGAAATAACATATATTAATTTAAAATAAAATAACTAAAGGTATAATTTAAAGTTAGTTGAATAATTTAGTTTAAAATAACTTAAAAGCTTATAATAAACTAGTTTAGATACCTTAAAGTAAAATAACGTATAATAATTTAGGGTACAATAATTTATAATAATTTATAATAACTTATAATAACATAAGGTATAAGTTAAAATAACTAAAGTAGTTTAAAATAATGTATATCATAAAATAACATATATATAATTTTTTTAAAACATAAAAATAAAGCTATTTACTACAATAAATTATAATAGCGAATTATGTTAACTAGTAATGAAACATAATGTTTACATATTGACATTATAATGAAATAACTTTCACCAAGATGAAATCAGTAAAATGCAATGAAGTTATTTCACTTTTAAGGTCCCATAGTCATTTAAGCTAGTGAACTACACCACATTTTTATAGTAGTGAAAGTTCAATTAATATGATGTTTTAAAAACTTCAACAAGATAATGTTAGAAAACCAAGTGGACCTTCAAGCTTCCTTCATTACCACATATTTTTAGGTTTCATGCTTATTTAAGAATACTAAACAAACTCTTATATTTTTTTATTGGTTTTAGTATAGGCTTGGGAGCAACCATCCTATATGTTAATCCAATTATCCATAAAATGGGTGGGAGTTTTGATCTTGGTTTTGCCCACACTTTTTCATCTCATCTTGAAATTTGGACTATTTTTTAAATATCCCAATCAAGGACAAATACTCAAAATTAAATATGAACCCTTCCCCAACTTTAACTACATTAGTTGTCTCCTTATGTAAAATTGAAGCAATTGCAAGGGGTCAAAGGTAGCCCACTCCCATAGGAAGAAAGTTCAACATACAATAGTCATTGATCTTAAAGATACAATAATTTAACATACATTTTTAGGGTTTGAAAATGAACACACATGATATAAGCATCATGACAAAACCATGTGACAATGTCCCTTTTTGAGCTAAATAGGTTGCCATGAAAATGTAATACCATCCAACTTACACTGTGTGAAGGTTAAACTTCAAACAAGAGGTACATAAATGGAGGTTTTATATTTAGAATTTAACACCTTGAATGGACATAATTTTTTTCTAGGAGCAAAAGTTTTGCAAACAACATTTTTCAACTAAAAACTATCAATTGCAAACAATAATTTTTCTTCTAGTGTAGTAGGGTGGAAACACTTATGGACATTAGACAAGTCAACTTCATGTGGCAAGACAATATTACATCACAAACTTACAAGGTCATAGATTTATACAAATTTTGTGCAAAATTCAGTTTCTTACAAACAAAATTGATGATTGTGAACTAGTGCAAAAAATTGGATTATTCATTAGCTGGGTTTTACAAAAGAGTTTAAAACCAAATGCAAGTGAAGTCAAAGATTGTTTAACAACAAGCAAATCTTCTTGATATGTTTGCAATGAGAGGATTAAAGTGTGAATTCACCTTCATCACACCCCAAGACGATTAGCTCACAATATCATGAATACCCCTGAAAAAGGAAAAAGGAAAAAGGAACTTGCAATTGAAAAAATAATTTTAGGAAAAAAAACAACCAAGTAATTTTTTTTCCTTTCATAAGTGATGTTTCGCCAAAAGAAAAAATTGTTATACATACAAGTAATATAGGAACCTTTAATATCAAAAACTTTCAAAATATTATAAATCTTGATATACAATCCATTTAAAATATTCATTGGTGTGAATAAATTAGATATTATTAAAAAATGTTGAAATAAAATTTAATGGTTCATATCAAATCACAAGAATTTCGTGTTATGGTTAATATGAATGATATTTGTAGGTATTCAATGTCTTAATATTTAAACATATGAGACATTGTTTTTGAATGACATACATGAATGTTCATGTTTAATACACAAAAATAACATAGTTTTATCCAAAATTACATCATAATGATTGCACCAAGTTAGTTAAAACATAAATTGTACATACTTCATATTAAAAAATCATAAGTAAAAAAGACACACCATTTATATAAAAATAATTTACATATATTTTTCATGCCATTTGTACCCTATGAAGCCCACAAATTTTGCATAAACATATTGTTCTATAATTTTCACATAGATTAACGCACCCACATTCCTTGAAAGATTCAAATGCAAGTTCAAAAATGAAAACAACGAAAGAAAGAGTTGGGGTACACTCCTTCGTTCATAACATTTCGGGAGTAAAGGGGCATGCTAGAGCTTTGAGATGGGTACTAAAATGAGTGAAAAACAGGTCAATTATTCACATAAAGCAATTAAACAACAAGTTGGTTAGTGTGTGGTTGGAACATTTTTGGGACATGGACGAACTGAAGACACACATAGATTCACAAAACTCACCATGGCTCAAACTTGGGGGAAACCATCATCTTCCCTTTTATAATATTTTCTATGATTCACCACGAGGGTTGCATCCAAATGTCATTTTGTCCCAAAACTCCCAAGTTGAAAGTCCCGAATTTCTCAAAATTGGAACTTTCGACACTTTGGACGGTAACATAACTTATTGTTTAAACCTTCGATTGAGGTGACGTCTGAAGCAAAGTTGTAGTCTTCATCAATAGCTTTTCAATTATATGTGGCATTCCACCTTCACACATGTATTTGAGGGTGATTCCTGACTTTTAATGGGCGAAAGTCAAATTGGCACTTTGATTCCCAACCCTTCTTTTAACCATAACTTGTGTTTTAAATACTCAAATGGGTCATGCAAGTCCATTTTAGACATTTACATTTCAAGAGCTTTATAATAGTATATATAAAAAATTAATCCAATGAGTTTTTGTTCTTGAAATACCTCTTTGAAAATTCTAAATTCCATAGGAATTCCAATTTCCAAAGTGGGAGTCCACTTGGGAATGTGTGGGTTCATTCCCTCACACTCTCAAGAATGCAAATGTGATTGCCGAGTTGCACTCTTGGCTCGCACCTTTCCATGCCTTTGTTTTGGTCGCAAGCATAAGGCTAAGGTTGTGACATAGATTCTATTGAAATTTCATGATATTACGAGTTTGTGATGTCGAAGTTGAAAGATTAAGATGAGACCTTGAAGGTTGTTATTAACAAGAAGAACTTGCAAAAACCACCAAAGGTTTCAAGCATTGAATAATAATAGGAAAAGGGTAGGATGTTACTTGGTTCACCTAGATCACACTTACTTAATTACAAAAAATGGCATGGGTGTTACCCTCAAGGCAAATATGTATTTCATATTAGGGGATGATGTAATTTCAATCAAATCATCACCTTGATTCCATTGTAATTGAAATGTGTGACTTGCTTCCATGAAAATCCTATTAGAAAATGAAATTTTGGTTTTTTGATAGAAATGTTGTTTAAGGTGTAGGGAGTTCAAAAACAAATCACTATAATTTAGCTAGGGGAAAGTAAGGAGAAATCTTTTTTTACAAAAATGTATAAGATAACAAAATTTTACAAAGACTTTTATGAAAAGAAAGTTGGTAAGTTTAAAATGCCTAAAGTGATGCTCAAGTAGGAATTCAAATCCACCTAAATAAAGCTTTAAAATAATGTTCAAGATGTTCATTTACAACAAGTCGCAAGTGGCATTAAAAATCAAATGTAGGTTATGGAAGATGTGAAAGCTAAAAACATTCATATTCATACTAAAATTTAATGGAGGGGAAAAGGAAATTAATGTTCAAAAAAAAATTTCAAAATAATTGGGGAGAAGAACTAGAACACAACCATCACCAACCTTTAAAGGCCTAATGTGAGCATGGCCATGACACCATAAGAATTGGAGGATATTTGCTATGTGTTCTATAAAAAATTGTACCATGTAAATCAAATCCCAACAATGAAAATAAGGAATAAGGAAGAGGTATTAACATCAATCCTCTAATGAAATTCATTATGGACATGAATGAAAGCCTAGATGCACCAATCATAGAAAAATAACTTCATGTAGTAGTTCACTCCATGGCTAAAGAACAGGCCCCATGAATAAATGGCATTGTGGTCAAATTCCTTGTTTGATCTTGGCACATCATAGGTGAAGATTTCACCACGATTTTTAAGTCCATCAACAAAAGAAGATTCCCAAAAGGTGTCAATCAAGGTTTGATAACCTTTTTTTTCAAAGTAGGGGACAAGCAAAGAGTTGGGGAACTAGTGCCCCATCCCACTCCTAAAACAACCTACATTTTTTTTTACAAAAATCTTATAATTACACCTTCAATTGTCTCTCATGAACATCATGAAGGTAGATGCAATCTACAATGGCTCACTTTTTTCAACCTTATGGACTTTTTGTGGAGTGTATCCTATTCAAATGCTGTAAACACACTGTAAAATCATTAATTTGACACAAAATATTTATGGATTAATATTGCCAACTTGAATAAGAATATTTATTAAGGGGCAAAATTCAATAAACATACACCAATCATATAATAATGGATTTTTAAAATGGACATATGGATTATAATCTGAGTTTTGCATTAACATTCAAATGCATTTTTTATTAAGCTACATTATGGAAAAATAAATATGAATTGAAAAAATAAATAATAATAATAATAATAATAATAATAAAACTTTAACAAAAAAATAACTATGGATTTTTGAATGACCAGATTTGGACCATATTTTCAAAAGTCCCAATCTTGGTCATTTTTTGTTGGATTGATAAATTTTGTCCTTTAACATGTATAATAAAAAATAAAAATGGAAAACCTTTTTATATGGACTTTATTAATTTATTAATTACCACATAGGGCCCACTAAATATTGGTTTTTAACACTTTTTTTCTATCCTAGTGTTAATTTTTCCATTTATATGGACTTTTGGGATTGGGACTCTTGTCGCTTTTGAGCCACTATATCTTACATCTACCCTTGAGCAATAACCAAACAATTTTTTTTTGCCTTAATGTACATCTTAAATAATGTGCTACTTACCCATGAAATAGTAGATTGGGCCAAATACATTCCAAAATGACCTTGATTTACTTCAAATTTGACTTTTCCAAAGCTTACAAAAAGGTTTCTTGGGAATTTTTGTTTTTAACCATGAAAAAGCTAAGTATAGTGAAAGAATTTGTGGAGATGGTCAAATTATTATTTAAAGATATAAAAACATCTATATACTTCAATGGTAACACTACATGATGGATGCATGGTATGGTGGTTCAATTTGGCAAATAAAACATTCCATTAAACTCCATTTGGTAGTGTTAAAATGGTCGTCTATTATTACATCATTAATTAAGTAGGGGATTACATAATGGTTTAAACTAATAAACTCAATTAGTGGCAAGGATTCCATATGAGTTTATTATGTCAAATTATATCATATATTGAAACCCTATAAATGGTTTGAAGTGAAATTCAATCATTAAAAGAAATTCTTAAATCTATGACTATATATATGATTAATTTTGTAATCATATCGTACATTATATGATTAAAGGCCTTTAGTTGTAACAAATAAATAACAAAGGACAAACTATCATTGAATGTTCCACCACTAGAAGAAATGTTGTTCATTTTGAGCATATTTTTGCGACTATTATGCGACTAATGTCCAAACCAACTAATTTTACAACTAGCAATGTGTTAGTCCTACATGTCCGTGTAGTTACAACTTGTTGTAGTCACATATGCAACTATAGGAAGGTGTTGACCAAATTCTAGTTGTAGATGTGACCAATATGATTTTCATTGAAAATGTAAATGGAAAATGAACAATGTCATCCAATTTTGATTGCATTCATCAATGGATGATACCATAGTTGTTTTTGCAATTATGAATGAAAGGTTTTTCAACTTTAATAATATATTCTACCACATGAACAAAGAAACATAGACCACAGATGGCAAACTTTGCTATTTCAATTGGACTATTATCCCTTCAATGTACCCATCTATGACTTTTTACACATAGGATTCAAAGTAATAATCTAATTATGACTAAAGTCATACATATAATCATTTAAAACTTGTAATCATAAATTTCTTGGTTGTAAAAGATAAATTATTTTTAGTGAATGTCAAGATGGGTGAAAACGTGCTCAAAGGAGCCAAAGGTGCCAAGGATTGCACATGACATGTGTCATTTTTATGTTGGTTTATAATTTTAAAATTTGTATTTCAATATCCCTCTAACACTACATTTTAGTTATAAATACATTTTGATTACAAATTGATTTTATATCATGTATATTATGCATTCATGCCTTGTATCACATAAACATGAACATTTTTTTTTATTAAAGGCACATTTTCAAAATCCATAATTTTCAAAGTCAAAAACACTTTTGAACCAAATGTGTTAAAAATTTTGATTTATAAAAACAATTATCATGAATTCAACTCCTTTTACCTTTTTAATCATCAATGTTAAAATCCTCTCCAATTTTTAGAAGGAATTATGCTATGCATTTGGTAGAAAAAAAAAATGTTTGAAAAAAACAACAATTGTCCACTCTCAAGGTTTGAGTGCTCTGGACATGCAAAAACAATTTGTATTTGTGTCAAGCTTTGAGCATGTAAACTTTACAATTAATAGAAAATATTTTGAAAGACATTATGAAAATCCAAATTATTATGCTTCACTTGTGATTTTTCAAACATACAAAAATATATGTTTAAGGAAAGTCAACTCACTTGGGTGGCTCCTTTGACTATGTTTTCACCTAAATCTCAATTTTATTTCATTCTAGTTAGCCAATCAATCCATACTTTTAACTTTGTAAGTCCATTACTAAAATGAATGTACATTTTTTGAAAAACAATTGTACATTTATATAAATAATCAAGTTCTTAATCTAAATATAATGACCAATTAACAAATTTAAACATATTTTTTTTCCATAGGTGTTCAAACCAATGGTCACCTATGGAAATAATGTGCGTGATGCACAAAATGAGCCACCATACCATACATTCACCTTACATCAACTTTCAAAATTGAAAGAGGGGTGAAGAAAAGTTGTTCACTTCTTCCTTACTTCTTTTTTATTATAAGATAAATCTTAAATATCATGATCAAACAAGCTATTATTAAGGGAAAGATTTAATTTTTTTTGATGCCAAATGGTGAGAAGGAACATATCATTCCAATATGTTGATGACACTTCATTATCACTAATAGGAGATGAAGGTAATGTTGACAAGGTGGTTAACCTCTTCAACCTCTTTTTAATGGTGATAAGGTTAGAATTAAATTGGGAAAAGAGTTTAGCTTACTTGCCCATGGAACTTTGCAATTTAAACCAAACAAATTATGAAATTCAAGTGGATGTGGGCAAGGGAAAGAGAGATTTCAAAACTCCTAGGTACATCATTTGGTTTACACTTAGGAGTTCAAGATGTTGACTCCTTCTGGACAAAATCAAAAGGGAACTCAAGTTTTGGAGCTTTGCCCATCTATAAATTATAAGAAGAATGGTCATAATCAATTTTATCTTCAACTCTACCCTTTGATTCTTCATTGCAATTTAAGGAAGGCCAATTAAGGCCATCTATAAATGCAAGGCTATATTGTTAGTAGATAAATTAACATATAACTAATAGATCTAGATGGTATCCAGGTAACTTCTTGTTACTAATGGTAAATTATGGTCATTTACCACTCCTTAATTACTTAAGCAATGAAATTATTAAATTTATTGGTTCTAGAAGGTGGGGATGTGGCACTATCTTGCCACCTCACTAGAATTAATTTAAGGAAAAACTAGGATTGAGGGAACAAAATAGGAAAGGATGTGATTGAGGGATGACATGGGTGAAAATCCCTTGAAGGGGATTCCTATTATCTCATTATCTAGTGTGGTTTAATTTTTGGAACAAAAGTTAAGGAAGAAATTAGTCTATGTATGTTCAAAAGAGGTTGAAAGAGGAAAACCTCTTGATGTACATGTGATTTTTGAATTGGAAAACTAAGTCTTGAATGTTGATGTGAAATACTTTGAGCATTTTTATTTCCTTTTTTCTTCATGGAGTGAATAATTGAAAAGAAGAGAAAAAAATTTCTTAATCTAATTGTTGTCAACTTTAAGCATTGCCATTGCCTCCATCAAATGCAACATTGTGGCTTGTAGATCTTTTGTAACTACAAGTCATGATATTATGAAGTATTTAGTTTTCAAAAACGTAACACAACTTTGAATGTGTTCAAGATTTAGATTTTTAGATAGTTTTGGGTGCACGTTGTGAGGTGAAAAGAATAAAACTTGCCCTAAAAGCTATGGAGTAACTCTACCACATTAAAGTTTGAAAACAAGAATGACAAAGAATGTGAGTTATTGAGACTTGCAACTTGTGCTAAATTTGTACATGACTTGTGACAAACTCGTCTCTGATGAAGATGACAAAACCTCTACTAAACTTGCATGTAGGGTATATGAGGCACACAAGGGAGACTTATTTCATTTGAAATTACCTTGTTGTCATCCAATTTCAAGTATTGGGCTTCGCAGAATACAAAGATGCCATGTGTTTTGTTTTTTCCTAAATTCTTCTTGGAAAGGACCTTGGCCTTAGTGTTGGTGGTTCCTTTTACAATGATTGGACCCATAGGTACAACCAAATTGGCAAGCACCTATGAGATGCTTTCAGAAAACTTAGAGATGGTCATGATGTGGAGAAAAATGTTATGGCTAACAAAATTGCTGGATTTAGTGGTCTGAATATATTGCTTAGTTATGTTGAGTGATCTAATAATTAGATGGGTAATAGGGTTCGGTAGGTTTGTAGATGAGTTCAAATAGTAAAAGTTGGAGTTTTCTATGTGAAACCAACCAGCCAGCCAGCATTACAGACCCGTGAACAAGCATTTTGTGCATTGAAAAGATGCAGATTGATGTTCAGGAAGAGATTTGCATATTAGAGTTGCAATTGCAGTTTCCAAAACAAATACACTTTAGTGTGGACAGGACCTCAGCAATTACGTTCACAAAGATGTCATGCCACTAGAGATGCTGGCAAATCTTTTGATTGCAACTTGAGGAACAGTTGCAGATAACATACTTTAGTTGGAAATAACCACTCCATGCATCTGTGGACTGTTTGCCAAAAACAGAGGGTAACAACACCAAAGTGTTTCGGAGAAAATAGAGTGCTCAGTCGAGCACCACAAGTATCCACAAGTTTTGCTTGAGTCATCATCTTCTTGAACACAAGCACCCATTCCAGTCTCTTCCAACATAGAGCCTTAAGGCCACTATTCTTGAAGGTGTCAGAATTATCCTTGGCAGCAATATATTTCCTTAACTATTTGCATGCCTGCAATTGTCAAGAACCCTGTTTTTAGATTTCAGAGAGGATATTGAATTGGCATGGTACACCTAAAGACAGATGAATACAAGCAACTCTTATCTGGTACAAAATGGAAAACTGCACATTACCTGTGAGCTAACAGGCAGACTGACTGTCAGTGTTGTCCAGCTCCACTTGAGAACTGTTTTTGCCAAGCCAATCTCTGATTTCCTGTGACGTCACTACAGGGTACTGCACAACAAAATCAAACATTAAACTTCAAGTCCAGTTTGCAAGTATAAAGCAGTGATTGCCTTGATCAAGATTCCAAGATTTAGGACTTTCTCCATGATACTAGATCAGTTGGACTTGACATTGCTCAAAGGGGGGTTCAGAGTTTAGGGTCAACCCTTTGAGCTTGCTCAAAACTTTTGATGCCCCAAAGATCACCTCTGCATGTGGTGGTGGTATGAGGAGAGAGGTTCACAGCTTTGACATTGCAGAGTTTGCAGAAAAGACTTAGACAACAGCTAATCTGAATGGAAGAGAGGAGTTCAACAGAAAACAAACAGAGAAAATACTTGGAGACAAAGCAAAACTATGGGAGAAGAGAGTATACCTCCAGCATGTTGGGAGGAGAGCCAAGCTCAAGTTCATCCTCCATCTTTTGGACTGCTCCTGCTCCAAACTCCTCAAGAAGCTCAAGGCTGGACCCAACCTGTTGTGCATCACCAGGCAGATTCATATCTCCATATGATGAATCCTGTAACTTGCACATGCATTGCAAATGTTACAGACAACTCCAATTGACAACCCAAGGCTCCTTCTTGCCCTAATCCCAAAACATGAAAATAACAATGCACTGTGATGATGACTAGCATCAACTTCAGTTTTAATAGCTCTTCAAGTTCTTCAAATACAGAGGGGTAATTGATTTGATATCAAGCCACACACCTCAACTAGGGGATCACCATTGAGCTTTTCATTACAGAGAAGCTCCAGAATCTCAGGTTCAAAGTGAAGGGAAGTCTCATTAAGATCCCCTCCTCCATGGGTGTTCACTACAGCCTCCCAAGGCTGCTCCTCATCTCCCAGGTTGACTGTGTGCTCTTCTTCACACCCACTTCCAGCTCCACAAGCTTGATGAATTCCACCATTCTGGTGGTCAGAGGATGAAACTAGGTTGTGTGCCCTGTTTCTGCTACAGTCCTGTTTCTTGGACAGAGTGGAATTAGTATGGAGCCCATGTGAACCTTCCTCTGAGATTGCAGATATTGATTCCAGTTGGTGCTCCTTCCTCTTGTTTTGATTGGCCCTGATTGAATTGTATGAGTCTTTTGTGACCCCTGAAACTATAGAGGAAGTGAAATCAGAGCGTCCAGCCTGATTCCAGTTGGATACAATATCACTTTCTGATAGCTCACACTCCTCCTCTGCCAACATGTCGCTAGTTTTTGGTGCACCACCTGAGCAATTACGGGGCTGCTTTTGGAAAAACACTTTGCAAACAACAAGCTCTCCATCTGTCTCCTCCTCATTCTCACCAAGGTGATACTGGTGCATCACCCAATTTGTCTTCACATTCTTTGACTTCTTTCCAACTCTTTCATATAGCACCATGATCTTCTTAAATCCCAAAACTTTTCTATTCTGCATGGACCATCATCACAGAAAAGCTGAAAGTTAGTTACAGATTCTCTCTGTTAGAATCTGTTCAATCTCTTGACTTAGAATTAGATTCCTGAGATAGCTTCTGTTGAAATGCAGGTGCAAATTGATTCTGTCTTCAGACAACAGCAGTCTAAAGAAGAAGAGATTGGGCACACCATCCCCCAGTGAGGTTTGAAATCCACTGTAGTGCTTATTCCTTTGTTGTAGTAGAAATCACATTTTCTGCATCGATCTCTGGAAAGGTGAAAGTGATACCTGTAGGACAGGCCGAGTTTTGCCTGTCTTGTGCCAACGAACTTCTTCTCTGCCATTAGCATGGATTTTCCTGCGCTTTCGGGTCCCAGTAGTGTATGCCATGGATGGGCGATGGAAGAAGTGGCAACTGCTCCCATCCTTCTTCACACCTGCATTCCCACAACCAGAAGACAGATGAACTGCTTAAAGCTGCATCGAAAAGGACAAGAAAAAACAGAGTGGAAAATATAAGAACACAGTAGTAGCCAAGATGTTATGATCATACCAAGACAGAAGACAGATGTTGTTACCTGGCAATTTTTCAGGGTGAGTACCACAAATACCATCCTCTCCATCAAGGAACGAAATGAAGTCATCAATGAGTGGATGTGACAACATGTTGCTGCGCCCCATTTTTGCAGCCAGATGAACAAGCAATTCCTCATCACTGGGGTCAAACCTCACACCTGCTGGCAATGCCATACACTCCATCTTTGCCTGGCCACAATGATACATGTAAGAGCCTGCATCTATGGAAAACCCACATCTTAAATTCTTCACAGGGTTTTGCCTAACATATTCCATGATGATTGTGCACTCCTGGACTTGCAAAACCATCTGCAAAACAAAAAACCCAAACTTCTGAAACAAAAAACCTAGATTAAAAAGACCAGAACTTTCACCCAAACCATCCGCCAAACTTCACACCCAAGCTTCCGTACCACAAAACCTAGATAAAAAAGACCACAAATTCCGAATTTCGACATACATTGGATCTGCGGACGATATGGCCACATTCTGGGCAGTCTTTGTTTGTCATCCGCCCTCGCTGTTGACTATTACTATTCAGCACACCCGGATCTTCACCAACTTGGCACAACTCAGCACCAAAAGTATTATTCACCATTTGTACACTCCTCGCCCTCCTGCAACATATGGCCAAGCAGTGGATGTTTGAGAGGGTTTAGGGTTTAGTAGAGAGTCTCATTTCCAGATGGAATATCACAAGAGTGGGTACCTATTACACATGAGCTAACAAAGAGAATCACACCCAATAAGCAAAAATTAGTGTTCCATGGTCCTCATCATCCATACAGCATTCAAAAACTCAGGAAACAAATTTTAAAAAATACACTAAGAAACTAACTGGAAGTAGCGGTGAGAAGAAGAAAAGTTCAGTGTATCAATGTAGCTTCTGGAGCAGTTATAGAGAACTCCGAAAAACCCCAATCTGCCACAACTCTCCAAAGAGTGCAAAACCCACAACAGAACGATCCGAGAAAGGAAACCCCCAAAGAGTGCAAAATCACCCCAAAAAAAAAGGAAAAAGAGACTTCGATTTTGAAGAAAAACCACAGGAGCAAAAGAGCAGAAGACGGAACGAAAAACCGATGGGTAGGTACTTACTTGTCCACTGCGTCAAAAATGAGAGACGAAAGCAGAGGAAGGAAAGAGAGAAATCTTGTGGAGCGTGAAATCGCAGGGGTGTGGAGAACTGGAACATCTTAAGATGATTTTGCTGTCGTCGGTAACGCGGAGACTTCCTCTTCTTCTTCTTCTTCTTCTTCTTGCGCAAGAATTTTTTCAACGGGAAACGGAATGGTACCTATTTCCCGGAAGCTAAAGGCGACCGATTTTAGGAATCTGAGGTACTTGGAACCTGCGTTTTTTTCACTGGCGATATATATAACGCCAAAATGAGAAAGAAGTTAAAAAATAAAAAACTCGAAAAAGTGATTTTGGAAGATTTTGGAAGATTTCAGTCGCCACAAATTTCTAGCTAAACATATTTGGCTATATGTTGTATATGAAATGCAAATGTCTTGTCATTTATTAGTCTATTCTTTTGCCTACCACATCAAAAACCCAAATACAAGAATTTTAGCCATAATAATAATTATTATTAATATTATTATTTTCTCAATTTTTGACCATTGAAAACCTCCAAAATCATTAAAATCTCTAATTTTTAAATTTTAAATTTCATTTGAACCCAAGATTTTTTTAGAAATTATAAAATACATTAACTATTACATCACAAACTCTTTACATGTGAAAAAATAAGTTGAACTTTAAATTTTAAAGTTTACACATGTCAATGATTAAATAACTTTAATATCGTTAGAATGAATGAACATTAAATAAAAATAGTCATATGCTATATTTAAGTGTGACTTTAGGCTTAATATATATATATATTTTTTTTAATTTAAAAATTTAGGTTCAAAACTCATTTACATGAAAATTTGACCTACTTAAAACTTGGTTTGAAAATTGGTGATTTATATTTTGATGATAATTTGAAAACCAACCTCAGTATCATATTTCGAAAAAATTAAAAATTTCAAGAATTGGACTAATCCTTCGTTAATCCTTAAAAAATCAAAACAAACGAGTCTCTCAAAAATATGAGAATCACCCAACACTGCAAATGACCCTACTTAGGAGTGTCCAAATTGAAACAAAAGCCCTACTTAAGCTGACTTACCAAAATTCGACTATTAAAAATATGAAAGGAAAAAAATTAACCTTTATATTTTTTGGCTACCTACTTGAAGCTTGTATAGAAATCTGGCAATTTTTCTTGATTATTTTTTTGGTTTTCCATGAACTTTCTTCCCAACATGTTCTTGAAAACTTAAATTCAAAAACTATCATAGTACCTTGGCAGCTTTGGCACAAATTATATATTCATTAATCCTAATATTTTTGAAATTTTATTTTTCACCAAGACCAATTTTTTTGTGAAGGAAAATGAAAAACCTTTTGAAATATTTTGGAATATATTTTTTTGAAATAAAATATTCAAAATTAATTAATTATGAATAGTAGACATGTGCATAAGGGGTCATAGGAGGGTATTATCAAAATGATAATTGAGGAAATTGACAATGATATATTTTGTGCAAATTAGTAATAAGTGGGCAGCTTCAACACTGATTATATTAATCATAAAAATGTTTGAATTTTCGAAAATTCTTTTTTTTGAGGAATTAATAATAGTTTAACTAATTGTGTCCAAGGCCGTTGTCCAAGGGAAGCTTATGGGGTTTGCTCTGAGGCCCGAGCCAATATTCCCCATCATGGGACCTTAGGACAAAAAAATTATATTTTAAACCCCAAGCCCATTCATTTCACGGCCTCTTTGGGACATAGTGGCTTGGGGTCCTAAACATTTGGTGTCATGGGGTTGGGAAAAAATGGCCTCAAGGTACAGTAGCCTCCCGCCTAAGTACGCAACTTGAACCTAGGAGGAATGTGCGTACTTAGCTGGTAGGTGCGCACTTAAGACCAATCACTTTTCTTTGTAGCCACAGCAGCAGCTTTCGCAGCATCCTTATCAGTCTGATGACCATTTGAAGGTTTCACGTTCTTCTCACATGAGGGGATTGCAACGAAGGCATGGGTGGGGTTTGAGTTCGGTATTGTTGATTCGGTTGATCCTACTCCAACTCGTCACTTTCTGTTGTTGGTGCTTCTTCAAAACTAGATTCAATACCCAATTGAGTTTGCTGCAGCGCAGGATCATGCAATTCCGAATCCCAGCTTCCCTCTCCAGGTTGTTGTTGTTGGTGACCACCGTCTTCTGGGCTCCGCTCAAGAGATTCTTCAAATGCTACACCTCCAGTGCCGAGTTGGGTTTACTGTTGTGTGGGTTCATCAAGCTTCTCCCCGACGAGACCAGTCCTGACAACTCCAGCTTCGGCAGCGGACCCTGTCGTCTCTTGCTCTCCTGCGAGAGCTGGAGTGTCTTCGACCGACAACTAATCAACTGTGCCGAATTGTGTTTGATCTTCAACGAGATCTGAGGGGGGGATTTGGTCAAGCTCACTTCATGTTGGCCCTGGAACTCCATCAGTTGTTCCAAGCTGAGTTTGCTGCTCTACAGGATCACCCAATTCACCAGACGACACAGACTCCGAATCATCCAAGTGGTCCTCAACAAGTGGCTGGACAACAGCTATTGCGTCCCCAACAGATTCTTCAGCTGCACTTTCAGTGTCGAACTATGGTTGTTGTTGTGTGGTGGTCTTATCCATCCTACCCATAGCAGCAGCAGCAATCCCGATCAGCACAGGATCTAGTTTTGCATGCTCTCTTTCTTGTTCGGATGGTGCTCCGATTTGCTCGGGGGTTTCTTCATTAGCTCCAAACTGCAATTCTTGTAGTTCAGGATCATGCATCTCCTCCTGAGGCAGATTTGATTCCTAGTTCAAATTACTAGTGGGACCGATCTCCTCCTCAACTGGCTGATGAGTTGCTCGACCTGATCTGTGCCGAATTGAAGTTGGTCTCCTTCAACAGCGCCAGGTGCAGGAGTTTGCTCAAACTCATCTTTGTTGGAGGTCTCGTCGTAAGCAAGAGGACCCTGGTTGAATTCATTTGCATTATGTTGCTGAGATTCGGATTCTAAGGAGTTGACAGTCCCTGCAGTGCTTGCTGAGGTGGTGTTAGTGCTTTGTTGCAGCCTAACAGTTCCTTGATCTCCATAGCTAGCCACTCCTGCACCAATTTCTTGGTCTCCAAGCGGCGGCTATTGCTCTGTAGGCTTGCTCCTCTTTAAATATTCACTAGCAATAACAGTTTTGGGAGGTCTGCACGGTGTCGAAAAAGGCTGAAGTGGTTTAGCTCCAAACCCACTATTTCCAAACACAGCTGCCAGACGAGAAGTACCAAATCCCGCTGTTGCTGCTGCAAGAGACGGCTGATCGGGACTCTGTTCTTCAGCACCAAGACCAGTAGCAAGAGGGGCTCCTCCTCCCGAGTAGGCAGTTTTGGGAGTCGGAGCTGCGTTAGTATTGCTCTCAAGCGTATTGCTCTCAAGCGCACCATTTGTTTGGAATGGTTGAGTACCTGAGTACCTTGGATCTTCTGCACCAGGCTGCACATAATTTCCACCTCCAATACCGCCTTGCTGATGCTGCTGATAATCCATCTTCAATTCCGTACTTCCATTCCGTACTTCCTGCACTCCTCCGCCAACTTGGTCGCCACTTCCAATTGCTTTGTACTGGTGCTCACCATCCCTTCCACTCCCCTTGTCACATCTTGTTGGAAATGCTTACCAGCTCTTATCGAAGTGTACAAGACCTAAACCCTAAACCCTAAGCCCTCCTTTCCTTGTCTTCAATCCTTCCTCCTTCACCTCCTGTTACTCCACTTTCTATTGCTTTCTTTCCTTCTTTGATATGCTTTGGAGCTCCAGATCACTACCCACTCAACATCTACCAATACATGCTGAATCATTGGTAAATGCTTGATTTGGTTGCAATGTCGAAGAAACCGAACAGGAAACGCCTCAATGAGTCCCAACGATGTGAGGTCATAGCGAAGTTGAACAAGACGGATGCTGCCAGTAAAAGGGCTATAGCGCACGAGTACGATGTTAGTGAAGGAGCTATTAGAAAGGTGTGGGACAAGTGGGAGCAAATCCTAGAGCGATCTGCTTTAATGTCTAATGAAGCTAAAGAGAAGACTTTTCGATCCTCTGTTGGTTGTTTCACCGAGCTTGAAGACATGCTTTACATCTGGATTGACAGCATGTGTCGTGCTAATCTTCCTGTTCCGCCATCTCTCACCATCGCTAAAGCAAAAAGTATTGCATCGAGTTTATCGATTCCGAAAATGGACTTCAAGGCATCCTGGCAATGGTTACGTCAATTCAAAGTGCGTCGAGGGTTGCAAAAGATGCTGCTTCACGGAGAGGGAGCTGAAGTCAATAAATCCGATCTTGGTTTGCTGGCAGCTTTAGACGACCTCTATGCGATTATTGCCCAATATGATCCTGAAAACGTCTACAATATGGACGAGACCGGCCTGTTTTTTCACCTACTACTGAGATATAGTCTTCTAATGCCAGATGATGGCATATCAACCACTAGAGGGAAGAAAAATCCAAAGATCGGGTTTCTCTTATCGTGTGCGCCAACGCTGTGGGAAGTCACAAAATTCCTTGCGCATTGATTGGCAAACCAAAAGCACCTGCTTGTATCAAGGATCGCCAATGGCCTGTTCCATATTTCATTCAAGCTAAAGCTTGGATGGACGTGGAAACGTGCTGGAAGTGGTTCAACGAAGTGTTTCTTCCAGAAGTGAAAAAACAAACCAGACATCGGGTTCTTTTGCTATTGGACAATGCCCCCAGACACTTTGAGGCTTTTGAACGCGACAATGTTAGGATCGTCTTCTTTCCCCCAAATTGCACAAGTTGGAAACAACCCTGCGATATGGGCATAATCGCAACTCTGAAGAAGAGGTTCAAATATCTCTACCTCAAGGATGTTCTTCACTTCTATGAATTGGATGAGGAGGCGAAACTTTGAAAGAAAATGCAAGGGCGGAGATTACGACACGGTGCTGTTGGAGTTGTATACGGAAATCCAGCTCACCTGCTTGATGCTGTGAGTTATGTCAAAGAAGCTTGGCAATCTGTGTCACCAAGCTCTATCAAAAATGCATTTATCAAGGCGAAAATAATGACATTAGAAGCCGATCAGGAAGCAGTGAATAAGATCGAAGATTTAGTGACCGAAGTTGCACAAGCTATCGCAGCTTTAAATCTTTCTGTTGGGCAAGATGAGCTTGAAGAATTTGTTCATGTCGACGATGAAAACAGTGAAGAATTCGCAGCTGCAGTTTTGGAAGACGTTGAAGAGCTTTTGGGGACGATGAAGATTGCTGAAGAGAATTTGGACGATGACAATGATGATGATATTCTTACCTCTCAAGCGTCAGGTTCGGGTTTAGGAAACATCGTTATATTTAAGGGATTCGAGTCACTTTATAAACAAGTTGTTGATATAGAGGATCAGTTGCTCTACTCCGAAGTTCGAGAAGAGGCTGAGGAAACATTCGATGATCTTAGAAAGTTGTTTGAATCGTTTCAAAGTAAGGTCCGGGCTGTCACCTTGAAAGCCAAACGCAAGAATCTTCAAAACTTGCGCCAAATGACAATCCATGACATGTTGAACTAAATAAATCTGAACCCTATTTTTTTGAGAAAATAATGTGTACTTTACCGGGATGCGTACTTAAACAGGTGCGTACTTAGGCGAGAGGCTACTGTACTTGGAGGGTTGGATGAGTGTATTTGTTGAATGGCACTTTATCCCATGTTACAATGTTGCACATTTTATCAAGGATCGAAAAACCTAGCTAGGGTTGTAGGTTTGGAAAATGGAACATTTTCTACTTGGGGTGTTCTTTAATAATAAACCCAAAAGTTTGGGCGAAGAAGATTTGGAATTGTGACAAAACTATATTCCAAGCATGAAATAAATGGTTTTTTGTGTTGAGGTCAATTTGTTAAGTGCATTAAGTGGAATGAGGGCTCCAATAAGAATTTGAAATTACAGTATGAATTGTTTGACATTGATTTTTAGGTGGGAGCTAGTGTTTGCAAATCTCCTATTAAGTGTGTCATATGGGAAACCTTTAATAGGGCATGGTTTATTGATGAAAACTTGGCTTGGAGCGAGTTTGCATTGCTACCTTACAACATTTTTTTTGTTTTAATGTTTTTCAACTTATCATGTCTTGCTCTTTATAATGTCAATCTATCTAGGTTGTTAATTATGATTGTTGTTTCGTTGTGGAAGCAAGTTCACTATTCAATGTTGAAGTGCATACAAACTATCACAAGAACTACCATTACAACTATCATGGGATTGTGAAAAGAGTTTTGACTCCAAATACCCTTTATTAATTCTCAATCTTTTTTTATTCCTAATGCTTGGGTAATCATGTGTGAATTTCTTTAGTTTGTTGATTGGTAATAGCTTGTCAAATTGTGAAAGTAGGTTCATAAGGACTTGATAGATGTAGAAATGAAAAAATGATTATCATTTTGTGTTTTATGGCTCACTTTTTCACAAGAGTGGAACTAGGCACACATTGATTTTATACATGTAAAAATGAATGAGTGATTATCTTCTAACATGTTGTGCTTTGTGCCTTACCTTTTCACACTAGTGAATTTTCATTAAACATGGGATTGCTTTGAAATGTAATTTTGAAGTCATTTAGCAAGTGAATATAATTGTTTTACTAAATTTTATGTTTTATTGCTTATTTATTTACATGGTTGAATCCACATTAAGCATAAGATTGCTTCCAACATCATAAATAAGCACATAACCATAGGTAGAGACAACATCACAACAAGATTGAACAACTTTGGGTACAACATCACAAACAACTTTAAAATCTAGTTCAACTTTAAATCTTCGTTCATCAATACCTAAATCAAATGAAAGAACATCAAAATCATCAACACTTAAAAGAATCAAGGGATTGTAGAAATATGAAATCAATGTAGGGTTTGCTTTAGTAAAATTATGGGGAAATTGAACACATTCTTTAAGGGATCGCAAATACAAACCATAGGCCTTAGCTATTGACCATGTCAAATCAATGTCATGAACATTAGCAAAGTAAGAAAATGATGTAATAGGTGATGACGTAGAAAATTGTAAATCAATACATGTAGAAAAATGTAAATCGATAGATTGGTCATTAGTTATGATCAAGCCTAATGATCCTTTGACAAAATTGATGGAAGTTTTAGGAATGCTTCTTTGAAACCTATTCATCAACATAGGACATTGTTATAAAAACATAGAAAATAACAACACAAGAAATAAGGATCTACAAACAAAACTATAACAACTTGAAAAAAAAAAGGTTGCAAATTGATAAAGATAGGAGGTTGATCTTTTCAATTAACAACATTACTTG
>Ga0209208_10004300_pt1 | contig 20274 bp, 13 predicted proteins | sample S1TSphfallax_3_FD_187694 | JGI IMG/M metagenome (GOLD analysis project Ga0209208, IMG submission 187694) | Host-associated microbial communities from peat moss isolated from Minnesota, USA - S1T2_Fd - Sphagnum fallax MG (SPAdes) (version 2) | ecosystem: Host-associated > Plants > Peat moss >...
TAAATAATGAAAATAATTTTTTTTTACCCACAACGTACTTCTACTAATAATATATTTTACCACAACTTCCATGGTAAAAACTACTAGACATGCCTTCTAACACCAATCTAATCTAACATCAATAATTTTGCATTACTTGTTTACCAAAATAATTAGCTACATGATTAACACATACAACTACCATAGAAAAAACTATTGTTAATAGCCTTTAGCAATGGCCTTGGTCCCTACTTTTAAAACACTATTGAAATAGTCCCAAGGGTGAAAATACAACAAATCACATTTGGGAAGTAGGTCATGGTCTCACATTTTTCAAGTGTATGGGGTTTGTAGAACTCATGTGATCATTTTTTATTAAAAGTAATTTTTTTGTTTCCCAAAATTAGTTAACTTTGTTCAATCACAAGGTTTCATGATCAGGGGTTAAATTTGGGAATATTAGTTTGGCACTTCATAGAGGTTTCGAGAATGTGTTAGAAATTAAGTGCACATGCGTTGACCAAACATTATGCGTTTGGAGCCCCAACGAAGAGGGTCATGCTCTAGTGTCAAATGCATATGGTGTGCATACTTTTGCAATGCTTGATGTGCATAGGGATAATGAGGAATGAGAAGGGGATAATCTTTGTTGAGTGCAATGATCCCCCTTTGCAAGTCATAGTAATGGCTCCTGAGCTGAAGGAAGTTTTCCTCTGCAATCTCCAATTCATCCTTCTTGTATTCCATGTCTGCTAGTAGTGTTGGTGCACTAATGTTCACCACATTCCTCTGCCAAAACATTTTGAAAATGAGATTTTACAAATAGGTTACTTGTAAGGGGTCAAGAATGTTTTCACTTCACAATAAAATGGTTTTTAGCTTGTTATTTACTTGCAACTTATCCTTTTTATGGCGTATAGCTTCACAAGTTGCCTTGATCTCACAAAGCTTGACACGACCTTCATGTAGGGTTTTGTCATCTATTGTTAATGCCTCTCCGGTGGTCTGCATGAAAAGGATTGCAATAATTAGCTTGAATTCTTATCCATATACATTTTTAATTAATGTGCTAATGACATTTGAATGGGAAATGTTGCATGGGTTAGGTCTTATGATCATAAAGGCAAAAATTACCTTGGCTTCTTGAGCAACAAATTGTAGTTTTTGACGAATGTGCGTAAGGGTATGGACCAAGTTTGTTGTTTTTTTATGTAGGTTGGATAGGTCCTCATTTTTCACATGTATCTGCTAAGCAAAACAACCATTTTCCAACTTATATGAAGACAAATGTTATGTTGATGAAGTTACAAGTTGTGATGAACATGGATAAGGAAACATTAAGGTATGTTACAAAAACAAGCCTTTTCATTAAGGGACTCATTTTCCATTTTGAGTTGTTCAAAATCCACAAGATGAAGTCCTCTAGGAAGTTGGTCCTTGAGCTCTAATGCATGCTCCAATTTCTTGAATTGATTACGTAACTGCCTCCCTCGAATGCGAATTGCTTGCATCTCTAATGTACAATCTCTTTCTTGTTGTCGTAGCTATCTTCCATACCAATCCAAATGTGTGACAAATTCATACATGCATTTAAATTCAAAGTGAAGTTTTTCATTTGACATTTATTTCATGTGGAATGAGAAGGTATAACCTTTCCAATCATTACAATTTCTTGATTCATGTATTTAAATTGGTTATTGTACAAAAGTAAAATTAACCCCCTGGAAAACAAGTGGAAAAGTGGTGGAAATGATAAATCCTTATTTTAAGTCACATGTAGAAGGTAATTGAATATGATGAATTGTGGTTTTAAAAAATTACCACATCGAGTTGGTAGTTTGGTATTTTTCTCTTTGACACACTATTTGATGATTCCCTAGCTATCTGCATATTTAGCCAATGAAGATGTTGTGAAAGGTTGTTCTCAAAAGGTTAGTTTGAAGTTTCATAATGTGGGTTTATTTTGACATCAATAAATTATTTTAAATGGTGAGGGCATCAATGCTAAGAAATATTTGTACATAGTTTTTAATAAATTGTGCATCTTGATACAAAATCAAGGATTTATGGATATTTTATTTACAAGTTCCACGCTATCAAAAATTATGTAATAGAATGTTTACTAACAATAGTGTTTTTTTCTTTTAAAATTTTAATTTAAAAAATCGCAATGTTTTGATGTGAAAAACACATATTTCCATGTTATTTTCCCAAAATATTGAACAATAATGAAAATTCACCACAAAATGATTATCATTGATTAACAATACCTTAATAATAAAATATATACATCATGTAAGGCCTTTTATATGGTGTGAGTTTGGATGAACACCTTCCAAATGTAGTTGACCATATTTTCATGGTGTTCATGGGCTTCATTTTGCTTATCTTGAAGCCTTTCTTGCAAATTATCAATCTTTTCATCATATTCATCTTTGAGCATGTCAAATGCTTTCTTGGTTTCTGACCAATTATTGAGACGCTGCAATTCCATATATTTAATCCTTGTGTTAAACATCTAGAACAATGTGCCCATATCACAATGTCATTCAATTGTGTTTAGACACATAGGATCTTTTGTTCATGAAAAAATAACAAGTGTATCTCAAAAGAATGTAGCTAGAAATGGGAGGCATATTTCAAAATTGTAAAAAAATTGATAATAATAGTGGACAATTTGATTGGAATGAGGAACTACAGCTTGGTAGTGAGCATCTTGCCCTTCAAGGAAAAATTGTTCAATGTTGAAAGAATGTTGTTTTTTCCGCATTACCCACACACGCCTTTGCAAGTCAACATTCTCTACTTTGAGTCTTGTTGTATCCTCTTTTGTAGTCTATAATTAATAAAAAAAAATATCACATTTACTTATGACAATATTTTGTGTTATCCCAACAACAACCCAAAATTACAAATTATTTTGGTCATTGTAAACATACCTCAATCAATTTAAATAACAAAATAAACATTGTGTTATGGAATTTTGATGGAAGTTAAACATGTATAAACTTACCATGATGAGTGTTAATAAATTGGCATCTTCAATTGCCTTGAGCTCCTTTTCACTATATTTAGGATTAACAATTTCTTGGGTGGTTGGTGTGGCTTGATCTTCTTCTATTGACAAATAAGTTGATCCCTGCACATTATAAGTAAGAAAAGTTGTATGATGAAAGATGAAAGGTTCAAACAAATTTCCCATTTTAAGGACCAAATGTTGATGTAGATGTTAAGGAAAAGACCAAGAATGAGATTATGATAAAAGTACCGAAGTGGCCATGGGTGTTGTAGTAGAGGAGGTAGGACTCAATGGACCTTGAACTTGGTGATTTTCCATCATCCTTAAATTTCTTTATTAACTTTGTATGGCTTGGGACTTGATTTTTTCCCAAACTTTTGTAGTACATCTGCAATTTTCCCATAGTAAATATTTTTTCATTTTTCCATGTATAATATAATCTCATCTGAATGTGCAATTTCTTTTAACATCTCCCTCCACACAAAATAGGATACATTTGAGTAGTACGGTGGTACCTCATATTTTCATCCTTAAGTAGATTTGTTAGGAAAAGTTCACCATCTCCATGTAATAGCTTCATGGTAATTGTATCATGTGGCATTTGATCCTCAAACCTTGTCCAATGTTCAAAATGAATAATTGGAGTTTGATGACCATGGTTTTGATGCCATAAATGACCTAGGAAGGAAAAACAAAAGAAGGAGTTGTTCATAAATAGATGTTTAAGAAACTATTAATGATTCATTGGAATGATTGTAATGTGACTAAAAATTTGTGATTATGCATTTTAATTATGGATCAATGTTGGAAATTGCATTACAATTCTACCTAACATTACATTAATTCATTGTTCTAGAATTTGACAACCATGGCCACGAGCACTTCCCCAACCACATTTGATCAAAGTCTTTAAGATGCCATAACAAAGGTTAGAAATAAATTGAAGACACAAAGAAAGAAACCTGGCATCTCCATGTTGTGAACCCCATATTCATGTTGTGAACAACATTTTCCTCCATGGATGACTATAAAACAATAAAAAACAACACCAATTCCTATCAATAATTAAAGCTCGCCTTGGTGACTAAAAACACCATGTTTGTCATCATTGGGACTTACTCTCCTTGATCTAAAATAATTCATGTCTTTTCAAATACTACATTTAACAATCTAAAAAAAAATGCACAAAATTACATTTGCAAATTAAATTGGACGTAATAATTGCATTGTTTCTTTTTAACATTCTACCATTTTTTTAATCTTCATGAAAAAGAACCCAAGGCATTCACTTTTACATAGGGTTGTTCTAATCACCTTGTTTCAAGGCAACTATAAAAGCAAACCAATTTTGGGATGTTTATGTAAAATGCAACACAACATATAAAGAGGTAGGCTTATGGAGCACAAATGTAAGTGAAAATCTTGCATAATCCTACAAGTATCATAGCACATACGAGAAACATTCAAAGCCATCATGAGTTCAATCAAGTGTATTTGCAAGGTTTCTCCTACTTGTTAAATTGCAAGATTTTGAAGTGGGTACTAACAAGATCTTGGAGTTTGACCTACACTCCAAGAATTTTCATCATGATTAGCATGAAAGAGAAAACCCAAACTACCTTTTGTTGAGAGAAAAATAAAGAAGTTGATGCAAGAGTAGTGGTAACAAAATTCCGAAGGCAAAAAAAACGATCTAATCTTATAATAATGGTTATTTTAGTTCAAGTAGTTTCTTTGTCGCTTCAAGACAATCACTTTTTGGGCATGGAATTGTCTTTGGAATACAAGAACACAATTTCATGCATAATATAAACCTTCAACTTCTAAAATTGTCAATTGGACAACCCATTGGACCTTATATTTTCCTTGTTTATTAACATCATCATTAGAATTTATGTCAATATCCAAAGCAATATCTTTTTTTACAATAATGAACTAGGTACAATGATGAATGATTACAATGTACATGTTTTTGGAGTAAGTGACAATTGTAATGGATATTGAGGTGTGATGTAAGTCATTCATTTGAAGGCCAACATGAAACCTTGTAACCTTTCAATTAATGTTTATGAAAATAGCTAAGGGCACATTTCCATTAATGGCCATTGACCCATTATTTATACTTTCCCCACCCAAATAGTTGGGGTTTTTATGCAAAAACCCATTCAGTATTTGAACATGGGTTCCCATTATTTTGGCATCCCCACCCCACCAAATTCACAAATGCCATTCACCTTACCTAAAAAATTGGTTATATTGATGCGAAAATATTATGACCCATGGTCAAGGTTGCATTAACTTTGTTCACTTAATTACCAAGTGTAGTTTCTTTGATAATGGGTTGAAAAATAGTGAGATGATCATAGAAACCTTTTCACCCATGAGTTGGTCAATTTAGGTATATGGGTTTAATGAAGTAGTTAGGCTTGGAAATCATGTAGTTATACTTGGAAATGTCTTTGGAATTGTCCAAGGACGACCATACAAAGGATTATGCAAAATCAATAAGGGGCCTATGAAAGATTATAGAAAACCACTTATATAACAATTTTTTGAAATTTTTTTCACTAGAATTACATAATACAATATGAAATAAGATAGCACAAGGTTCACTATCACATCACTATAATTATTAAAAATTTACCAAAAATTTACATAATATAATATGAAATAAGATAGCAAAAGATTAATTATCACATGCATTGCCTATGTAATAGATAATGAAACAATTCATGCAAAGCACCATGGGACAATTGCAAGAGCCTAAACACCATTTTTGGTGACAACAATGGTTATAGCAAGATTGACATGTACTTCATCAAATTACATTATTCAAACTATGTTGAGTCATACATCTGACTTGGTATGTTCAAAGGTAAGCATTGACCCCAACTCAAGAATTAGGCCCTTGTTAAAATTGGAACCAAACTTGAAATTTCCCTCCAAACCCTCTTATATTTAAACAATGACAAAGGGTCATTACAATGTACTTAAGTTTTAACCATTCAATAAAATGGATGATTGTACACAAAGTGAAGGCAATGATTATGAGTTACATATTTTTGTGAAATTTGTGTTAATTAGGATTGAGTAGAGAAATTGAAATGTCAAATTTCTTTTAATAAAAATTCTACAAAATTAAAAAGAAAAGGAAATTGTGAGATTAACAAAACATGTTACTACAACTTTAAATAATGAATGATAAAAAATAAACAAGGTGTGTTACACATAATGGCCTTGCCATTCATTTAATATCAACAATGGATATTGTATGGTAAATTGGCTAGGGGAAAATAAATAATAATATATTTCATTATATATCATCATGTTGTAAAATAAAAACTGTAATGATTATTTTTTTCATTTTTTAACATCATAATTTAGTTATGAGGAACCCAAAAGGGATATTAAATTAAATGATAAAATGTTCTAGGAACCTATTTAAGTTCATTTAAAAACTACTACCACACCAAAATTAAACCAATAGGGAAATGTTGTAAAATGATTTTCAATTTTTTGGAAATCTAATGATTTTTCTTCAAAATAAAGTTATCAAATATTTTCTTTTCATGTTTATTTTTCACATTTGTGCAAAATTTCAAACCAAAAAAAGACTCATCATGAGATGTGTATATGAATGTTTTCAATCACATTCACATTTTGAAAGAATTACATGATTTTTTTCCATATGTTGGGTGCTTTAGCCATTTTTGGAGAAGGTAGTTTCATATTTTTGTGGATTGCATTGGTGGCAAAGTCATTTGAAGCTGGGTGCACATTTGAGGAGGTGGTAGAAAAAGAAAAATGTCAAAAGATGAACATGAATCCTTTTACAACCAAATTAGGATGAGTCATTTCACCTAACTTCTAGGGGCCAAAAATCCCTTAAAGCTATTATATTCTATAATGATTTTAAACACAATATCCTTGCTTTATAATGCGTAGTCAATAAAGATTGTAGTATCGATGAATTAATAAGTTACCATGGCACATATTCATCTAAGATTGAATCATTTTGTGTAAAAACATCTCCATTACAAATTAGTGAAGAATGCCCTATAATTACACATCATTTTAGAGTTTATTGGTTGTAAGCTAACTATGATGTTCACACAAAGTTTATGCCCCCCTATAACCTAGTATTAACTATTGACCTCATCATAAATTTTTTTTTATGTTTCTTCAAATTCAAACAAAGAATTGTAGATGTTATTGCCATGACACTTGAGGCACAAATTTGTAAATTTGCACTCCATCAACACTAGAAGAAAAATTGTCATTTGTAACTAATTTTTGCAAATAACAAATGTTGTTTGCAACTAAATTACAAATGCCAATTTTTCTTCTAGTGACACTAAAGGCAACTTTAGTAGTAGATGGAGATGCTAGGTTCTACATTGTGGGAAAGAGAATTGCAAGTGAAGGAGTAGTTCATATACATGTTTTTATATGTTGAGGTGTTGTGTTTTGGTTGTTTTTGCCAAGTGCCAACATTGGTGTTGTAGTGGTTTTTCCTATAACTATAGTGGTTTTTATGGGAATGCTAAATTGAAGAGAATATCCATTTGTTTAATTTTAAACATTATCCCATTTTCCACCTTTGCAAAAAACTTCATGTCTTTTTACACAATGCACCTAATTAATATTACTAGGTCTTGAAAGGAACTATTGCATGAAAAATCCTTAGCTTTAGCAAGGTAAATTAACTTTTAACATCATGTTTATTCTTTTTTAAACATGGTTTTTCTTGGGTTATGATATGGCAAGGCATTGAAGCAAAATTAAGGAAAAAACCTTCACATTTTTGGTAGCTACTAACTGCAAATATTGGATTCATGATGGAGAAGATCAAGTTACAATTTTGTAGAAAGGTTCATTGTCACCAACCATTGTAATAAATGCAATCTCATTGATTTGGTAACATGATGCCCCCCCTTTTAAAGCCTTGTTGGAGCTTTGTTTTGACAAAAGAAACAAAACTTTGAAATCACCATTACACCAAAATGCATCCTAGTCAATTTGGGTTTCATTATATTTTGAATGAATTTGGACATTTTTACCATAGTGAAATTGCTTGACCCCTTAGTGAATGAAAACTAGTTGCTATGAATAGTGAATTGATTCATTAGCACCCAATGAAACAAGGTTATTCTCAAATGAAATATGAATTTACCAAACCATTCACTTGTTAGATAATTAATTAGGCAGCATGGAAATCAATTAAATTTAAATTATTTAATATATAATATTATCGATAATTAATGACTACATAATTATTTAGCAACTCAACCAAGGTAAAACTTTTTCTTTCATATTATTTTTTAAACTTCATATTAAAAGGGGGATTATGACATAAATTTAAACTGCTTAGGTGAAAGGACGTGCATGTATGTACTTCATGATCACATACTAAAGCCCTCTTTAAAGTAAATAAAATTATTACATTAGATGTTTTATGTCACAACCCTAGCCTTAGGCTCGTAACCGAGGCCAGGGTTTGCAAGGGTGCAGGCCAAGAGGGAAGCCTAGGAGTCACATCTCATGCTCCCATGAATGTAGGAGAGTGTGAGGGAATGAACCCTCATACTCCCAAGTGAGCTCGCATTTTGGGAGTTGGAGTCTCGATGGACTCCCAAATCTTCAGAGAGCAATTGTAGGGGTCAAAACCCATTGAGTGGAAAATTTCCTTATATCATTGGAAAGCTTTTAGAACTTAGATGTCTAAAATGGGCTCGCATGACCCATTTGGACACTTAAAACACAAGTTATGGCCAAAAGAAGGGCGGGGAGTCAAATTGGCAATTTGACTCCCGACCACTAAAAGTCAGGAATCGCCCTGATTCCCTTGCATGTAGGTGGCATGTCATGTACCATTGAAAAGCTCTTGATGAGGCTTACAACTTTCTTTCAAACCTCATCCCAATTGAAGGTTTGCACACAAAGTTATGGGCCCCCAAAGTTGCAGAAGTCCCAATTTTGGGAATTTCGAGACTCCTGGGACAAAATGACATTTGAATGTTGGTCCCATGGCAAGGCACGAAGTATAATATAAGGGGGAAGGTGGTGGCTTCCCCCTAATCTAGGCCATGGTGAGTCTTGTGAGTCTGTGTTTACCTATGGTTCGTCTGTGCACAAAGTGCTCCAACAACACACTAACCAACTTGATGTTTGGTTTGTGCAGGTTCGTGTCAGTAATTGAATTACTTGTCCATCTTCCTAATCCCATCCCAAAGCTGCAACACGCCCCTTTACCCCCGAAGTGTTGGGAGCCAGGCAATGTGCCCCAACTCCTTCTCCTTTTGCTATCTTTACCTTTGGACTAGAAGTTGAGTCCATCGAGGAGCTTGAGGGTGTGTCATTTTAACTTGATGAATGAGTTGGTGAAAAAATTGGAAAATTTAATTTAAAGCTCACAATTTTCATTTTGTTTGTGATTTTTTTAATATAATGACACATTAAATCATTTTTCAAAACCTTAATTTAAAGGGAAGTCATGGTTTGAGTGCTAAAAGGATGAGCATATTGGGTACATGAATATAATATTGGTGCATTACACTCATGGGTTTGTAACTAGGACCATCATGCCTTAACCCTTTAGGAAGCAAGGAACCACAACAACATTTTCCATGCTTTAAACATTTGCACAATCCTAATCAAGCTTGATTTTATAATAGAAATTCAAGTTATTACAAAGGATTTCCTTAACATTCAAAACACAAACTAAGTATATATATTTTGCTTTCTATAATATTATCTAGGTATTTAATTCATTTTCCTTTCTATGATGTTATATTTCTCTTTCTCATCTTGAGTTTCATGAAAAACATATTTGTTTATTTTGAAATTGGAGACTTGGGTTAGCTCAAATGAAGGTGTGTTATAGAAGCATAATTATATTGTGAATTTTATAGATTCTAAGTGGATGAAAATGTTGTCCTTCCATTGTCTATTCTATGTATGAGTGTATTGTGGTTTGAAAAGATTGAGTTTTAACATGTATTCATATATCCATATAGTCAATAGTGGTTTATTTAATGGGTAAATGCACACTACGGTGTACACAATTTGAGGGAAACTTGGAAGCACATATAGTATCAAAAGTAGCAACATAAGATTTCACACACTTTGAATTATTTTAAAAATCGCATATAAATGATTTGGATTTCAAAATTAAGAGAAATCACAAGAATCCTAAATATGAAATTGAAATATAATTGTACATTTGTGTAAATGCATACCAACAATTTGATAAAGGTTTTTTTAAAACCCTTATTTGACAACAATCTTCCATTGTAAAAACATCAAAATTTCACCTTATTTTTGTCAAATGATTAAAAAAACATTTAGCCCAAGTAAATATTCAATGTCCAAGAACATTTTTCAACTTTAAAAAATCATAATCATCAACATTATCACACAAGAATGTACTAATGAACATTTTAAAATCATCATATTTAAATTCCACAATCTTAAGAAAATTGAAAACTTTGATGGCAAACATTTTTCTTTATGGTTCTTTTTATGTATGTGTAAAATTTAATGGAAAAATTATCATTAAATGTAGTACTTTTTAGCCCTTTTGTTGGAATTGCATAAATGTGACAAGGCTTTGCAAATCAAAATTTTATTTTGTTTGGATTATTATATCATTCATATGTGCATTGATTTCATAACATAATATTAGATTGGGACATAAACCATCATTTATTACAAACTTTTACTGAAGATTATTTTCCAAATTCTCACCATGTTGCACATGAAACCTGGATAGGTATTGAAAATAATCAAACTATGATAGTTTTTTGTGTATATCGTAGCATGCATTCACCTTAATAAATACATTTAAGGTCCAAAGGCCACTATGTATGCAACCTTTCAATGCTTGAGGCTTAGATGTTTCCTTGTATAGGGACAAGTTAAAATGAAATTAAGCTTAACCTCACGAGCTTATTACAACTTGGATGAAGATATTATTGTTTATTTTTATTAGTTATTTATTTTAGTACTAACCAACATTTTGACTGTTTTTTCCCATTAGTTATAGGAACATAATAATTCCTAGGACATATGTTTATATAATGGTTTGCCCAAATTTTGGGTGGAATATTAAGTACTTATGTACATCACTTTTAATGGGAGTTGATAAAATAAGTTGTGCGTCATGGCAATTTGTCATTGTTGTTCATGATCAAGGTGAAGGTCTAATGCTTTGTGGGTGATGTTCATGAAATTATGAAGGTATTCATTCATGTTGTGTTTCCTTTATAATGATATTGTGGATTTTTCTTTTCAATCTCATAGGTCCATGTTTAAAAGGTTGAAAATGGTAAATATTACTTAATGTCACAAGAGAGAGTTTTGAATTCCTTTTTTACATTTCCCCAAAAAAACTAGAAATTCCCTTTAAAAAACTAATGAATGCACAAATCCCTTACAATATTTTACTCAACATGATAATGAATTAGGTTTTTAACATCTAAGCCCTTTGTGATTTGCTTGATAAATGATTTTTAAAAACTTAGTCCCATGGGGAAACATTAAATATTTATTATTGTTCTTGAATTTCTCTAAGCATCATCAAGGTGATTGTCAAAACTTTCCTTTTGAAAAAGTTATCATTTACATGAAGGAAAGTGTGCTTCATCAATTGGATAGTATAAACTAAGGGTTTGAATAAGATAATAAAAAGAGGTTTGAGGTTCAATCTTTGATAGCTTCAAAGGAGAAATCAATTTTCTCTCTTTTTAACAAAACGCCAATGGTCCCACTTTCCCCTTTGACCGCCTAACCACTATGAAATAAATTATCATGCGAATCCCCTCCCTAAAGATAGGGGATTTGACATCGTCTCCCCATGAGGGAGCTTGTAAATCTTTATTGTGTGTTGTTGAAGGAATATGAAGGACAATGTACATGTTATGTTCTTGTATGGAATTATGGAAGGGCTTTTGGCATTTTGTTATCATGAATGCCTAAGTAATTGAGAATTTTAACATGTTCCTTCAAATACCAAACTTGGTTGTTCTTATTATTTGGGCATATAAGCAAATTATTTCCACATCATGGGATTGCATTCATCATTTCATTTAATGTACAACTCACGATCTATGTTTTTCTATTACTACTACAAAGGACTCGTCAACATTAATGAGTTTGCTTTGCAATGATAGATCAATAAATCATTAGTGGAAATTGAGCTTAAATTAAATAATTAGAGGATTTTAATTTTTTTGTCTAAGTGAATATTTGAAAGAATAAAAAATTAAACATAAAATGTGATGTTGTATGTTTATGAATGGAGCTTAGTTATTTAAGAGGTTCATTAATTTTCCATGCTCAATTTGGAATGATGTATAAGCATTTGGGTACTTGAAAACACAAATTTGTACAAGAAAGATCAAATGACCAGTTTTTTTATAACAATAGCATCATGTGAAGTTGATTTGCATTGATTGTCATGCTTTGCAATGTGGATAACATTTATGATATGGAGATTACTCGAAACAATGTTTTCAATACTCCTTTACCAATTGAAATCAATCGGTCCTAAACTTGATACTAATCATGAAATTTCAAGTCGCATATTCTCCTATTTTGCTCCACAATGATTCATTTGGCACAACTTTTTTTGTGTCACAAACATCACATTTGTGATTATCACTCTAAGAAAGCATTCTACAAGGAATTTAATTTATAAACTTTTGAACTTGCATTAACATTTTATGAACATGTAGATCTACAAGTCATTCCATGGGAGGATTAATATAATTGTCTATCTATGCTACATGGGACTTTTTCCTTCCTATATTTTATCATCCATTTATTTAAAATTTATGGGGAAGTTGAAAATAATTGAAAGCAAAAAATGGAGTCATAAATTGAATGAAAGTTAGGATTGGGCATTGACTAGAATGTAATTTCTAAACTTGTGTTGAAGGATTTTTTTATAAGTTGGATTGATGTTTGTTTTGTTTTATTTCCAAGGTAGGATCACCATAATCTTCCCAACTATGCAACATACTTCATTTCATGAGTTAATTTGGCACTTATTTTAGATATCATTTGCTTTGAATGATATGATCATCCTTATGTAGAAAGAATGTTAATTTCCATTAGGACGAACTTTACAATCTTCATTATGAGCGTGCACTCCACTTCATCTTCCTATGCACCCATAAGAAGGGCATGTAACTATATAATGTTGATAATAATTTGCACATGATGTCGTAGTCATTAAATTGGATAGTTGGCATTGAATTGTGATCGAAGCCATGGTGATGTGGCTTGTGTGGACACATTTGATCTATAACGATACATTGCCATGAACAAAAAAACCACAAAAAACTTGGGATGCAACAACCCACCTACAATAATTTTCCATGCAAACTCAAAACAAGTGGGCATTGGACACATTACTTTTTCCTTTGATTGCCTTTTATCCCTCCCTATCTTGACATCTTGTCTTTCCTTTAATAATGAAGGAAATTTGTTGAAGGAGGAGGGAATTTGAAATTCTATCCCTTCAATTCTTGCCTTTTCACATGTAACCCTTTTAACCTTACTCTTGCAAATCTCAACATTCCAATCCGCCGTGCTACCCACATCACCCTTAAAAAGAGGTTGATTGGTTTACTAATTATTGTGAAAGAAAAATCTGAAGTGAAAGGGCAATTAACATATTTATTATGTACTTGAAATACAATTAAGCCATTGAACATTGAATTGGTCATAGATGACCCCTTCCTTGCCCTTAAAGTGCACTAATATTTTGTTTGAAAACATTGGATAGGAAATTGATAACCTAAGCTTGGATAGGAAATCTTAGACTTAATTTAGATGAATAATTCTAGATATTTATGGAATTGTGTGTGTAAGTTCAAAGGACAATTAATACAAGCCATTTTACATTTGAACCATAATGTTGGGGGTTCTTGGATGGGTTTTTCTATTTTATTCTAATTCATTACAATGAAATCAAATGTTAAATTTGCATTTGCAGAATTTTGGATATTATTAACTTTTTATGAATCCCCACTACATATTATAAAGTCAAATTAGTGTTGTGTATGGACTTTTTTTCTTCCCCCCCCCCCATAAGCTTGGGTTTTTCTTTTGGTTGTAATAAGAATTTACTTTTGGTTTGGGTTCATCTTAAGGATGGCAACATGTTCAATTCCATGTCCACATTTTAATGAACAATTTATCTTAAGTTATGTGTCAAGGTAAGGGTTTGAAAAAAGAAATATAATCATATTAGTAAATCTTGACAACATATTTTCCAACCTAACAAAATTAATAAAACATAGAACAATTATTTCCCATTAATAGTCTTAAAACCTATTTATGAGAGTCCAAAAAATAATATTAAAGGAAAAAAGGTAGATCATTCTAATCCTATTTAACTATAGCTCAAAACTCACAAATGCATAAACCCATTCATCACATATATAAAAGCTTGGCATTCCATTAGAAACAATGTTACATATATGGGTGTAAACCCTTGTAATTGAAAGTTGTAATGCATTGTCCATAAGTTCAGCCTTTTTATAAGGCTTCATAATGTGTGCAAGGTTTTGCAATGAGTTGTTGAATGTCACCAAAACCTTGGAACCTCAAATTCCAATGGATAATTTATGTGAAAAGGGGGGATCGACTTTCATAAAGGATTATGCAAGGTAGCACAATAACGCAATGATATCACATTGTCCTTATGCATAATTTAGAGCAATGCATAATATTCAAATAACTCACCCATGAATTTGATGAAACATATTAAATTATAGCTCAAAGTATAGGTTTGAAAGGTCAACTACTTGCAAAACCTAATACTTGCACCAACTAACACAAAACACTAATCTAATATTCAAATGCATAGAAAATGTTAACCAATAATAATTGCAATTGGAATTGCCAAAGGATCGCACAATAGAACTAATTGTAGACCCCCCAAAAGGTAGCAAGATAACACAATGAAAATAAAGACTAGCAAAGCTCTTTGAATAATACATGTCTTTCACAAATCACATATTGGCTTGTAGAGTTGTAGAGAAGATATTGAACTTCATGCGTTCATAAATCTCCATATCTACCCCACCCATATTCACCATAGTATTTGGCCATTGCAATTGAATTATCAAGTCCAATTGATAAATAATAACAAAGGTTTAACAATCCTAAAACAAAGTTGCATGTTTATGCAATAGAGTTGAAAACTTGAAATACATCAAGAATTTTCCAAAATATGTTGAAAAAATACCACATGTACCTTAAATGGGTGGGCACATTTTTTTTTCTAAAATGAGTCAATCAAACACGTAATGCATGGTTTTTTTTCATTGTTTCGAGTTGTAAATTAAATTGATGTTGATTTTTTTGGATGAACTTGTAATTAATGTTTTTCTTAATGTATTATGAATACATTTGGAAGAGTTTGAAATGAATTTAATGCATATGGAGTACCCAAAAGCATGTTAAAAATAATGTAATATGTGATTTTACTTCTTAATGCTCCTTGAAGGTGTTCAATTTGTTTTCAATGAAATATTTATGGGAATTTTTTAATATGCCTTTACATAATAATTTAATCTAACATCACTTTGGGTCATAATAATTTTAAAAAAAAATTATATCAACATGTAAATCACACAATTTTAAGAATATTATTTAAAAATCACTAATCATATTTGGTCACATCACTTTGATTGGATTACCCATTGTTTATAAAGATTTGGTCACATGGGTGATTTGGTCTTGTTTTAGCAAAAACACACTTGGATTAGGTTTTTGTCCAAACATTTTTCAAAATGCATAAATGATTATTATGGTGTCACCACAATGCTAATGTATCATCTTGAAAACACATCATAGATAACCCCATTAATGTTTGCCCCATGGACAAGACTTATACCATGTGTGAGGTTTTTTCCAACATTGATGAACCTAAAGTTTTTAAGTTCAAAGCCAATTACAAAAGCCCACCACCAAAACTTTCTATAAACAAATAATTTTATACCAAAACCACATTACTCTAGTGATCCTCTTCATCTTATGTTTTTTTCCTTGCCATCTTGCATCACCTTTTGTTTTTTCCTCTTTTTCCATTTCTAGATTCATAATCATTCAATTAGAAAAGTAACCCATTCGGCCATCACCTAGTAGCACTAAAAACATGAAAGGGAGTGAAAGCTTTGCTAGAATAAACGTTTCTAAAATAAAAAGGACATGCACCTCAAAAATTGGAAAACATTTACTTTAAATTTAGAAATGTAACCTCTGCTTGCAAATGAAAACCTAAAACCTAGTTTGCTTCCTTGCACACTCAACATCCTTTTCATTATACCAACATCCAATGAACAAATGTGTTATAGTCCAATGCCAAATTTGAAGATTTCAAAAAAATTATTATGTTAGGTATCCATGGAACATTCCATATGATAATGTTGGCAAATAATAAGGGTGTTTAGAATTAGTTTGTTGATTTTTTGTCTACCAATGGCAACATGCATAATTAGGTTATTACCCCCTTTATCATATATTGATTGAAATCACAAACACAAGAAAAATATCTTTGAACTTTCACCTCAAAAATTTGACAAAAATTCAAACCATGTTGTGATTTTATTGTTGTGGGAAAAATAGGTGGTTGATTTTGTAGAGTGAAATTTGTATTTTTTTACTTCAAATTTTTTTGCCCAAGTTGGTTTCCTAGTGGCTAAGAAATAAGAGTAAATGAGTGAGGATAGGGGAAAGAGAAAGATATGACCTTGTGGCAGTTGCCATCTACATTGGTACAAATTAGGTATTTAAGGGAAGGAAACTATCTAAAGGATATGACGTACTTGAATTTTAATGGTGTGTGTGTGTGTGTTTGGATTGTAGAATAATCTTATTAAAGTAACACAATAGTAGAGAAGGTGAGTGCATTTGGACTTCAATAACAATAACTACTTGTATTGGACTTTTGAACTATGAAGTTTAAGTTATTGAATTTGGTTTATGAAAAAACCTTATGTATCATTAAATTGTAAATTTTGTGGGGGTGAAATCATGATCAAAGGAGCCAAGTGCACCAAGGTAAAAGTCCTTTTCCAAGGACTGCACATGACACATGTCATTTTTGGGTTGGTTTATAACTTAAAATTTTGTATTTCAAATACCCCATTTAATATTGCATTTTAGATATAAATTTTTGCTAAAAATTGATTTTATATCATGTATATTATGCATTCATGCCCTTTATCCAATATATATGAACAACATTCATTAAAGCCAGATTTTCAAAATCCATAACTTTTAGAATCAAAAGCACTTTTGAACCAAATGTGCTTAGATGGATTATAAAAATAAAATCAAGTCCTTTTGCCCTTCTAATCATCAATTTTAAAATCCTCTCCAAATTTCAAAAGGAGTGGTGCACATTTGGTAGAAAAAAAGGACTTTTGAAAAAAACCAAGGACTATCCATTCTCAAGGTTTGAGTGTTTTGAACATGCAAGAACATTTTTTATTTATTTCAAGCTTTAAAGATGTAAAATTTATAATTAATGGAAAATATTCCCAAAAAAATTATGACAATCCAAACTATTATTTTTCCCTTGTGGTTTTCAAACATATGAAAATGCAGTTTTAAGGAATGTCCATAACTCATTTGGGTGGCTCCTTTGACTATGATTTTACCTTGTGTTGTTTTGTTTTTCTAAAGTTGGTTGTTTACACTAGTTATAAATTAGGCATATTGTTCCAACTATTCTAGATTTTGGGTTTCTAGTAGATAGATATTATAATGGCTACTACTATGGTCACAATGTTGTATTAGTAGACTTGCATCCTTGTTTAGAAGACCGTGTGTTGTGTTTACACCCCTAGTATAGAACTATTATCCCCTTATGTTGACATTGATGCTACAACTCTACCATGACCCTGCAAAGAATTATATCACATTCACTAACCATACATAATGATCAATGCATTCATTAAATAATACTAAGACAATTCAATATTCACTAGATGATTTCTTGCTAAAACACACCAATTCTATAGCATATTATGGTAATGGGCAAGTAGAATCTACTAATAAAATAATTGGTACATTAATTATTGACCAAACTAATTATCGAGATGAACATCTAACCAAATTTTTTTTTGGCTTACACAATTTTACTTTTGGAGCTACAAGATATATTCCTTTCTAAATGGTATATGGATTGTTTCCCATATTGTCAAAATGTATTTTCTTTCATCATGTTAAGCAATGTAAAAATTGTTACATAAAAATGATAACGAATGATGGTCCGAAAGGTGAAGGAATCATTATGAATTTTGAAGGTGCAACCTTGACATAAAAACTATTGGAAATAATTAAAAACAAGTAAGATGTGAAACATTAAAAGATGTAATTGGATTAATTTATGAGAAATGAAAAACTCATATATTTGAAATGTTATAATCATAAAATTATTGCTTGCAAGCAAATTAAAATCAAATTCTAAAAGCTTTTATATGCCAAAAAACTTGATAGAAGATAATGAAGAACTACCCAAAACCACTCCAATAAATTCTCTTCCAAATAGCCTATTAACCTTAATGTAGCTACCACCTAACCCTAACCTAGTTGCCATTTTACCCTAATGTATCCACCATCCATCAACTTTAACTAATACGTACTATTTCTCCCTTTGATAATTTTAAAACATGTTCATTAATTGGGGATTAATTTAAACAAATAATATTCGAACAAAATTGTTACAACAAAAATGACACGGTCATTACAAAAGGGTGACTTGCCTTAACATTGCAACAAAACATGTCCCTTATCCACCAAACATTCCACCTTAGATGTTATTAAGGAGATGGGCCAACTACATTGGAGTGGAATATATGCAAATTTTGAGTGGAAATGCCAATGATTTAGAATGCCTAGGAGGTGCCCCACTAGCTATGATTCCACCACATGTATTAACCCATTCATTAAACTCCACTTTTGTCCACCTGGGACACTAAATATTTATTATTTATACCAAACTAATATTCATAATTCAAATATGTATATTTCACTGCCTGTGGACTTTGGTGGAAATCTAAAAATAGCTTTTAATGAACTTTAGTTTATTCATGAACTTGGTGAATATCTAATTAATAAAATTAATCTTACAAGATGTGGATTTCGATTAATCAAATCCAATAGCATTGGGCATAATGATTAGGGACCACTTCAAATATGCAACAATGTTATGTAAATACTTGTTATTATTGTAAAACCATGGGATTCAACAACATAATTACCATCAAGGAAATGGTTGCTAGGTAGAAAATATATAAAAAGAAAAATGGAAAGACTTGAAAGTAAGGATTGCCTTTTGTTTGCTTGTCATCGTGTTATTGTCATGTTTTAGCTACCATCTTGCAACAACTACCATCTTGTGTAGACCTGAAAAATACCCACATTTGCTTGCAAACCTCCTATAGCAATTACTACCATTTGTAGTGCTTGTAGACCCTTTGTGGGGTCATAGTTTGTTCAAGTGTAGTGTCTAATTTTTATATGTATTCATAGTCTTTTAGTATTTTCAAATGCCAAAAATAATTTACAATTTTCCACCAACTTTCTCATTTAAACAAATGTATTGCACAATTTTCTATGTGTCAAGATCTTCAAACATTCAAACTATATGACATGTGACACTAGAGTACCCAATTTAGGTTCAAATATATGAAAGTTATTGGTATTTTATGAAAAGAAGTCATATTTTATGGGTTAAAAAAACATGGGACCCTTTTATAAACTAGATGATTACAACTTTAAGAGGATTAATTTTAAACATAAAAATATAGGTGGCACTAGTATACCTCCTTATTAACACCTTCACATTTGGTTTCATACCATTCTTAATAAATTAAAGAATTTTCCTATGTGGATAATTTTCAATAGTCTCAAAAGGATCCAAATACACAAGTTTGCATAGTCAAGTCCAACCATGCTATAAGGAGCCACACCCACCCCCTTAGACCATTGTTTTTGGTTATTTTTAAAATATATATATTTGGAATTTTTAAAAATATGTCTTTCAAAAAGCATTAAAAATATTTATTTTTTAATACTATTATGTTAAGTTGTATATTAAAAAAATTCCAAACTATGTCATAAAAAAAAATTCAAATTGTGCTTTTAGTGTCAAAATTGATTTTAAGTAGTGGTTATGAGTCTTTAAAAGTGTAAATTGTGTATTTTTTACTCATTAGATTGATTCCAATTTTTTATGATATGTACATGATGTATTC
>Ga0209208_10004302_pt1 | contig 20271 bp, 19 predicted proteins | sample S1TSphfallax_3_FD_187694 | JGI IMG/M metagenome (GOLD analysis project Ga0209208, IMG submission 187694) | Host-associated microbial communities from peat moss isolated from Minnesota, USA - S1T2_Fd - Sphagnum fallax MG (SPAdes) (version 2) | ecosystem: Host-associated > Plants > Peat moss >...
TTATATGATTTACAACTTACGCTATCGGACGCCGACCGACACGCCAAGACGCGGGTGGATGAAGGGTTGGTGGGACGGCTGGGACTCGAACCCAGGACCAAAGCCTTAAAAGGGCCTTGCTCTACCAACTGAGCTACCGTCCCGTGCGCAGGCGCGCATGATAGCCGAACTCGCGCCCGAGAGCACCGCGAAAGCGCCTAGACGTAGCGAGTGGGATCCGGGACGCCCGCGTCGTGGAATCCGGCCGACCGCAGGCGGCAGGAATCGCATTTCCCGCAGGCTCGGCCCGCCGAGTCGGCTTGGTAGCAGGACACGGTCGAACCAAAATCGACACCGAGGCGCAGTCCGGTCTTGACGATATCGGCCTTCGACATCAGCACGAGCGGCGCGTGGATCGTCAGGCGCGCACCACCGACGCCGGCTTTGGTCGCGAGGCGCGCGAGCCGCTCGAAACTCTCGATGAACTCGGGCCGGCAATCGGGATAACCGGAATAATCCACCGCATTGACGCCGACGAAGATGTCCTCGGACCCGAGCACTTCCGCCCAGCCCAGCGCCAGGGACAAAAACAGCGTGTTACGCGCCGGCACGTAAGTGATCGGAATGCCCGCCGTGGGCGCCTCGGGCACCGCGATCGAGGGATCGGTCAGCGCCGAGCCGCCGATGCCCCCTAGGTCAACGGACATGATCCGGTGCTCGACCGCACCCAGGGCCGCGGCAATCCTCTTCGCCGCCTCGAGCTCGGCGTAGTGCCGTTGCCCATACCGTACGCTGAGCGCATGACAGCGGTAGCCGCTGGCGGCGGCGAGCGCTAGCACCGTCGCCGAGTCCAGGCCACCCGACAACAGCACGACCGCGGGTCCGCCGCTCACTTGCCGGGCACGTCGCCCCACAAAATCTTGTGAAGCTGCAATTGAAATCGCACGCCGAGGCGATCGGCGAGGATCCATTCCGCGAGCGTCGTCGGCGACAGTTCGCCGAAACTCGGGGAGAACAGAACCTGGCAGCGCCCGAGCAGGGCATGCGTGCGCAGGTAGGCCTTGCTCCAATCGTAATCTTCGCGCGAGCAGAGCACGAACTTCAGCTGGTCGCGATCGGACAGCAGCGCGTAATTCTCGACCCGATTACGCGCCGACTCGCCCGAGCCCGGCGTCTTGACGTCGACGACGCGCGCAACCCGCGGATCGACGGCCGCGATATCGAGGGCCCCGCTGGTCTCGAGCGAGACCCGATACCCGGCATCGCAGAGGCGCGCCAGCAGCGCCGGACAATCGGGCTGGGCCAGCGGTTCGCCGCCGGTCACGCAGACATGGGTTGTTCCATAGGACGCCACCCGCTCGAGGATCAGATCGAGGCCGAGCCACTCGCCGGCATGGAATGCGTATTCGGTGTCGCAGTACCCGCAGCGCAAAGGGCAACCGGTGAGCCGGACGAACACCGTCGGGAAACCCACGGCGTCCGCTTCGCCTTGCAGCGAGTGAAAAATCTCGTTGATGCGCAGCCTCGCGACTTTGCGCGCGGCCGGCCGCTCGAGATTTTCAGCCTCGGCGCTCAATGGTTGTCGGCCTGGATTTTATCGAGGCGCTGCTTGGCCAGGTTGCCCGCGGGCGTGTCGGGAAAGCGCGTCAGCACGTCCGTCAAGACTTGCGTGGCCTGATCGATCTGCTTCAACTCGTAATCGCAATAACCAATTTTCAAGAGCGCGTCGGGCACCTTGCGCGACTGCGGATAGCGGTCGATCACCGCTTGGAAGGCGGCGAGCGCGCTCGGAAAGTTGCGATTCACGTAATAGGCTTCGCCAAGCCAGTACTGTGCATTGTCGGCGAGGCTGCTGTCCGGATAAGCCGCGAGGAATTGCTGGAACGCCGCGGTTGCCTGGTCGTACTGGCTGTTCTTGAGCAAGTCGAAAGCAGCCTGGTAGCTGGCCTTGTCGGATCCAGCGCTCGCCGCTGCCGGGACGCCGCCGGCACCGGCGCCGGCACTCGGCCCCGCATTCCCGGCTCCAGCGAGCGACGCGGCCCCCTCTGCGCCCGCCGATGAACCACCGGTCGGTTCCGCAGCGCCGGCGACACCCGCCGCGCCCACCCCCCGCGATTCGAGGGCCTTGAGCCGCCGATCGAGGTCCGCGTAGAGATCCCGCTCCTGTTTGCGAGTCGTCGCGAGATTATTGTTGAGCAGATCGACATCGTTGTGCAAGGAACGCACGTCGCTGCGCGCTGCCTCGAGTTGATTCGCGAGATCGAGCAGGCTCTGGTTCGCGAGCACCCGCTCGATGCGGCTCAGGCGCGCATCGAGATCGTTGAGCTTGATCTGCACCGGATCCTTGTCGGGCGGCGTGGCGGCGCATCCGGCCACCATCGCCGCCGCACAGAACAACCCCCAGCGGCCGGCGCGCCGGGTCACGGCAGGTAGACCAACTCGACGCGACGATTCTGGGACCAGGCGGACTCGTCGTCGCCTTCGACCGCGGGACGTTCCGCGCCGAAGCTCACCGTGGTCAATTGGCCTTCCGGAACACCCTGCAACATCAGCGCGCGACGCACGGCCTGGGCCCGGCGTTCGCCGAGTCCGATGTTGTACTCGCGCGTGCCGCGTTCGTCGGTATTGCCTTCGAGGCGCAGTTTCAGATTCGGATGGGCGACGAGGTTCTTGGCAAACGTCGTGATCAAATCTGCGTACTCGGGCTTGATCTCGGCCCGGTCGAAGTCGAAGTAAATGACCCGGCCGGCGAGCGGTCCATTGGAGCCGGGGCCTTCCGTGCCGCCCGCGGTGTCACTGCCGTAGGGAGAGCCGCTCGTCGAAGGTCCATTGCCGGCCCCCGTGGTGGCGCTGCTCGCGGGTACCTGACTGCCCGACGAGGCAGGTTCGGAGACGGTCGGCTTCTTCGGGCAACCGGCCAGCAGGGCTGCACCGCAAACCAACAGGCCGATCGCTAGTAATCTCTTCATGATTCTTTATCTCCACTCGTGAAATCCCAATCAATCCTTAGCCTACCGGCGATCGTTCGCCTTAGAAAGGCCCCCAAGCCGGCTCCTGCACCTCGCCTTCCGGCGACACGAGCCGCTGCTGCACGTGCCCGTCGCTGCTGACCAGGGCCAACACGCCCCGCCCGTTGTCCCGGCTCGCATAGATGATGACGGCGCCATTCGGCGCATAACTCGGCGACACGTCGAAACGACCCTTGGTCAGCACCTGAACGTCGTTGCGGCCGTTCAGATCCATGGTCGCGATCCGGTAGGCGCCGTCCTCTTGAGTGACGAAGGCCATTTGCGACTCGTCCGGCGAGATGCGGGGACGGGCATTGTAGGCACCCTGAAACGTCAGGCGTCGCGGCCGGCTGCCCGGACTCAACGCGATCTTGTAAATCTGCGGACCGCCGGCCCGATCGGAGGTGAAATAGAGACTCTGGCCGTCCTTGGACCATTGCGGTTCCGTGTCGATCCCGGGATCGTCGGTGATCCGGGTCAGTCCCTGGGTCGCCAGGTCGAGAACGTAGACGTCCAGGTTGCCGTCGCGCGTCGAGAGCGTCAGGGCGAGCTTCTTGCCGTCGGGCGAGAACGCCGGAGCCTGGTTCACGCCGGCGCGGGCCGAGACGCGCTGGCGCTCGCCGGTCTTGAGCGTCTGGATATAAACCGATGGCAGCCGGTCCTCGAAAGAAACGTAGGCGAGACTCTGGCCGTCCGGCGACCACGCCGGGGACATCAGGGGTTCGTGCGACTCCATGATCACGCGCGGATTTTCCCCGTCCGCATCGGCGACGATCAACCGATAAGTCTTGCTCGGCACGCGTCCGAGCACGGAGATATAAGCAATCCGCGTCGCGAAGGCCCCGCGCACGCCGATGATCTTCTCGAAGATCATGTCGGCGACCTGATGGCTCGCGAGTCGCAAGCCCGCGCGGTTCGCGCTGATCTGGTAGCCGAGGAGCCGCTGGCGCGTCAGCACGTTGTAGAGTTCGAACACGATGTTGAAACGGTCGCTGCCTTGCGCCGTCAGCTGACCGACGACGATGTAGTCGTTGTTGAGACGTCGCCAGTCGTCGAAGGAAATCGCGCTGCCGAGATGCGGCTGCTCGATCATGTCCTTGCGGTCCATGGGAGCGAAGCGGCCGCTGCGACCGAGATCGTCGCTGACCACCTGCGCGACGTCGAACGTGGCGGCGGCGTCCGCCGGTGTGGAGAACGGCACGATCGCGATCGGCGTCGCCTCGGATTGACCGCTCGTGATCTGCACGACGAACGCGGCATGCGACATCGCGCTGAAGGCCAGCAATCCCAGGACGAAAAATGCACGGAACGGTTTAATCATTGGGCGTGAACTCGATGACAAAGACTCGGTGGAACAGGCTCGGATCGGGCGGATCCGGCAATGGGGAGGCACGATATACCGCATTTTCGATCGATTGGCGAACCGCCGAGTCGCCATTGCACTGCAAGACGCGCGCGTTCGTCACCTCACCGCCGGGCACCTGGGTCACCTCGACGGTGCAGTCGATGCCGGGGCGCGCCGAAGCGGGCTTGATCCACGCATGGGTGATCCGGCTCCGTAGCCGCGCCTTGTATTGATCACCTAGCGGGCCGGACTCGATCTGGGTCGCATGCTCCTCGTCGGCGAGTTGCTTTTGCAATTCCGCCTCACGCGCGGCACGCGCCTTGTCGTCCGCGGCCTTCTTCGCGTCGGCGGCCCGTTTGGCGTCAGCCGCTTTGGCGGTGGCCTCGGCCGCTGCCTTGGCCTCAGCGGCCGCCTTGGCCTCAGCGGCCGCCTTGGCCTCGGCAGCCCGTGTCGCCTCGGCAGCCGCCTTGGCTTCGGCAGCGCGCTTCGACTCGGCGGCTTTCTGAAGATCGGCTGCCTTGACCGCCTCCGCGGCACGCGCGGCGTCGGCGGCCTGTTTGGTCGCGGCAGCTTGTTTGGCCTCCTGAGTTTGCTTCTCCGCCTGCGCCGCGGCGTCAGCCCGGGCCTTGGCCTGTTCCTCCGCTTTGGTCTGTTGCTCCGCTTTGGTCTGCGCGGCTGCGGCCTCCGCCGCCTCGGCCTGCGCCGCCGCTTCGGTCGCGGCCTTGGCCCGCGCTGCTGCTTCGACCTGCGCCGCCGCCTGCGCTTGCGCGTCGTCCTTGATGCGCTGGGCCGCGCGCAGCACGCCCATATTGACCACGGTCGCGCTCACCGGGAAAGCCTGCTGATTCGGCGTGTTGCGCGAGAAAGAAACGTGGGTGGCGAGTATCAGTGCCGCGACGAACAATCCGTGCAGAATCACGGAAAATACCACCGAGGAGCCGTTCTCGCGGAAGAACCCGCTCATCTACCGCGCTCCCGCGCCCGCTCCGTCCGCCGCGCGCGGAGCCATCGGCTTGGATTTATCGGGATCGGTGAGAAAACCGACCTTGCTCGCGCCGGCCTTCTGCAGCACGACCATCGCCCGGACGACTTCGCCATAGGGCACGTTCGTATCGGCACGGACCAAGATCGGCGTCTGGGGATCCCGATGCAGGACCGCCGCGGTGCGACTCGTGACCGTCGCCTCCGTGACCGGCTGGTCGCTCTTTCCACCGCCGCCGATATCGATGTAGAGCCGCCCGCGGGCATCAACGGTGAGGATCAGAGGCTCGTGTTTGTTCAGGAAGGTCGGGTCCAGCGGTCGCGCGGCCGCCGAGGGCAGGTCGACCGTGACGCCCTCTTTGAGCAGGGGCGCGGTGATCATGAAGATGATCAGGAGCACGAGCATCACGTCGATGTACGGCACGACGTTGATCTCACCCATGAGTTTGCGGCGACGCGCCCGAGCGGCCATGAACGCTCAGCCTTGCGCGCCGCGAGCCGGCCCGTAGCGCTGGAGGATCGTCACGAACTCTTCCGTGAAGGTGTCGAAGCGCAGTTCGAGACGACTCACCTGGTCGGAATACCGATTGTAGGCGACCACCGCCGGGATGGCCGCGAACAACCCCATCGCGGTGGCGATCAAGGCCTCCGAGATGCCGGGCGCGACGGAGGCGAGAGTCGCCTGCTGCGCATTGCCGAGATTGTGGAAGGCGCTCATGATCCCCCAGACCGTGCCGAACAAGCCGACATAGGGACTCGTCGACCCGATCGTCGCGAGCAAAGCGAGGTTCTTCTCGAGACGGTCGAGCTCGCGCAGCTGCGCGACGCGCATCGCGCGCTGCGCACCCTCGAGCAACAGGTCGGAAGGCGTCGAGATCTGGCGCAAACGGCTGAATTCGCCGAAGCCCGATTCGAAGATGCTCTGCAGGCCCGTGCCGGCGCGTCCCTTGGTTTCGATGCTGCGGTAGAGCGCGCCCAGATCCCCGCCCGACCAGAAGGCCGTCTCGAACTTCGCGGCCTGCTTGCGCGAGTTGGAGATGATCCGGCCCTTGGCGAAGATCACGGCCCATGAGGCGATCGATGCCAGGGCCAATGCGAGCAGAACCGCCTGGACGACGGGGCTCGCATCGAGCACCAGATCAACGACCGAAAACTCATTGCCCATGCCGCCACTCCGTGAACAAATCCTTGGGGATGGCACGCGGCTTCAGGCTGTCGGAATCGAGACAAGCCACGCGCGTGCCGGCATCGATCAGCTGCACGTCCGCGCGCCATATCGTTTGCTTGAACTGAATTGTCGCACCGCCTAGACGTTCCAGCTCGGCCGTGACGGTAATTTCATCATCGAGCACCGCGGGCAGCAGAAAATTCACCGTGACGCTCGCGATCGCAAACTGCAGGCGTCTTTCCAGTCGCAATCGATGCTGATCGACGCCCAGATGGCGCAGCCACTCGGTCCGACATCGTTCCATGAATTTCAAGTAATTGGCGTAGTACACCACCCCACCGGCGTCGGTGTCCTCCCAATAGATTCGTTGGGTGATCCGGAATTCTTTATTCATTTTAAAACAACCACTTACGTTTCGACCATCCCCGGCAGCGGCTCATTCCGAACCACCCGGTTCCTTGAACAGAGGCAGGTTCGGGTCCCGTTCCCCGGCAGGCTCCCGCGACGGCGGCGCCAGACCGAAATGCAGATACGCCAAACGCGTCGCGATCCGCCCCCGCGCGGTACGCATCAAGAAACCTTGCTGGATCAGAAACGGCTCGATCACGTCTTCGATCGTGCCGCGCTCTTCGCTCATGGCCGCCGCGAGGCTGTCGACGCCCACGGGTCCGCCATCGAACTTCTCGATGACCGTGAGCAGGAGCTTGCGATCGAGCATGTCGAAGCCCTGCGGATCGACCTCGAGCATGTCGAGCGCGGCCAGAGCGACGGCCGAACTGATCAGGCCGCCCGCCTTCACCTCGGCATAATCCCGGACCCGGCGCAGCAGACGGTTGGCGATGCGCGGCGTGCCGCGCGAGCGCTCGGCGATCCGCTCGGCACCCTCGGGCTGCAGCTGCAGCTTCAGGATCGAGGCGCTGCGAATCACGATGTTGCGCAGCTCTTCGGTCGAATAGAATTCGAGACGCTGCACGATGCCGAAACGATCGCGCAAGGGCGATGTCAACAGGCCCGCCCGCGTGGTCGCCCCGACCAGGGTGAAGGGCGGCAGATCGAGCTTGATCGAGCGCGCACCGGGGCCCTCCCCGATCATCAGATCGAGCTGAAAGTCCTCCATCGCGGGGTAGAGCACCTCCTCGACGACCGGACTCAGGCGGTGGATCTCGTCGACGAACAACACGTCCCGCGGTTCGAGGTTGGTCAACAGCGCGGCCAGATCGCCCGGTCGCTCGAGCACCGGGCCCGAGGTCTGGCGCAGATTGACCTTCAATTCGTTGGCGATGATGTTCGCGAGCGTCGTCTTGCCGAGCCCGGGCGGTCCGAAGATCAGCACGTGGTCGAGCGCCTCGCCGCGATTGCGCGCGGCCGCGATGAAGATCTCCATCTGCGTCTTGACGTTCGGCTGACCAACGTAGTCGACGAGAGTCTTGGGCCGCACGGCCCGGTCGACGACCTCATCGTCGCGCCCGCCCTTCGCGGTGATGATCCGGTCTTGTTCGATGCCCATCGCTCATCCCTTCCCGGCCGCTTGAAGCGCGCGGCGTATCAAATCCGTGGTCGATGCCCCGGGTTCCTCGGCAAGCTTCAACAAGCGGGTGATCTCGGCCGGCTTGTAGCCGAGCGCGACCAAGGCCGCGAAGGCCTCGCTCTGCGGGGAGGCGGGCACGGCGAACACGGGTCCCGATTCTCCGCCGGGGACCGGCATGCCGAGCTTCTTCACGCTGTCGCGCATCTCGATGATGACCCGCTCGGCGGTCTTGCGGCCGATGCCCGGGATCCGCGTCAGCATCGCGACGTCCTCCGCTTCGATGGTGCGCAGGAAATCCTCGACGCTCGCGCCCGAAAGGATGCCGAGCGCGAGCTTGGGTCCCACGCCCGACACCTTGAGCAGGCCGCGAAACAGCCGACGTTCGCCCTCGGAGCCGAAACCGAACAGCACGTGCGCGTCCTCGCGCACCACGAGATGCGTATGCAGAGAAACAGGCTCACCGACGGCGGGCAGCCCGTAGAACGTGGACATCGGCGCCTCGACCTCGTAGCCCACGCCGCCGACATCCACGAGCAAGGTCGGCGGATTCTTGGCGGCGAGGCGGCCTCGCAGGAATCCGATCATCCACGCCCCGCGGCGCGCAGCAAGGAGGCGCGCACGCGACTGCGCAGCGCATGACAGACGGCCGCGGCCAGGGCATCGGCGGCATCGGCCGCCACGACGCTCTCGAGCTTCAGCAGACTGCGCATCATCAGCTGCACCTGGCCCTTCTCCGCGCTGCCCGAGCCGACCACGGCGAGCTTGATCTCGCGGGGCGCGTACTCGAAGATTTGCGCCTGCGAATTGGCGGTCCCGCAAATGGCGGCCCCGCGTGCCTGACCCAGTTTCAGCGCGCTGTCGGCGTTCCGATTCATGAACACGCGCTCGATCGCAATTTCCTGGGGCTGATATTCCGCCACGATCGTCTGCATGCACCGGAAGATTTCGCAGAGGCGCGCCGCAAAATCGACGCCGGTCGTGCGGATCACGCCGCTCGAAACATAACTCAAGCGCGGGCCCACCGCGTCCAGCACGCCGAATCCCGTGCGCTGGGACCCAGGATCGATGCCGAGCACCCGCACTCTCTGAATTTCCATCCCGCGTATGATACCGGCAATGGTCCCCTAAACCCACCCAGACCGGCGATAACGAACCCTCGTGGAAACCACCGCAAGCACCAGCATCAGGGCCCGTGCGCCGGTCTTGACGGCGCTTGCCGGCGTTCGCGAGCTCGCGCTGCCGCCGGATGCGGAAGCGGTGCGCACGGCGGCCCTGGAAGTGGCGCAGATCGTGCGCCAGCTCGACGCGGACGACGACGTCGTGATCGCCGCGCTGTTGCGGCCCTTGCTCGACGCGGGACTGCTCACCCGTGAATCGGCCGAGCGGCACTACGGTTCGGTGCCGACGCGACTCGCACGCGAGCTGAACCAGTGGGGCCAGTTCGGGCTGCCGCCGGATTGGACGCCCGAGCGCGGCCTGGAGGGCTCCCAGGCCGAAGCGCTGCGCAAGATGCTGCTGGCCGTCGTCGGCGACGTACGGCTCGTGGTCGTGCGTCTCGCCGAGCAGCTGCAACGCATGCGCTCGGCCAAGCTCCTCCCCGAGCCGATGCAACGCAAGCTCGCGACGGAGACGCGCGAAGTGTTCGCGCCGCTCGCAAACCGCCTCGGCGTCTGGCAGGTCAAGTGGGAGCTCGAGGATCTGGCGTTTCGCTATCTGCAGCCGCTCGACTACAAGCGTATCGCCGCCGCATTGAAGATCCGTCGTTCGGAGCGCGAACGGTACATCGAGGAACTGAAGAGCGGCTTGCAAACCGCCCTGCTCGCCGCGGGCATCGCGGCGCGCATCGACGGGCGGCCGAAACACATCTTCAGCATCTGGCGCAAGATGCAGTCCAAGCAACTCGCCTTCGAGCAGCTCATGGACATCCGAGCCGCCCGCGTGCTCGTGGACACGGTGGCCGAATGCTATGCGGCGCTCGGCATCGTGCACTCCCTGTGGCAATTCATCCCGGGCGAATTCGACGATTACATCGCGACGCCGAAAGACAATCTGTACCGCTCGATCCACACGGCCGTGATCGGACCCGGCGGCGAACCGGTCGAAATCCAGATCCGCACCCATGAAATGCATGCCGCCGCCGAGCGGGGCGTCGCCGCCCATTGGCGCTACAAGGAGGGTGGCCGCGGCGATCAGGCCTACGAGCGCAAGATCAACCAGCTGCGCAACCTGCTCGCGCCCGTGGAGGGCGGTGAAACCGAACGCGACTTCCTCGATCGCGTCCGCGTCGATCTGTTCCAGGACCGCGTCTACGTGCTCTCGCCGCGCGGCGAGATCGTCGATGTGCCCGTCGGCGGCACACCGCTGGACTTCGCCTACCAGGTGCACACGGATTTGGGCCACCGCACGCGCGGCGCCAAGGTCAACGGACGCATGGTGCCGCTCGACACCCCTCTCAAGAACAGCGACACGGTCGAGATCATCACCGGCAAGGCGCTGCAGCCCTCGCGGGACTGGCTGTCGCCGCAATCGGGGTATCTGGCGAGTCCGCGTCACCGCAACAAAGTACGCGCCTGGTTCCGAAAGGAGAACGCGACCGAGAACAAGGCCGAAGGTCGCGCCCTGCTGGAGCGCGAACTGCAACGTCTCGGCGTCGGCTCGGTACCGATCCCGGAGCTGCTCGCCGAGTTGAAATTACCGACCACGGAGGCGCTGCACGAGGCCCTGGGCCTCGGCGAGGTCAGCGCGGCGCAGGTGGCCGGTGCGATCCAGCGCCTGCTGCACACCCGCGAGGGCCTCAAGGAACTCCCGCAACGGCGGGCGGCGGTCGAACGCGAGCCCGAAGTCGAGGTGCAGGGCATCGGCGATCTTCTCTCGACCTACGCGCGATGCTGCAAGCCCGTGCCCCCCGAGGCCATCGTCGGCTACATCACCGTCGGTCGCGGGGTGAGCATTCATGCCCGATCTTGCGCGAACCTCGCGCGCTTGAGCGCAAAGGCGCCGGCACGCGTGCTCAGCGTTGCCTGGGGTGGTGTCGGCAGCGGCGAGTTTCCGGTCGACATCGAGATCGAGGCCTTCGATCGGCGCGGCCTCGTGCGTGACGTGAGCGCAGCGCTCGCCGACGAGAAAATCAGCATACAGAGCATGACGACCCTGACCGACCAGCGCGACCACGTCGCACGCATGCAAATCGGCATCACGATCACCGGCCTGCCGCAGCTGTCCAAGGTGCTCGCGAGAATCGCGCAGCTGCCGAACATCGTGAGCGCGCGCCGCAAGAAGTGACCCTGACCAGGCGGGTGCGCTCGGTCCGTTAGGGCCATACGGGACAAAGTGCTTCGATGACGGTCATCAGATCGTGGAGTTGCGCACGGGGACAACGCGTATCGAGCGTCGCGCGGTCATCCGGGGGTGGACAGACCCGGGGAGGCGCGCGAGACTACGCACCCCCTGAAATATCGCAAGAGCCAAACAATGCGCACACGCCTCTCGTTCCAGTCTTTTCGTTGGGTCAAGCCGCTCGGCTTGGCCGCGCTGATCGTCAGTGCCGTTCTTGGCGGCGTCGCGCCCGCCGGCGCCGCGGCGCCCCTGGTCAAGACGCAAGCCCCCGGCTATTTCCGGTTCATGCTCGGCGACTTCGAGATCACGGCCCTGTCGGACGGCACCGTCGATTTGCCGGTGGACAAGCTCCTGCACGGAATGACGCCCGATCAGCTGCAACACGCGCTCGCCAAGTCCTATCTGAAGACGCCGCTCGAGACCTCGGTCAACGCCTATCTGATCAACACCGGAAGCAAGTTGATCCTGATCGACGCGGGCGCGGGCAAACTGTTTGGTCCGACGCTCGGCTTCCTGGTCGCGAACCTCGAAGCCTCGGGCTACAAACCCGATCAAGTGGACGAGATCTACATCACCCACCTGCATCCCGATCACGTCGGAGGCCTGGTCGCCGGCGACAAACCGGTATTCCCGAACGCGATCCTGCGCGCCGATCAAAAAGAGGCGGATTATTGGCTCAGCGCGACGAACCTCGCGCAGGCGCCCGCCGACTCCAAGGGGTTCTTCCAGGGTGCGATGGCTTCGGTGAATCCCTACATCGCAGCCGGCCGGTTCAAGGCGTTCTCGGGCAGCGGCGAACTGAGTCCGGGCATCGCGGCGCTCGCGACGTCCGGTCACACGCCCGGCCACACGAGCTATGTCGTGACGAGTCAGGGTCATGAGCTGATCGTACTCGGCGATCTGATCCATGTCGGCGCGGTTCAGTTCGGGAAGCCCGCGATCACGATCGGCTTCGACTCCGATCCAAAATCCGCGCTCGCCGAGCGGCTGAAGGTGTTCAACGCGGCCGCGAAGGACGGCGATCTCGTCGCGGGGGCCCACCTCGCGTTTCCGGGCGTCGGGCATCTGCGCGTCCTGTCCCAGGGCTACGAGTGGCTGCCGGTCAACTACACGGTGATTCGTTGAACGACCTGGGCCGATGGACATCGTGATCCGGTGAGCGCAACCCCGGCTCGCAACGTCGTCTTCGACGTCGGTGGCGTCCTGCTGGACTGGAACCCGCACCAGGTTCTGGAGCGGTTCTACCCGGACGCCGCGCTACGCAGGCGGGTCGCCACGGCCTTGTTCGACGGCAGCGACTGGAGCGATTTCGATCGCGGGACGCTCAGCGAAGAGGATCTGCTCCGCGCGCTCGTCCGGCGCTCGGGGCGATCCGACCGGGAGATGCTGGAACTGTTCCTGGCACTGCGCGATTCGCTCGCGCCGAAGCCCGACACCCTGCGTTTGCTCGAGACGCTGCACGCACGCGGTGTGCCGCTCTACTGCCTCTCGAACATGTCGAACTCGGTCTACACGCATCTCGCCGTGCTGCACGACTTCTGGGATCGTTTCCGCGGCATCGTGATCTCGGGCCAGATTCAACTGCTGAAGCCGGAGCGCGCGATCTACGAACACCTCCTGACCCGCTACGGCCTGACGGCGGCGGAAACGGTGTTCCTCGACGACCTCGAGGCCAACGTCATCGGCGCGCGTGCCGCGGGGCTGCAGTCCTTCCAATTTCACGATGCCGCCGACGCCGAGCGGCAACTCGACGTCCTGCTCGCGGCGCCCACGAGGACCTGAAGCGAAGGAGACTTCCATGCCGATCGTCAGAATCGCCGTCGCGAACATCCGATTTCCGGCCACGCCCCAGGAATCCGTCGCCCTGGCGTCGGAGGCGATCCGGCAGGCGGGTCTCGAGCAAGCCGCGATGATTTGTTTTCCCGAGTGCTACGTCCCCGGTTATCGCGGGTTCGGCAGGACGATCGCGGCCCCCGACCCGGTTTTCCTCGAGCGCGCCTGGGCCACGATCGCTGCAACCGCCGCGCAGTGCCAGGTGGGGGTCGTGCTCGGCACGGAGCGCTTCGTCGCCGATGCGCTGCGGATTTCGGCGCTCGTCATCAATCGCGACGGATCTTCGGCGGGTTTCCAGGACAAGGTTCAACTCGATCCGTCCGAGGACGCGACCTACACGCCGGGCGTGGAACGGCATCTGTTCGAGGCCGGCCCCCTGAAATTCGGGGTCGCCATCTGTCACGAAGGCTTCCGCTACCCCGAGACGGTTCGATGGGCCGCCCTGCGCGGCGCCCACCTCGTGTTTCACCCGCACTTGAGTGAAGCGGAAGGGGACAGTTACCGCCCCAGCCGCTACGCCGACCCGTTGAACTCGTTTCACGAGAAATCCATTCTCTGCCGTGCCGCCGAAAATACCTGCTTCGTCGTCACCGCCAACTGCGCGAGCGCAGGCTCGCCGACCACGTCGGCCGTGGTGAGGCCGGATGGAACGCTGTTGTGCCACCAGCCTTATGGCGAGGAAGGTCTGCTGCTCGCCGACATCGACCTGTCGGAGGCCACGGGTTTCCTGGCAGCGCGGTACAAACCCGCGAGACCGGGCGCCGAAGGCCAGAAGACCGCTACCGGTTGATTGAATCGATCGCGCGCTTGTCGACGGCGAGCGCGGCTTCGTGTATCGCTTCCGACAAGGTCGGATGCGCATGGATCGTGCGCTGCAGATCCTCGGTGCTCGCCGAGTATTCGAGCGCGAGCACGGCCTCGCCGATCAGTTCGCCGGCCATCGGACCGATCACGTGGACGCCGAGGATCTCATCGTCATCGACCGCCGAAATGACCTTCACCATGCCTTGGGCCGCTTCCATCGCCCGGGCCCGACCGCTCGCGGCGAACGGAAAGGTGCCGACCTTGTAGGGGCGACCGCCGGCTTTCACTTGGCTCTCGGTCAAACCCACCCACGCAATCTCCGGCGCGGTATAGATCACCGAGGGGATGACCTTGTAATTGACCTCACCGAAGAGGCCGGCGATCAGGTCCGCGACCATGACGCCCTCCTCCTTGCCCTTGTGCGCGAGCATCGGACCCCGCACGACGTCACCCACGGCCCAGACGTGCGGCACGCCCGTACGGCAATGCTCGTCGACCTCGATGAAGCCGCGCGCATCGAGCTTCACGCCCGTATCCTCCGCGAGCAAGCCGTCGGTGAACGGCCGGCGGCCGACCGCCACGACCAACTTGTCGACCTGCAGGCTGTGATCCCCTTTCTCATCGCGAAACGCGACGTCGACCACGGCCCCCTCGACTTTGGCACTCAGTACGGTGGCGCCGAGGTGAATGTCGAGACCCTGCTTCTTGAAATGCCGCTGCGCTTCCTTCGCGATCGTCTGATCGGCCACGCTCAGGAACTGATCCGAGGCTTCGAGCACGGTGACTTCGCTGCCGAGCCGGCGCCACACGCTGCCGAGTTCGAGCCCGATCACACCGGCGCCGATGACGCCCAAGCGGGCCGGGACGGCGTCGAATTCGAGCGCGTTCCAGGAATCGACGATGAACTTGCCGTCGTGGGGCACGCTCTTGAGGCGCACGGGCGTCGAGCCCGAGGCGAGGATGACGTCCTTCGCCTCGACGATCGACTTCGTGCCGTCCGGCGCGGTGATCTCGACCTGGTTCCCCCTGAGCAGCCGGCCATGTCCCTGCAGGCCGACGACGCCGGCGCTCTTGAACAAGGCGAGGATCCCGCCGGTCATCGTCTTGACGACGCCCGCGCGGCGCTTCTGCATGCCGGCCAGATCGAGCTTCACCTCGCCGACCTGAATGCCATGCGTGGCGAATTCGTGCTTGGCGCGATGGAACAGTTCCGAGGACTCGAGCAGCGCCTTGGACGGAATGCAGCCCGCATTGAGGCAGGTGCCCCCGAACGCGTAGCTGCCGTCGAAATTCTGCCACTGGTCGACACAGGCGACCTTGAGCTTGTTCTGCGCGGCGCGGATCGCCGCCGGATAACCCGCCGGACCGCCGCCGATGACGACGACGTCGTAGTGATCGCTCATACGCCGAGCACCAGCCGCGCCGGATCTTCCAGGCATTGCTTGACGGCGACGAGGAATTGCACGGCCTCGCGGCCATCGATGATGCGATGGTCGTAGGTCAGGGCGATGTACATCATCGGGCGCACGACGATCTGGCCGTCGACGACGACGGGCCGATCCTGGATCTTGTGCATGCCGAGGATCGCGCTCTGCGGTGAATTGACGATCGGTGTCGACAGCAGCGAGCCGAATACGCCGCCGTTCGTGATCGTAAAGGTGCCGCCGGTCAATTCCTCGATCGTGATCGATCCGGACCGGGCGCGCGCCGCGTAGGCCGCAATGGACTTCTCGATGTCGGCGAAGCTCTGGCGATCCGCATCGCGTAGCACCGGAACGATCAGGCCGCGATCGGTCGACACGGCGACGCCGACGTCGAAATATTCGTGATAGACGATGTCATTGCCGTCGACCGAGGCATTGACCGAGGGGAACTTCTTCAGGGCTTCGACACAGGCCTTCGTGAAGAAGGACATGAAGCCGAGCTTGACGCCATACTGCTTCTCGAAGGCCTCCTTGTACCGCGCGCGCAGTTCGTTGACGGCCTTCAGATCGACTTCGTTGAACGAGGTCAGCAGCGCCTGGGTCGACTGCGCTTGGACCATGCGCTCGGCAATGCGCGCCCGTAAGCGCGTCATCGGCACCCGCTGATCCCCGCGACCGCTGCGCGCAACCGCCGGCGGGGCCGCCGGGGCCTTGGGCGTTGAAACGGCCGGCGCCGCAGTCGCGGGGGCTGCGGTCGGCGCGCTCGCTGGGGCCGGGATCGGCGCGGCCGGGGCGGAAGCCGATGTCTCTTTGCCGGCGAGGTGATTCAGCACATCGGACTTCGAGACCCGCCCGTCCCGACCGGAGCCGGCGACGGACGCCGGATCGAGTTTGTTCTCCTCGACGACCCGTTTGGCGGCCGGGCTCAACTTGCCCGAAGGCCCGTCAGCGGCGACCGCAGCACTACCCTTGGCGGCACTCGTCGCGACGTTCGCGGCGGCTGCGGCGGGAGCCGCGCCGGCGGCCAGCGGCTCGATGACGGCCAGGAGCTGACCACTGGTCACGGTCGTCCCGTTGCCGAGCTTGATTTCCGTCAGGATGCCCGCGGCCGGCGCCGGCACTTCCAGCACGACCTTGTCCGTCTCCAGATCGACGAGATTTTCATCACGTGCGACGCGGTCGCCGGGTTGCTTGTGCCACGACACGAGCGTGGCATCAGCCACCGATTCCGGCAGCTGGGGAACGTGCACTTCGATCGTCATTAACCTGTCCTAGTTTGCGCGGGTAGGCGCATCGTCTGTCGCGAGGTCTCTTCCGGCGGGATGCCTTGCAGCGCCGCGCTCACGAGATTTTTCTGCTGCTGCTCGTGGAGCGCGGAAATGCCGGTCGCGGGCGCCGCGGCACCGGCCCGGCCGGCATAGAGTAGTTCCTGCTTGCCGCCGAGCTTGGCCTGCAGGCGGTGGCGAATCTGATACCAGCCGCCCTGGTTCTGCGGCTCTTCCTGACACCAGACGATCTCGCGTGCGTTGCTGTATTTGCGCACGATCGCCTCGTATTCGTCCGACGGGAACGGATAGAGCTGCTCGATGCGGACGATCGCGACCGCTTCGTTCTTGGTTTCGCGGCGCGCCTTGAGGAGATCGAAATAGACCTTGCCGCTGCACAGCACGACGCGCGTGACCGCGGCGGTCTTCAGTTCGTCGATCTCGTCGATCATGTTGCGGAAACCGCCGCCGGCCAGCTCCTCGAGCCGCGAGACGGACAGCGGGTGGCGCAACAAGCTCTTCGGCGTCATGACGATCAGCGGCTTGCGCAACGCACGGACCATTTGTCGACGCAGCATGTGGAACATCTGCGCCGGCGTCGAGGGCACGCAGACCTGCATGTTGTACTCGGCGCACAGCTGCAGGAACCGTTCGAGGCGCGCCGAAGAATGCTCGGGCCCCTGCCCTTCGTAGCCATGCGGCAGGAACAGCGTGAGTCCGGAGAGGCGACCCCACTTGGCCTCGCCGGAACTGATGAATTGGTCGATGATCACCTGGGCGCCGTTGCAAAAATCGCCGAACTGGCCCTCCCAGATCGTCAAACAATGCGGCTCCGTGCTCGAGAAACCGTACTCGAAGCCCATGACGGCCTCTTCCGAGAGCACCGAGTCGGTCACCGTGAACTTCGGCTGGTTCGTCGCCAGATGCTGCAGCGGAACGTAGCTGCGCCCGGTCGTCTGGTCGTGCAGCACCGCGTGGCGGTGGAAAAAGGTGCCGCGGCCGCTGTCCTGGCCGGTCAGACGCACGGGGAAACCTTCCTGCACCAAGCTCGCATAGGCAAGGTTCTCGGCGCAGCCCCAATCGAGCTCGAGTTCGCCGGCCACCATCTTCTCGCGTGCCTGCATGATCGCGAGCACGCGCGGGTGCAGTTTCCAGTCCGCCGGATAAGTCGTGATGGCCTTGCCGAGGCCGCGCAGACGCGGCATGTCGATGCCCGTCTTGACCGGTTCCGACCAATCGGCGCCGAGATACTCGCTCCAGTCGACCGTGTATTTGTTGCCGATCAACCCGAGCGCGGCGCGCGCCTGCGGCTTGCCCTCGTCGAGACCATTGCGATACTGCTCGATCATCGCCGCCGCATCGGCCGCGCTCAGCACGCCGTCGGCGACGAGCTTCTCGGCATACATCTGCCGGACCGTCGGCTTCTTGCGGATCACCTGGTACATCAACGGCTGCGTCGCCGCGGGTTCGTCGGCCTCGTTGTGCCCGTGCCGGCGGTAGCAGACCAGGTCGATCACGACGTCCTTGTTGAACTTCATGCGATAGTCGAGCGCCAGTCGCGCCACGAAACAAACGGCCTCCGGGTCGTCGGCATTGACGTGGAAGATCGGCGCCTCGACCATCTTGGCGACGTCGGAGCAATACAGCGTCGAGCGCGCGTCGCGCGGATCGCTGGTCGTGAACCCGACCTGGTTGTTGATGATCACGTGGACCGAGCCGCCGGTATAGAAACCACGCGCCTGCGAGAGCTGCAGGGTCTCCATGACCACGCCCTGCCCGGCGAAGGCCGCGTCGCCGTGGATCTGCACCGGCAGGATGCGCTCACCGCGCAAATCGCCGCGGCGCTCCTGGCGGGCGCGCGCCGAACCCTCGACGACCGCGTTGACGACTTCCAGATGCGAGGGATTGAAGGCCAGCGCGACGTGGACGTTGCCCGAGGGGGTTTTCAGGTCGGCGGAAAAGCCCTTGTGATATTTGACGTCGCCGGAGCCCCGCAGTTTGGCGAGGTCGTACTGTCCTTCGAACTCGTTGAACAGGTCCTTCGGCGACTTGCCGAGCAGGTTGACCAGCACGTTCAAGCGCCCACGATGGGCCATGCCGATGATCGTCTCCTCGATCCCGAGCTTGCCGCCGGTTTGCACCAGGTCATCGAGCAGGGCGATCAGACTGTCGCCGCCCTCGAGCGAGAAACGTTTTTGACCGACGTACTTCGTATGTAAGTAGCGCTCCAGGCCCTCGGCCGCGGTCAGCTGCCAGAGGATGTTTTTCTTCTCCTCGGCGTCGAACCGATGACGCATGCGCTCGGACTGGAAGTGATCCTGCAGCCAGAGGCGCTCCTCGGTGTCGGAGACGTGTGCGAACTCCGCGCCGATCGTGTCGGTGTAGACGTGCCGAAGCACCGCCAGAATATCCTTGAGCTTCGCGCGCTTCGCGAAGTCGTCGGTGCGGCTGCCGGTGAAGAATTCGGTGTCGAGGTCCGCTTCGGACAACCCGAAATACTCCAGGCTCAGTACGTACGGCTTGGTCACCGCCTGCAGCCCCAGGGGGTCGAGATTCGCGACCAGATGGCCACGGTTCGCATACACCTGGATCAAGCGCGAGACTCCGCTTTGCTTCGCACCGACCTCGTCCGGGGACAAAGTCTGCGCCGGGGCAGGCGCGGCGGACGGCTGCTCGGCGCGACGCAACAGAGCCTGCCGAACAGGCGCATGCGGAACGTCGGCTATCGGACCGCCCGACCGGCCTATGGCGGCAAGTCCGGCAAAATATTCGCGCCAAGTCGGCTCGATGGATTGCGGGTCGCTCAGGAACCGCTCGTAAAGGTCTTCGATAAAACCCGCGTTTCCGCCGGACAACGCCGTCGCGGCGAACAAATCGGCAAGTGATTGGCTCATGGGGATATCGTAGACCGGAAAAACTTCAGGAACTTCAATGTGATAAGAAGTGTGATCGGAATCGCGGAAAGGCGGCTAGTTTAGCCGAAGGCGGCCCAATAGGGAATCTGGGAGTGCGCGTCAGAAGCCTGCGGCAAAAGTCAGAACGGAAAGCTTTCCTGGCCGAGCTTGAGCATCCAAAACTCGTAACCAATCAGAGTGATGTAACCGATCAAAATGGCGTAGAGGGCGAACTCGACCCGCACCCGGCGCATGAAGCGATAACGCGCGAGACCCACCATGAGCACGACGCTCAAGCCCGTCATCCCCATTTTGAGACCGGCGAACCAGGCCGAATCGCCGTGCACCACGAGCGCCATCACGGGATTGATCTCCTGCGCGCCGCTGTCGAGCAACAGGAGGGTCAGGAACGCGTCGCAGAAGGACAGGAGCAGGATCGCAATCGCCACGGCGAGCAGGTGCGAGGCATGCCAGTCGATCGAGAAATAGCGCGAATCATCGAGACGGCGCGGCGGCGTGCGCCGGCGAGGATTGAAGCTTCCATAAAAAAGCGACCACCAGATGCGCCGGCGGCGATCGGGCGAGCCGCGGCGATCGCTGAGCACCCCGGGCGCGTGCCGGGGCAGTCCCCTCAATTGATGCACCACCCAATCGTTGGATTCGTTTCTCGGGGACATTTCACTCTTGCTGCGAAGCTCACGCGGGA
>Ga0209208_10004303_pt1 | contig 20271 bp, 9 predicted proteins | sample S1TSphfallax_3_FD_187694 | JGI IMG/M metagenome (GOLD analysis project Ga0209208, IMG submission 187694) | Host-associated microbial communities from peat moss isolated from Minnesota, USA - S1T2_Fd - Sphagnum fallax MG (SPAdes) (version 2) | ecosystem: Host-associated > Plants > Peat moss >...
TCCAAGTCCCTCTCCTAGCTTCCCATCATCTCTATCTACTATTTTGAACCTTGTTAATTTCAAAAACATTGTTCTTCAAATGTCAATGGTGGTTATAGTAATTGTTTTTCTATCAAGTTGGTGTCACATTGACTTACCATAATCATTTTGTCAAATTAGTTTGCCATTTGTTGAAGTGTTATCCAATCGATTGGCCAAAAGTTGACTTGATCACATCAATCAATTTGTTCCTTATTGACTTCCTACCAATTGAAATGTCAACCTTCAATTTGGTTATTGTCAACTATCAATTTACCTATGAACTTACCAAATGCCAATTTGGCTACTAGATTGGTACCAATGTAACTCTCACCTTTTTCATCATGGAAATATTTGAGTCAAGGGTTGTGTATTGTCCCAACCATTCATTGTAAATAACACCATTGTACATGTGTTTTTACCAACATTTTTGCAAACTTTAACACATCCAAAGGTGATTATTTGTTTTGAAAATGTGCAAGCTTATCCTTTTTTTAAAACCAAACATTTTATATATAATAAATGTGTTCTCCTTACCATGTAATTAAGTAGTTAGATACAAATTTGAATTTAAATTAGAATTTAAACAATAACAACCTTCATTCATATTTTCAAAATAGGACCAAGAAATTCTATAACCATATAAGGTTATGAAATTTTTGCTAGAAAATATAAATAGTTATATAGAATAAATTTTAGATAAAGTGATTCACATATTATCATGTAGTGACACATACCATCAACCAATTCCTAGACCATGAATTATTAATTTATAACAACTATGCAAGATCTAATTTTTGTTTTTGTGTCCACAATTTTCACAACTTTTTTTTTTTGGTTTAAAAAAATGAACAAAATGCATGCCTAAACATATGTGAAATTGCAATTCAAGATGAAAAGTTCAATTATGTGTTTAACTTTAAATATGTGCTTTAATGTCACTTTTACAAAATAACTTACCTGGCAACCAAATGCATTTGTTTATTGGACACATAATGTTTTTTTTATTTTTATTATAAAATAAGATACATTTTCATCTTCCTTTTTTCACAAAATCCACAAACACCACAATGTCCCACAATAGTTGTGATCATGCACAAATAAAAAATTTATTCAAAACTTCAAGAACTTCCAATGGAATTTATCCAAGGTCTTTTCTAATCATCCACTTCCTTAAACTAATTTTGACCAACTTTTAGTTCAAATTTTAGGCACATAGAGTGCAAGGTCCAAGCTTTGGAAAATTTAAATCCAAAAGAAACATAGAAAGTTAGTTGCCTATTGCAAATGGAACCAAAATTGGGATTTTGGTACCAACCTTTTGCTAAAACTAAACTATAATTCCAATTTTTTTGGTACAAGTTTTGGTTTCCAATGTAATCAAGTAGTAAATTTTGTTGCTATGTTGTTTTGCAAGCATGAATCTATTACTTGTCTTTTGATTTTGATTTTTTTTGCAATTTTTAAAGAAATAATTGAATTTGTGGCAATGCATTTCAAATTTTCACAAAAAAAGGTAAAACCTTTGTTGATTCATATATAATATTATAACCATGACCAAAATTTATATTTAAGGAATTTTAAGGACATTCAATTGTGCACCAAATTAAAGAATTGAATCATCCTTATGTTTATTGCAATTTAGAAAACTCATAAGTTGTTTAAAACTAAAGATATACTACAAAGGACAAACATAGTTCATTGTTCAAATTTGTGAATTAAAGTTTGTTGTAGTGTGACATTCCTTTTGAATACTTTGATTGTGACTAAGGCCCTGACACTTGCCTCACATTTGGTTGCTATATTTTTGTGGTTTGTGTATTATGGAATGTTCAAAGTAAGTTGCAAAATCATAGCCACAATTGAAAAAGAAGTAACCAAGTATTGAGGTTCACATAACTTGTGCTTTATATAATTGTCAATTGGGGGAAAATTAAATTTGCAATGCAAAACCTTAGACATGTGACACCCCTTATTAACTTCGCCATGTATTTTGTAATATTCACTAAGAAATAAAGCCAATATCCTACATATGCCAATGAATTGGACATTATGTCACACAATCATTAAAATTTTCACTTGAAAACTTTTTAGGGCATTAATACAAATTATTTTGAATAAATAGATAGGGGACACAATGTCATACACAATTGTTTTTGAAAGGTGGAAAATTATTTTTTATTCAATCAAGTGGCAAACATCTTTGTAGGTTGTTGTTGAATTTATTTAAACCAATACACATATCAAAAGACACATAATTGTTACCTATGCATGACATAATTTTGGTCATAAAATGATGTATGTAACACAATATTTCCATGTGATAGAGGGAGGGCGTGTTGTTTTGAACAATCATACAAGAATATTTATAAAATATCATGCAAAAGTAATTGCATTTATTTCAACTTTTGAGATTATAATTTTCTTATACTTAAAATCATTTTTCATTCAAAACAATGTTATAATCATTTTAAAATTGTAATTTAAATAATATTGTCTACCCCAAACATAGTAAAAAGTTGTTAGAAATAATATTTTACAATGAGATTAAAGAATTGTTGTGCCCCATTAAGGTAGATTATCATTTGTTCACCAAATCAATTAATCAACAATAATCATGTGCATACTTTGGTGGTCAAGGCTTGGGGAAAGGTTGGGCAACCCAAATTGTTAATTTTCAATCATATTGCCCATCCTTGTAAGTAGAAAAATAAGTTTACATGTTAACTTCAGCTATTGCAACCAAAGAGATTATCAAATTTCAATAAAAAAATGAATTCAAAATCACATTTGGAAAAAATAAGTGCCTTCTTTTACCCACAACACAAGCCATAGAACGGTTATCCATGATGTTTTGTTGTGTTATTTGAAGCAAACTTGGTAATGCATAATGTTTTGCTATGTTACCCTGAACAAAAGTTTTGAATCTAATGTTGAGCGGTGCACATCACAAGTGAACATGGTAAGCACTTTATGGAATACATGTTTGGTTTTGCTCCACTATGTATCAAACGATGTTTAAGTTTGCACCTTGTCTATCAACAAGAAAAAACAACCTAAGAACTTGTGCCAAACATATGATAAAAGTGCTTACAATATGTGCTTAATATACAATCTAAGGAGTTATTTGAGTCACTTGCTATTAGCAATATTGAAGTTGGTCATAGATATATATTCTAGTGCAAAAGGAAAAATAACAATGATTCAAAAGGGCGACAACATATCTATGACCAACTCCAACATGCTTCTACCTTTTTTGGTGTCTTCTTTCTCTTACTAATTTGAACCTTATAAAGTTGCAAAAGAAATCAACAAGTGCATATGTTGATGGCAATGGGCTTGTGTTTCTAAGTTTGGAGACGAAGACATGTGTTTGGCTTCTACAAATTTACAAGATGAATGTTTCATCACATAATATTTCCTTGATCCATTGCACCAATGGATCAAGGAATGAAGTTCGTCACCAAAGTTATTTTGATGAAGCAAAACGAAAAGCCAAATCATGTAAGACATTAAGTCCATAACATAGTTAAGAATCCCTTGCAAACTAAAGTTTAAAATGAAAACTAAATACCCCTTGCCAATTGAAATATAAATGAATACTAAGTACCTAAGTATCCATTGTTAATTGAAGTATAAATGAAAATTAAGTAATTATGTATCATGTACGAGGCAATTGAATTCTAAACAAAATTTAAATAACTAAGTATCTCTTACTAATTAAGTAGAAATGAAAACTAAGTAACTAAATAAGTACTTCTTGTTAATTGAACTAGAAATAAAAAAATAAATTAAATATCCTTTAACTAATTAGGTTGAGTGAAAAAGCTTATTATTTCTTGACTTGGGTGGAAGCAAAATTTTCCATTCATTGTCAATTCGATTCATTCACTATGTTGTTCACTTATAGAGACAGCAGCGATTCGATTCATTCACTATGTTATTCACTTATAGAGACGGCAGCAGCAGAAGAAGAAAACTGTTCCTAGTTTGCTAAATAAAGCAAACTAGCCCAAAATGGGCAGGTCTCGACTAGTTTGGTGATATCTAGGTACCTAGTTTGCTAGATTAGCAAAGAGACGGGGGGGGAGGACGGGTAGGGTTTAGGGTTTAGGCGACACTAGGTAGGTAAAAGTAACTCTTTAACGGTAACCGAAAATACTCATGACAACAGACGTGTCAGCTCAGCTCAACCAGTACGCAGTAAATAGTAAATAGTAAATAGTAAATTCCATTGTCTGCGCGCCACTGATGCCAGTTGATAAATGCATTAAGGGTAAAAGTTCAAAAGCTTGACTTCATTCATTCCTTATTCATTTCAGTTTCATCCAAGAAGGCAATAAGGCCAGATAATACTCATCTAATCCATTCAAAATCCCCCCTAAACCCTAGGCTGGGTTTAGTAGGATCTACCATTAAAAAAATAAAAATAAAAATTATAATAAATAAGTAGAGCCCATTCCCTTCCCCCCCCGAACCCTAGGGTTCAGTGGAGGGATCTGATAGTAAATAACTAGTAACTTACTAGGCACTACTAGTAACTTAGCTGCTTCTTGCTTGCATTGATGATGAGGCTGGTTTTATTATTGTTGCATATACTAGGGTCGTTGGGTTCAACTTAACCTGAGTTACTACCTAGTCCTGACTCCTTATAACTCCGGTTATATATTTATATTTATATTTATAATTATTTATTTATTGATCTTGCACTCATGTCTCTTCTATTTCTCTTTCTACCTTTTATTATTTTATTATTTTTTCAAATGATTTTTTTTTAATTGACTCTGCCCTTCCAGGGCAGTCTAATGCACCCTACATTACATTCTAGGGTCATGTGGAGTGTCCACTATAGAAACATGTCCGGCATAATTGAAGGATATTCACTTAATATTTAAAAGATAAATAATGAAAATGTGATTATTTTTTATTTGACTAATTCCTTTAAATGAATTCATTATGTTTGTAATCAAACTTGTTGTCAATCATTAAATACATTGTGAATTCATTAAATTTTCAATTAGAGTGAATTAATGATGATTTCATCCAAATGATTAATGAAATTCTTAAACCACATTCTTATCACCAGTACTAAACTTGACCACATGAATGATTAGAGGAAATATTTAAATAAAGAAAGAAAGAAAGAAAGAAAAAACACCCATCAAGGGAACAATTTTATTTAAGGGGTTTTCTTCCCCAACTCCCTAGGTTTTTTCTTTTTAGGGTTTTTCTACTTGACTATAAGTTTGCTATCTCCTTTACATATACACTCTCTAGTGCAAGCAAGCAACAGCCAAACCCACAAACACTCTCTCTCCCTCTCTCACTCTCTCTCTCTCAGAGCAGGCTTGTAGCTGCTAGCCTAGCTAGCTGCACCCATCCATAGCCAGCAATACTTCTCAGATGTACCACCAAGCTTCTTCACTTCTTTTATGAATGTCCCAAGTACTGTTGCTGCAGCAGAGCAGAGCAGAGCAGAGCAGAGCAGAGCAGACGTGTTGTTGCATCCTAAATTGTTCTCCTTCAAAAAACCTTGTGTTTCTAGAAAGTTTCAAATATTGATCAAGTTTGTGGAGCAGGATTGTGATTCCTAGTTTGTATGCTAGCAAGCTCTATAACTATAACTAGTCGCCTCCATCATGCAGCACAAGCTTCAAGCTTAATGGACATTACTAGCTAGCTGCTAGCTTCGTGATCCCTCCAGCTTCTTCTATATACATGTTTGTCGTGGTTGGCAAGTAGCTAGCAGGGTAGCTAGTTTTGTTTTTCTGGGTGTTTCAGTTTTGTTTTTTTTTGTTTTTGGGAGAGAGAGTGCAGCAGAAGAAGTTGGGTGTCTACCTGCAGTAGAGAAGAAGCTTAAGTGGGACGAGTTCCTTAGTGTGGGGGTATGGAAGTGGCGTGGAGAGGTCCTAGTGCAGAGCTGCAGTTGAGTCGTGGTGGTGGTGGACCGGTACTGTTCGCGGAGATGAAGAAGAAGCGGGCGTGGGGTGTAGATGCGCACAAAGTGGTGCAGCTCATGATGGGTCAGTTGCAATCCACTAGTTCCACAGATGATCAGGAGATTAATACAACCACGGCCGGTGCACGACGTACTGGTGGTGATGAGGGTGATGAAGTGACTCTGGACTTGTTAGGATCATCATCAGCAGCAGCAGAAGCTCATGCTGCTGTTGCTGGTGGTACAACTAGTCTGTTCAACTCGCGACCGAAATTGATGAATACTGATGACAACAGTAGCTTTCTGGAGCTTGAGCTTGATCCTCTTGACCAGCAGCTCCTGCCTAGACTACCTTCCGATTGGAAGAAATGTTTGGACTTGAAGGTGTGAATATAATCCATATTCCGCTGAATTTTTTTTCTTGTCTAATCTTCTTCTTCATGTGCATCATCATGCTTGAATTCGTTTTGGGTGTTAGTGAATGATTGATTCTGGACATTCTTGGAGGGAGTCTGATTCGAGAAGAGACTTGTTCTGAAGCTTTGTTGTGCTTCTTCCCCGCCCGGGATTTGAATTTCGGGACATGAGTCCAGCTTACTCTAAGCCGTGAGTGTCTAATTTGTGTGTTTGTTTCTTGCACATGATTTGCAGACCGGGAAGATGTCGTTTGTGAACAATACAACGGGTGTGACCTTGGATGACGATCCTCGCAAGCAGCAACCGCAGCTTGATGTGGCGGCGCCACCGCTTGCAGCTCATGCGCTGCTGCAGGAGAGGTCGCCGTCGCCGTCGTCACATTCTCCGCGTGCGCATGAGTTCCTCAGGAGCAAGCAGTCCGAGATACTCCGTGAGGCGGAAAGCCTAAAAACCACCTCGTCCTCGACGTCGTCTTCTGGTGGTGGAAGCCCCCGGCGGCATCAGCAGCAGCAGCAGGGAACGAAGTCGACTAGAGACATGAGCTGCAGCAAATTGCAGCAGCAGCAGCAGCAGCAGCAGATGCTATCGTTCTCAACAGGAAAGCGGCTATGGAATCTTCAGCTTGAAGACACGAACGCGGTCAGTCTGGTGAAAGATACGCTGCTCGCAGAGCAGCAGGAGCCGGAGAGATCCACCAACTTAGAGCTGGATCTCAATCTCGCAGCAGCTGCTGTGCCAAGCTCACCTTCAGCTCCGCAACAACAACAACAACAAGAGCAAAGCGTGTGCACAATGGCGATGGTGCAGAGGGCACTTCGACGAACAGAACAACAAAGCCCAACTGCTTACCGCAAGAGATCAGAATTGCGAATCTCTATTCTACCCAAACCTGCTTCCGCCGGCGGTACTGGTTCTCCATCTTTCTCGTCTCTTACATCAGCCCGGACGTCTGATCAGCAGGAGCAGCAGCAGCAACCCACAGGGTGGTCTCTTGGTTCTCCTTCCACCAGCAGCACTACTACTACATCATCGGCCATATCTTCTCGTTCTCCGCGGCTAGATGGAGGAAACCAAGGCCCGGCAGTCTTGGACGACACCCAGACCAGCAAAACAGCGTGCACTACAAGGTGTGTGTTCTCATTAGTAGCGCCGCGAACATGGCATCTGTTCTAGTCGCATGATGAGTTTGTCCAGAGGAATTTTTTTCTTCATTTTGTGGAGCTCATGGTCATGTGAATTATATTACAGATTTGTTTTGGCAGTTGTTTTGCGGATCAAATTGTTGATGAGGAATGTAATCAAGCGCTGAATTTCTGTTTCCGTTTGTTGTATTGTTCAACAGTGCTTATGTTGGCGAGGTTGAAAGCAGCAGCAGTAGCAAGAAGCAGCAGCATACATCATCAGAACAGCTAGAGACGGGAAGCTGTGCACAACTAGTCATGGGAGCTTGCACACATTGTCTCATGTACGTAATGCTGGAGAAGTCGCATCCCAAGTGTCCTCGATGCAGCAGTGATGTACTTGTGGACTTTGCTGCTGCCTCCTCATCAGCTCCTACTCCAGCAGTAGCAGCTGCTACTACTACTACCACAATTAGCAGCTGCATCAAACGTCAAAGAGTTGCCCAAGCTTGAAGATAACTGAACAACTCCTGCTCTGCCGTCCAGAGCTTAGCTGCCGATCCATGTCCAGGAAACAAACAACAAAACCTGCTCCAAACTGAAAACAAAGCACTCTGAAGCGCGCCAAGTAGCTGCAACTGCAGGAAAAACAGACTATAGGTAGAAACTGTTGGATGGAGAAGCTCTGCATGAGCTTGTTGTAGCAGAATAGTGGCATGACTAGAGCTTCAAGCTCTGTGAGCATCTCAGAGACTTAAAATGTAAGATTAAGATCATTTCTGCATCATCATCATCATCATCATAGATCAAATTAGCATTTCTTCTAGAAACTGCTAGCTAGAAAAAAAAACCATGATCTCGCTCAGCTCTACTAGTGCAGCTTTTGCTTGGAAGAAGATTTGGCTCTTGTGATTTTTAGCAGCAGCAGAAATCAAGGCGACTGAAAAAGGAAATCAATCCCAAGAGATCAGAAGAAGAAGAGGAAATCCTCAGAAGATGAAATCCCAACAAAGATGAACATGAGAACAAATCCCATGAGAGATTGAACTGGATTTCTTCCCAAGAACAACCTCATTGGAAGCAGCAGCCTGAGAGCTTTTTGCAAAGGAGTTTTTGCAAAATTTCCTGGTTTGTAGAAATTGTGTAATTTGTACTAGTTAGTGGGTGGGTGGATGGGTTGGGTTTGCTTCCCCCCCCCCAATTCAGATAATCAACAATTGGTTTGTGTCATGAGTTTTTCTGATTAGTAAAAACCCCAGAGTTCAGATTGATTGATTGTATGCCAAATCTGCACAACAGCACCAGAGTTGAGCTCAACTGTTTGTTCATTCCTAATGTTTTTTGATGGAGGATTGATTTTGAATGCTCTTCTTTTGCTCCTCCTCTTGTCAGTTTCTTCTCTCACCAACAAAGGAACCAAGCTTTGCAGCTCCACTTTTTGAACCTCAGACTTGTTGAAGTAAATTACAATTTGTAATTTACACCATAAATGGAAGAAAAAAAAACACACAAACTGTTGGTATCCAAAATCTTGCTTAAAAAATCCCAAATCCTTGTGCCAATCAAGGTTTCCTTTTTTTTTTTTTTTCCAATTTTTGTGATATGAAAGATTTAGCAAAATTTACACTAGAAAAACTTAAAGTGATCATCACATGGGAAGTCTCTACATCTCCAACTCTCTTGTGACCCACAAAATTGGTTACCTAGTTCAAACCAACATTGTGTTGCAAATCTTACATGGATGCTTGAATCCTTTAATTGGCTTTGCCCTTCAGGGTAAGAGACATTGGGATGCAACCAATTAAAAAAATGGGCCAAAGTTTGGTATCAACTTACATTCTGGGGTCATGTGGAGTCCACTAGAGCAACAACATTTGGAGTATAACTAGTTTGGTATCCCTACATTCTCAGGTTGTGTGGAGTCCACTACAGAAACATTTGGAGCTGAATCTCAGGTCATGTGGAGTCCACTAGAGCAACAACATTTGGAGTATAACTAGTTTGGAATCGACTTACATTCTTGGGTCATGTGGAGTCCACTACAGAAACATTTGGAGTATTATAACTAGTTTGGTAATCCCTACATTCTTGGGTCATGTGGAATCATCCATTCTAGAAACATTATTTTGGAGTATAACTAGCTTGGTATCCCAACTACATTCTTGGGTGAGATGTGCAATCCACTCTAGAAACATTTGGGGTATAACTAAAGACTCTTTGGTTGGTACCCCTTTTACATTTTGAGGTCATGTGAAGTCCATTACAGAAACATTTTTTGTGGAGTATGACTGAAGAATCCACCCACTTGGGCTTTCATCATGCTACCCAACAGATTCTGTTTCCCATTTAGTATGTTGAATCTTTGTCATCCTTTATATGGATGGATGATGTCATGTAAAGGGCAGAGCTGTGATTTAGTATCTTGACAATTTAGTATGTTGAAGCTCTGCCTGTTGAATTTAATTCAATTCAGGCTTTTGGACATTAGTCAAGATGCTGCTGGCTGGCTGGATTCCAAAGTTACCCTTTTCAACAAGGGATCTATCTTCCAAGACAAGTTTGCTCATTCACTAAGTTAGCCCTGATTTTGATGCTGACCTATTTTAATAAATTTTACTCAATGGTTTTTTTTTGGGGGGAGGAGATTGGGGTGGGCATTAAAACCTAATTGCACTTGAAAAATAACTACACCATCATATTGGATTTGATGATTTAATTAAGGAACCCATTCTGAGTCCAGCACTGTGGACTGTGTGAAATTAATTGTATGTGTTGAACTAAATGAAGCTGCTGCTGTATACCATAATTAGTGCATATTTTATTAGGGTTTGTCAAATTTTTGACCTATTGCAATTTGCAAGGAGGGAGGGAGCTTGGGAGAATGTGCTACCCTCCTAACAGCCCTTTATGTGAAAGAACTGGCCCCTTGTTTGGCAGAATTTTTGGCCCTTAAATGGGGGCATAGTGTTTGTTTGTTTGTTTTTTTCTTGTGTCAGAGTGAATTTATCCTGCTCCCAAGTGGAGATATGTATCAAATTAAAGGTTTCTGACATCCTCCTGACTGCTGGAGTGGTCCATGAAAAATACATTAATAAAATGGTGTGGGGATTAAAAGTGCCACATGCTTTTTCATATATTTGTATTTGGATTACTAACCAAAGCAACAGAACTTCAAACCCTCTTCTAGTCTTAAAAACATTGCAAGCTCTTGCTTATGCATAAGATGGAGCTTTTTGCCACCCAAAAAAAGGCAAAACAAAAAAAAGTCTTGAAAACTCCATGAAAACAAGCATCTTTGCTTTTTCCTCCACCAAACCCAAATAGTAGCCTTCTTCTTGTTCTTGTTCTTCTTAATACCCAAGTTGCCAGAACTTTTGATAAATTCTTGAATGTGGTGGTGTCTTTCAGAACTAGGTATGTGTATGACCTTTGTTTGCAGTCAAAGTCTGACTCCAGAAGGATAACACCCAACCACACACCAAAAAATCTATCACAAGTTTATGCAAACACATTTTTGGAGCTTCGACAACAGAAACCAGCAACCAGCAAGCACATCATCCATCATCCTGTGCATGAATTGAGAGTTTAATAAAGGCTGGCCAGCAACAGAAACTGCAGGCTCTTCAAAATGTCTGAAAAACAACATTAAACCCATTGACTTGTGAAAGGACTACTCCTCCAGGCAGCAGCAGCAGCAGCAACCAGTCCCTTGCTGCCTGCCTGCCTGCCTGCCCAGTCTCTCTCTGCCAGCCCCAAAGTTCAAACTATGAATGAGAGAGTCTTCATTGAGTTGTGGTCTGCCTGCCTGCCTGCCACCCCCTCAAAGCTGGAAAAACAAAGGGAGAGAGAGAGGTGTTTGGGTGGCCCAAACTATTGACTTTGTGAGATCACAAGCCCTTTTAATCATCCAAAGCTTTATGATGATGCTTCTTCTTGTGTTTCCTGTTCCAAAAATGATTTCAGACACCCATCTCTGCAGCACCCTACTTAATAAAGCTTGTTTTGGTCAACTAACCATTGTGATTTTGTTACAGGCCTCCTTTGCTTGCAGCTTTCATGATGTGGGATTGATGTGCAGGATAGAAGCTTATTACTAGACATCATGTATCCTACTAGTTTGTTTATCTCTCCTAAATCTCAAAAAAAAGGGCAAATGAAAGAGTGCATGAGTTGGGTCGGGTTGGCTCTAATTACAACATTGTTTGTTGGCTTTGCCTACCCAGGCAAGGATGTTGTGTTTAGATTCATTATAGAGTATAGTAGCTTAATGGATTTTGGCCCCCTAGGTAATAATAATAATAATAATAATAATAATAGGTCTATTTCTGTATGAGGATTTTTGAAAGACGACATTTTGGCTTGTGTTGAAACCTGAGATTAGTTATAGAGTTATGATATGTTGAAGGATTTTGGTTTCTTTCAGAGGATTTTTTTGAAGATTATATTTTTGCATGGTGAAATATATTCGAGTTTCCATAATTCTTCTATTTGCCTTGAGATACTTTTAATGTAAATGGCAAGGCCATGTTGTGACACACCCCTTGTTTGTGGTTTCCTTTTGTTGTTGCAACTAGATAACAACACAGTAACAGTATGTTTGCAGTTTAGGGTTTCGGGTAATAGTATCATAAACAAGGTGTGTTATACACATTAGCCCTGCCATTAATTGGTCATAACTAGGGGATTTTTGTAAAAATAAGTATATTTTTAATGTACAACATCCTATTTTTGTAAAAATTAAATATTTTCATAATTTTGTTTTTCATCTTTTAACATCACATTACTCATGAGGAACCCAAAAGGGACGACACATTAAATGATGATATGTTCAAAGAACACATCTAAACATTTAAAAAGTTGTTATCAAAGCAAAACCAATAAGAAAATGTCACAACCTAATTTTCAATTTTTTACAAATCTAATGATTTTTTTCTCAAAAAAAATCGAATATTTTCATTTCATATTTATTTTTCATATTTGTGCAAATTTTCAAACAAAATAAAAATATTTGTCATCACATGCATATTTGAATGTTTTCAATCACATCGTCACATTTGAAAGAATTACATGAATTTTGTGTATGATGAGTGCCATAACCATTTTTGAAAAAGGTAGTTTCAAATTTAGTTTTGTGAGTTATGGATTGGTGACAAAGTCATTAAGCAATTATTCCAAATTTACACTTTTTTTTAAAAAAATTCCAAAACTTTCGAAAAGAAATTTTATCAACACAATGTGAAAATTCACCCTAAAAGAAAAACACTCATATCAAACCTTTTTCAAAAAATGGGAGTGTACTACTGATTGAGGGTTTTTCAAATTTTGAGGGTTATAATTTTCTTTATTAAAAAAAATGCGCCTGAGGTTATAATTTTTAAAGAATTACACCATACTTAGATTTGGAGCATGACTTTAAGGGCTCTCAATTGCCAAATTTCAAAAAAATAAAACAACCAATTAACTAAAATCACCAGATGTCTATAATTTGGTTCCAGTAGCAAGAAATGCATGGGCAGGTTAGCCAAATTTTTGCTATAAGTGAGATATGGAATTTTTTTAAAAAAAATTCAGCACACTTCTTTCATTTTGGCTAGCTACCTACTAGCCATATCTCACTTACACCCAAAATTTGGCTAAATTTCCTGCCTGTGCATTTCTTTCAGGTCGAACTTGTAGGGGTACTCTCACTAGTGACCAAATTGCACCCATGACTAACCATCCCAACTAGTAAGTAATCAGTTGCACGTTGAGTGGATGGATGAATGGATGGATGGATGCATACATGCATGCATGCATGCATGCTATGCCAAAACTTGGCATCCATGATTACATGAATGGCATAAGTGACAAGTCCTATTTGACTATAAAGTCATGAGTTAACTCTATAATCAAATAAGACTCACCATCACCACCGCTTATGTCATGCATGCACATAGTTAGTTATAGATGCCATATTTTGACATAATAATCATAATAATAATAATAATAATAATATGGAAGAATAATGCTACTCTTCAAGTTTGCTCCTTTTGTGAAGAAACAAAACTACAAAAAAATTGTCAGTTGTTGAATTCATTGCAAAGCAAGCTGGCCACTGCCAGCACTTTGTTTGAAGAGACAGCCCTTTGGCCCCCCCCCCCAATTGATCACAAAGTTGGCCTTGAAATCAAAGAGAGCTTGCCTAACCATTGCTGACTAGGGTTTGATACCCTTACAATAATTTAGGACTTTTCCCAGACTTTTTTTCCAAATTCATCATTGATCCCAAAACAAAAAACTTTGGTAGCTTGCAATGCTTTTTTGTTGGCCTTGCATACTACCAAGGCAAGAAGGATATTGTGTTGAAAGATTCATTATAGAGTATAGTAGCTTAAGGAATTTTGACCCCTATACAATAGATTTATTTTTTAAATGAGGATTTTTGAAAAGATGATATTTTTGGCTTGTGTTGAAACTGGAGATTAGTTATAGAGTTATGATATCTTGCAGGATTTTGGTCTCTTTTAGAGGATTCTTTGGGAGATTAGCCCTCCCTTTTATATGCAGTATCAAACCATGGACATAATTGAGTTATCCATAAACTAACCGTGTCTTTGGGCCTCCTTTTGGTTACAGAAATCATGAAATTATTGATTTCAACTTCCCATCAACCATTTTTCCCCTTTTGGGTTGCATATATTATATGTAGTAACATAGTACTTTGGCCAGCTTCAACACTAATTCATATATTAAACATGTTGAAATTTTCCACCACAAAAAATCAAATAACAATTTTTTGTGAAGAAAAAAAAAATAGAGACTCTTTTGAAATGTTCAGAAATATTGTAATTTTTGACACGGAATCTTTAGAATTAATCGATTATTCAACAGATATTTGTTCAAGCTGCCCTTGTACTACGGTGGTGTATTGTGAACTTTTCCAGTTCTCATTTCTTTTGGGTGGGGCAAGTTTCAGGCTCAAAAACTTTTTCTTTACGATACGTTATTTGTTCATTATTGATAGATAATAGAAAGTGTAACTCACCATAGGGAAAGGAATAATAATAATAATAATAATAATAATAATAGCTAGTAAATTATTTAGCTTTCTTCATATGACCCCAAAACTCAATTGATTGTGTGATATGTTCAAGGGCTTAGTTGTGACAAACCACCCACCTCTTTGTTGCACTTGGCTAATACAAATCACCAAGCTCTAGCAAAAAGTGGGTGGTCCTCACTTAGTAAAATTGACAAGAAAACTTTCGAGCTAATTTTAAAACAAATGTTTTCTAGATCCAATTAGAGGGGTTCGAAATTTGGCCCCAATCTATTCATTAACAAAGGGGATCACAAACCCAAGTCATTTGACTCGATTTATATTGCAACACATTAGAAGTCTTTGTCATGTTTTTTTGGCCGAATTTTCACATTGTCGCAACAACAAATTTTGGAAATTTTGTTTGTTAAGTGTAAATTAAAAAAAATTGCTTTAAAAATGAAAAAAATATAAAACTTTCAAAACCATAAAATTTATTAAAACTGAAAAAAACACCTGAATCTTCAATAAGAAACTTAAAAGAGATTGTACCCATCACAAAATTTGATCCAGATATCCATCTCATTGCATAAAAAGAAAGTTCAAATAAAGTTAGGTTAAAACCCTTTAAAAGAAAAAAAGCAATGGAAAAAGAAAAGGGGGGTGGAGAATGGGGAGATAGGTACATAATAGAAAGGGGAAAAAGCAAAGAGTGTTGGCCTCCTCATGAGTACATGAGCATGTGAATTTAATGCATGAATCACAATAAGCTAAAAACCTTAAATTTTAAACCTTAAAATAAAAAGAAAACAACAAAAGAAAGGTAATAGAAACGCCAAAAATGGAGAGAGGAGTATTGGCCTTTATCATCAGTACATGAAGGGGATGTGAATTTAACATTACACATTCATGATAAGTAAAACAAATTTCAAACCCTAAACCCAAAAACAAAAGGGCAAACAATAAAAGAAAAGGCAACAGAAATGCCAGAAATGGAGACTCGGAGTGTTGGCCACAACATCCAGCAGTACCAACATCATCCATCAATCAGTACACAATGAAGCTGTGAATTTAATATTACACATTTACTCATGATAAGTAAAGTTCAAACCTTAAACCCTAAACCCTAAAAAACACAAAAGCAAAAGAAAAAAAAATGAAGAGAAGAAGTAATAATAAACAACAACAATAAGCCAGAGACAAAAGGGAGAACTTAGAAGAGGAAGAGGTGGGGGGCCTCATCAGTACATGAGGGTGTGAAGTGAAGTACCACTAGACTCACAGACATGAGAATTAATCAAAGAAGAAATGTGGCATGTGTGGTGGAAGAAGGCAAAAGGATTTATGAATCTGGCGGCTGAAACATAATATTTTCATGACAAGTATATAATAAGTAAGTAAGGAGGCTCCCTGTTGCTGCAACTACTGTAGCAGTTGGTTTGTAGTCAGACAGGACTCCGAGCAAACCAAAAAAAACTTGTTGTGTAATCAAGGTACCTAGTGTAGATCTAAGCACAGATTTTAAGGAATTGCCTCTTCTCCTCCTCCTCCCCCAGTGCCCACCCCCTGCTCACCACACCATGCAATCAATGAACCCATCCAATCAACTCTTTAATTCCTCCTGCCAGTGTTTACAATCTTCATAAAACAAAGGGGCAGGCATTGAAGCACCATAATCAAGACACACCCCCAAAACTCTTTCTTTGAAATTCGAACTGTCAGAAGAACCTCTGAGAGAGAGAGAGAGAGAGCAAGCAAGCACAAAGGCTTAATTAGCATCAATGGAGAAAGGTCCAACAGCATTTAAGCCTTGACCTTTCATATCCCTGCACGTCAGATTATGTTATCAAACTTCTTCCAAATATGTAGTTGTTGTTACTAGCCAACTACTACTACTACTACTAATACTAATAACTACATTGGTCCCTGCAGCAACCCAAGTTAACAACCAGTGCAGTGTTGGTCTGGTATCTACAACTCTTGAACATACCAGCCTAGTCCTGGTGTAGGGTACTTTTTTTTTGAAAATCTTTCATACCCACCTGGTGGTCCTGCTTGTATTTGGGTCCAAGGCTGAATTTTGGCTGAAATAATCTAGTCTTGGAGCTGGTACAAAATTGGTACAAAGTTGGTATTACAGTACCTCAGGTCCCTAGTAGTCCCTACCAGACTACTGGTGCTGCTTCCAAGGATGATTTTTGGCTGGTATGTATCAAGCAGGTAGAATTTACTCTAGTCTTGGAACTGGTACAAATTTGGTACAAGGTTGGTATTACCTCAGGTCCCTAGTTCCTACCAGGCTGGTGCTGGTAGAGAAGAAGAAGAAGAAGAAGGGCTGTTTTTTGTTGCCTCAAAAGAAATACCAACCTGGTAGGCTCCTTTCAAATACCAGTTAATAATAATAGACCAGACTACCCTATATACCATGCAGAGGGTTATATAGGTACTAACTATTAACATCACCATTACCCAATACTTGTTACCACCCTCTCCACCTTTGCTCTCTCTTATTACTAGAGAGAGACCTGATCCATTTTGAAATTTGGGATTTGCCCCAATTTACATCATCCCTTTGCAGTTTTGCTTCTTCTAATCATGAGAAGGCATTTTGCAGGAGCAGTTGGCTGGATTCCACTGTGGGCTATTGAATGTCCATTTCTGACAGATATCAAATGTCAGAGTCTTGTACCCCTTCCTGGCATGCATTAAAACATCTCCTCCCTCTCCTCCTCCCCCCTCCCTCTTCTCAAACTCCACCTCCCCTCTTTCTTCTTCAACTCTTTTTAATACTTTAGGTATCCCACTTCCCATCATGATGCAGATTCATCAATACCTCACCTACATTGCATTTACTAACCCAAAATCTCCAATTGGGTGATCCCACTGATCAGCTACTAGCCTAGGGCAAAAAAAAAGTATTTAATGAGTTTGATACTGAAATCCATGGAAGTGCAACAGAATGAAATGAAAGCCAAAATTTAGGGAAACTCAAAAACTTTGTTGTCTTTTGGACTAGGATATTATTAATAACTTATTTACTACTCTACTCACTCCATACTCATCATCTGTAGAGAGGGGGTGGAAATTTTTGAAACTTATTATTAGGTAGTGTAGTGTATAAATTTATGGAAGGAATTTGGCCAGCACCTGGGTTAAGTTCTTTTGGCCCCAGGGTTTTATTTTGACCTATTCAGCCTTATTATTATACTCCTCCCCTTTTTCTTATTATTATGTTGGAAGTTGGGTGAGATCTTTACAACTCTTGTAGAGCACTTTTACTCAGTGGTTGCAACTTACTAGTAAGTTACCTATGCTACCAGGGGACCTAGTCTTTAGCCCCTTCTTCTTCTTCTTCTTCACAATCTTACTATCAGTGGGGTTTTAATTGCAATGACACACTTATGACATCACTAGAATAAATGTAAGTGTGGCACCATCTTCTTGCTCTCTATTAAGGAGTGGAGGGGGTGGGGGAGGCACACAAGCAAAGCAAAGCAAAGCAAAAGCAAGCATCATGTGACTTGGGATCTAGTTTATCTATATGGGTTTGCCTGCCTTCAGATAGTTGAATGTCCAATCCTACTCTAATTCAAAAAGTTCAAAGTTAATGGTGAGTTTATGAATGGCCAAGTTCAAAGTGGTACATTTTTTCCAAGCACAATATTATGTCCCCTTCAGAAGACTAGGGACTTCATGGTTTGGCTCTCTAGATAGATAGCTCACACGTCTTTCACACTTCTTTCACCAGGCTTTCACACTAGCCCCATATTGCAATCCTTTTGCACATACTTGGACACCGAAACTTGCATGGGGCATGGGAAAACCTCACCTTTCCAAGCAAGCCTTGTAATTGTCTTTATGAAGCCCAACCCCAAATGAATTTATGCAACATTTGATAGTTCCACTCAATTCTTTGGGAGCATGGAATCTTTGCTTGTGGAACCCTATCCATCCTAGCAAGAGAATTCCCCGGAATTTTGTGGAACCCTTGTGGACAAACCTTGTTTGATCAACCCTTTCAATATGATAAAGATGTAGATTTGAGAATGCAAGGACAATTGTTGGGAGTCAACTTATCACTATGGTCTCTAACTTTGGTGCACTCTAAACAGTTGGGATAAGTTCTATGTGGTCTTAGGCTCAATGCTTTCAAAGGACAATGTGCCCAACAAAAAAGAGAAAAAAAAATATTTTCCTCAAACTTTTTGAACATCTCCAAGATCAAACTCCTTTAATGCCATCTAAAATTGAACGTAATTTTATGGACCCAATTTGTGGTGGTTTTTGAGACATCTCTTTGAAGGGAAGGGAAGGAATGAGATTTTGGATTTCATTGAGAGGACTTATTTACTTTCCCAAACAATCAACTTCTGTGGATGCTAGCTTTCCTATTAGCAAAGATTGTTTGAACTTCAAATATTTTACTATTACATCTTTCATCTTAAGGTAGTGCGATAAGTTCGATGGATGATATTTGGGTTGCAAAAGCTGTAAAAGTTGGAGAATGGATGAAGATCGAGTTAGTTGGAAAAGATTAAGTATGAAAAGAAAAAAAAAGCATTGGATGATATGTCAATTTGAAAAGTTATCATGGTGAAAGATAATCTAAATGGTTGAATTTCTAAAATATTATTGTGATGAGTTTTTTAATATATATGTACATAGACAAGGGTTATAATATTAGTGTAGATAATATACACAATTTGTGAAATAGGCTTGCGCCTATGAGTGAAAAAAAACATAAGTGGCCAATGGGATTTTTAGAACAAGCCTTGAATTAATTTGAGGAATTAACTTCAATAGGCTAGCGTCTAGGTGCAAAGGAAATATAATTGGTCAATGTGATTGTTCAAATTAGTGCATTGAATTATTATTTTTAAGTTCATTAAACAACATTGCTTAGGGAATTAGTATTTACATGTTGCACGCAAATAACATGCATTTATTGTTGCATGTCAAAAGACATAGGGAGTGTACACTAGAATTTAATATTTTGAAAATATGTGAAGATTAGTTTTATAGTGTATCTTGGAGTTGAGACTTTGTAGCTTGGAGTGAAATGGAAATCCATAGGAATTGTGTGCCACAAGATGTTGCTAGAATTTTTTCTCAATGTTCAAGATATTCATATTGTGCAATTGGTTAGGAAGATGGTCAAGAATACCAATTTTCAACATTGCCTTGCTTAAAATTGATAATCTTTCAAAGCTTTTCATTGGTATGATCTTCTTTTGTATGAGAAACATTCCCATTCCTTAACATTTAAATCCTTTCAGCTCCTCTTTTGGTTGTGAACTTAGACCATGAAATCTCCCATCACATTTTTAAGATCATCATAGTTAGTCCTTTGTTATATTCCTTTTCGAATAATCCTTGAATCTTTTTCTCATTTTTCTTAAATTAAAGTTTTTTTCTAAAGGTCAATCACTACACCAAAGATCAAGATCAATAATTTGAATTTTTCCTTTCTTATTCCAAAGTATAATATGGCCATACCTATATTTTATAACTCACCACTGTTTTGTACAATAGGATTGTCACAATGATTTCTTTTTCAAGGAGTAGAAGAATGGAAAATTGAAGAAAATTTTAAAGTCAGGGAAATGATGCCAAATATTACTAGTTGTGATTTGTTGTTGGTAGTTTGAGACTTGAAAGCTTTTTCTTGTTTCCACCTTTTTCTTTTTCTTTTAATGTTGATTTGGAATGTGCTATCAATGAAATTTCTTTTATGCTTTTTATTTTCAATTTAATTTTTT
>Ga0209208_10004304_pt1 | contig 20267 bp, 20 predicted proteins | sample S1TSphfallax_3_FD_187694 | JGI IMG/M metagenome (GOLD analysis project Ga0209208, IMG submission 187694) | Host-associated microbial communities from peat moss isolated from Minnesota, USA - S1T2_Fd - Sphagnum fallax MG (SPAdes) (version 2) | ecosystem: Host-associated > Plants > Peat moss >...
TGATCGCGCCGGACTTTGCTTCTTGCGCGGGTCGCCTGTGACTTAGGAGATGTCGATATGTCGTTCGATGAAGAGGGTTCCGGCACCGCTCATGAAATTTACGCGGAAGCGAACTCGGACCGCGGCGGTGGTGAAGACGGGAAATCCTCGGCCGGCCCGTCTGCCAAGGCCGACACGGAGGACAAGGACCATGGCAAGGACGCGAAGGCTGCCCAGTCGGATGGCGGCGACAAGGGGGGCAAGGACGACAAGCCCCGCAGCAAGAAACCCCTGATCATCATCGGGATCGTGGTCGTGGTGCTCGCCATCGCGGGCTTCATCGTCTGGTTCCTCACGCGCAATCAAGTATCCACCGACGATGCGTACACCGATGGCAATACCGTGACGATGGCGCCAAAGGTGTCGGGATACGTGGACGCCCTGTACATCAACGACAACATGCACGTCCAGAAAGGCGAGTTGTTGCTGCGGATCGACCAGCGCGATTATCTCGCCGCAAAGTCGCAAGCCGAGGCGCAGCTCGCGCTGGCCCGGGCGCAGCTCAAATCCGCCGAAGATTCACTCAAGATAGCTCGCGTTCAATATCCGGCGCAGCTCGAAGCCGCCAAGGCCCAGCAGCAGGCCGCCGCCGCGGCTGCCGCATTGGCGCAAGCGTCCTACGATCGCCAACATGAAGTCGACCGCCGCGCCACCACCCAACAAACCATCGACTCTTCCACCAGCCAGCAGCGCAGCACGTCGGCGGATCTACGCAGTGCCAAAGCGCAAGTGAAGATTGCCTCGCTGGTGCCGGAACAAGTACAGCAGGCCGTGACCGCGGTGGCGGAGCGCCAGGCGTCGGTACAGCAGGCGCAGGCCCAGCTGGACCAGGCGCTGCTCAACCTGGGCTACACCGAAATCCGTGCGCCCTCCGACGGCTTCGTGACCATGCGCAGCGTCCAAGTCGGCAGCTATGTAACTTCCGGTCAGTCGCTGTTCGTGCTAGTGACCCCGGAAGTATGGGTTACCGCTAATTTCAAGGAGTCGCAGATCGGCCGGATGCGCGAGGGTGACAAGGTTGACATGCGGGTGGACGCCTACTCGGGTTACAAGCTCGAGGGCCACGTGCAAAGCATCCAATACGGTACTGGCGCGCGCTTTTCCACCTTTCCGGCGGAGAATGCGACCGGCAATTACGTGAAGATCGTGCAGCGCATCCCGGTGAAGATCGTGATCGATCGCGGGCTCGATCCGGATCGGCCGCTGCCCATCGGTTTGTCGGTGGACCCGGTGGTCTACTTCCCGTGAGCGACGCTGCAGACGCTTCCGCCGATGCCAACTGGAAGCCGGCGGGCAATCCGTGGCTGATTGCGGTTGCGGTCACGCTGGCCGCGTTCATGGAGGTGCTCGACACCACCATCGTCAATGTCGCCCTGCCGCACATCGCCGGAACGCTTTCGGTGAGCTACGACGAGGCGACCTGGGCGCTCACCTCCTACCTCGTCGCCAACAGCATCGTACTGCCAATTTCCGCCTTTCTCGGCCGTCTCATCGGTCGCAAGCGCTACTTCGTCATCTGTATTCTCGCCTTCACCGTCTGTTCGTTCCTGTGCGGCATCTCCGAGAGCCTGCCGCAACTGGTGATCTTTCGCGTGTTGCAGGGTTTCTTCGGCGGTGGCTTGCAACCGAATCAGCAATCGATCATTTTGGACACGTTCCCCCCGGCGCAGCGCGGCAAGGCATTCGGCTTAACGGCGGTCGCGACCATCATCGCGCCCGTGCTCGGTCCCACCATCGGCGGCTGGATCACGGACAGCTTCAGCTGGCGTTGGGTATTTTTCATCAACGTGCCGGTGGGTGTGCTGGCGGCGCTCGCGGTCATCAGCCTGGTCGAGGATCCGCCGTGGGTCAAACGGCAAACCACCTCGGGCAAGGTGTCGATCGACTATATCGGGATCAGCCTCATTACCCTCACCTTCGCGTCCTTTCAGATCATGCTCGATCGCGGCGAAGACGCCGACTGGTTCGCCTCGGGTTTCATCCGTACCTTTGCCTGCCTGGCCGCAGCCGGCCTCGCCTTCACCATAGGCTGGTTGTTGTATGCCGCGAAACCGGTGGTGGATATCCGCGTAATGAAGGATCGCAACTTTGCCTTGGGATGCGCTGCCATCTCCACGTTTGCGACCATCCTGTACGGCAGCGCCATTCTCGTGCCGCAGTTGGCTCAGCAGCACTTGGGTTACACGGCGCTGCTGGCCGGGTTGGTGTTGAGCCCGGGTGCATTGTTCGTCATTTTTCTGATTCCCATCGTCGGCCTGGTCATGCCACACGTGCAAACAAGGTTCGTGCTCGGCATGGGCTTCTTTTTGATGGGCTGCGGACTGCTGTACTCCCGTTCGCTCACCCCCACCATCGATTTCTTCCATCTGGTGATGATCCGCGCGAGTCAGGCCATGCCGCTGGCGCTCTTGTTCGTGCCGGCGAGCGTGCTCGCCTATCAAACCTTGCCGCGACAAATGCAGGGCGATGCCACGGCGCTGTTCACCATGTTCCGGAACGTGATCGGTTCGGTCGGCATATCCCTGGCGACCGCGGCGGTCACCAGCCGGACCCAGGTGCACATGGCCTACCTGGCACAGCATTTGAGCCCGTCGAGTGCTGTTTTTCGCAACACCCTGGCAGAGTTCACGGCATCGGTTCGCGGCGTCGGCATCGTGGCCGGCGCCGCCACTCAAACCGCCATGGGACAGCTCTACCAGACACTGATCGCCCAGGCGAGCCTGCTTGCCTACATGGATGTGTTCAAGTATTTCGCGTTCCTGGCGTTCGCGTTCGTGCCGTTTACGTTCTTATTCTCGTCGGTGAAAAAAGCCGGCGGCCCGGGAGCCCATTGATGTCAAGCGCACGTTGGTCCTTTGCACGCTGGTCGCTGGTTGCGTTGGCCCTGTGCCCGGTCGCCGCCTGCAAGCTCGGCCCCAACTTCAAAGCGCCCGAAGAACCGGTGCCCGAGCACTATGCCGGTGCCGCGATACCGGCAACGCCGGGCGTGCCGCATGCGACCGATGCCGCGCCACAGTCGTTCTGGTGGCAGGAATTTCACGACCAGGAATTGGATCATCTCGAAGAGCGTGCCGCGTCCGGCAATCTCGATCTACAGGCTGCCTACCTGCGCATCGTCGAGGCGCGCACCCAAGTCGAGGCGGCGCGCGCGCAAGGTCTGCCGTCGCTCAAAGCCCAGGCCAGTTATAACCGTGACCAGCTCGGCGTGGCCGGTATTCTCAAGTCGCAGCACTTCGATGCCGGTGCGGGAACGTCCGCCACCACCCAGGGGCTGATCCAGTCGCTGCAAACGCCGGTCAACATTTATCAACTCGGCTTCGACGCCTCCTGGGAACTCGATTTGTTCGGCAGGGTGCGGCGCTCGGTCGAGGAGGCGGATGCGAAGAGCGTCTCGGCGGTCGAATCGCGCAACGACATGTTGGTCTCGTTGCAGGCCGAGGTGGCGCAAACCTACTTCCAGCTGCGCGCGAATCAATTGCTGCGCAAGATCACGGTCGACTTGATCGCCGCGCAACAGGACGTGACCGACCTGACCCGCAACCAGCATCAGCATGGGCTGGCGACCGAGGTGGACGTCGCCTCGGCGGAAGCGCAGCTCGCGAACTTGAAGGCGGATCTGCCGCCTTTCGATCAGAGCGCCATCGCCTCGCGTCACGCACTCGCCGTGTTGCTCGGGCAGCAACCGGCCGCACTCGATGAGGAACTCGCGGCCGCCGGTGACCTGCCTGATTTGCCCGCGGCGATTCCCATCGGACTGCCCTCGACCCTGGCTCGACGGCGGCCCGACATCCGTCAATCCGAAGCGGCTCTGCACGCGGCCACCGCCCAGGTCGGAATCTCCGTCGCCTCCATGTACCCGGATATTTCCCTCACCGGTACCTTGGGATTGCGCAATTTGAGTCCCGGCTACCTGTTCGCCTGGGACAGCAAGTTCTACACCATCGGTCCCAGCATTTCCGTGCCGATTTTCCAGGGTGGCGCGCTGGTGGCGAATGTCCGCTTGTCGCGCGCGCAGGCGGCGGAAGCCACGCTCAACTACCGCAAGACCGTGCTCGGCGCCCTGCAGGAAGTGGAAGACGGCCTCACCAATTTACAGCAAGACGGACTGCGCACGGCGGCGCTGCGCGATACCGTGAGTGCCGAGCAGCAGGCAGTGGATTTCAATCTCGATGCCTACAAGCACGGGCTGACCACCTACATCACGGTGCTGACCGTGCAAATCCAACTGGTGAATGCCAAGCAGGCACTCGCGCGCGCGCTGCTCACCCAGAGCACCGATTTGGTGAAGTTGTACAAGGCGGTGGGCGGCGGGTGGCAGGATGCGCCGGCCACGGCGAGCCGATGAGCCTATTCTCGCGTTTGTTTCGCACGCGGCCCACTGCACCGACCCCGGCTGCAGCGGCTTCCTTGCCGTCAGCCGCGCGCAGCAAAACCGCGAGCGGCGAGGCCGCGCGGCTGACGGCCATCGGACATCTGCCCGACGGCGAGGAACTGCGCCGGCTTGCAGGACTCTCGCCAGGTGCGGCGGCCATGCCCGCCGCACCGGCTTGCGAGCGCGCCGCCCAGGCCCGCCTCGCTGCGCTGATCGATGCCGGTGCGATCGACTTTGCCGCGTTCTGCGGGGAAGCGACCGATCGCTCTGCGATGTTGCGCATTGCGTTGCTCTGCGCCGACCCGTCGCGAGCCGCCGCAGCGCTCGCGACCATCAAAGATCCATCCGACGTCGTGCAACTCGTCCTGCGCAGCCCCTCGAGCCGGGTCCGGCAACTGGCGGCCGAACAGATCACCGACCCGAAGCAGCTGCGCGACACGCTCAAACTGGTGCGCGACAAGGACAAGAGCGTCTATAAGATCCTGAAACTGAAGTGCGATGCCTTGAATGCCGAGGAGCGCAAGGCGGCGGAGGTTGCCGCCGAGATCGAGTCACTCTGCGCCTCCCTCGAGCGCCACAGTCTGCGGCCCTATGAACCGCAGTACGCGACGGTTTTAGAGTACCACTGCACTCGCTGGCGCTCGCTGCCGAACCGGCCATCGGCGGAGTTCGAAGCGCGCGCCCAGCAGGCGATCGAGCGCGGCAGAGAAGTGATCGCGGCACATCAGCGCAAGCTCGAGCAGCAAGCGGCCGAGGCGGCCGCACGTCATGCCGCCGTTGAGGCCGCCGAGCGTGCGGCGCAAGCAGCACATGAAGCTGCGCTCGCGCGCTCGGAAGCCGATGCGCTGCAGCGACAGGAAGAGGCGGCGGTACGCGAAGCCGAAGAGCGCGCGCGGCAGGCGGAGCGCGCCGCCGAGGAGCAATCGTTCCGCCAGATCGGCGGCTTGTTGCGGGCGGCCCGGGGCGCGCTCGGCGACGGTAACACGCAACGAGCCGCGGGGCTGCGACGAGCGATCGCCGAGAAAGTGGCGACACTCGTGTTGCCTGCTCATCTCACGCGCCAATTGCTCGAACTCGACGACAAGCTCAACGAACTCAAACAATGGAAAGACTACGCGGTCGCGCCCAAGCGCATCGAATTGATCGCAGAAATGGAGTCGCTGATCGGCGCGGAGGAAGATCCCAAAGTTCTGGCGGAGCGCATCAAAGCGCTGCAGCAAGAATGGCGGACGATCAGCAAGGGCATCGTAGGCGATACACCGGATGACTGGGAAAGGTTTCACCAGGCCGCGCAGGCTGCGTACGAACCATGCCGTTTGCATTTCGCGGCGCAGTCGCAACTGCGGCGGGATAATTTGCTGCAACGCAAGGCGTTGCTCGAGCGGCTGGCCGCCTTCGAAGCCGCGCAGACTCCCGAGGATCTCAACGGGCGCCTCCTGGCCACCGTGCTGCGTGAGGCGGCGCAGGAATGGCGCGGCTATTTCCCGGTGGATCGCGAACCCAATCGCCCCATCCAAGAGGAGTTCGAACGCACAGTCGCCCGCTTGCAGGCGATGCTCGACGGCTGGTACCAACGCAATGGCGAAGCGAAGCAATCGCTGATTGCCGGCGCGCGGCAACTCCTCGCCCAAGCGGACAGCCGCGAGGCGATCGAAGCGGTGAAACGCTTGCAGGTGCAGTGGAAGAGCACGGGCGCGGCGCGCCGCGATCAGGACCAATCGCTGTGGAGTGAATTTCGCGAGCTGTGCGATGCGATATTCAAGAAACGCCAGCAAGCCTATGACGAGTACCAGGCGGGCCTCGAAGCGAACAAGCGTCAAGCCGTGGCGTTGTGCGAAGAAGCGGAGCGGGCCAGCACCACGTCCAAGATCCCCGAATGGCGGTCGGCGTTCGACGCGCTCGATGAGATGCCGAGGAATGATGCGCGCGAACTGCGCGAGCGTTTCGAGCGGGCCGTGGACGCATGCGTGGCGCGTGCCAACGAGGAGCGCGCCCGGGAGGCCGAGCGGTCATTTGCGAATCTGTTCGAGGCCGCGCGCCTGATTCAGGCGTATGCGTGGGCGGTCGCGTCCGAGGCGGACCCCGAAGCACGGTCCGCACTGCGGCTGGCCGCCGAGTCGTTCCTCGCGAGCACCGATCACTGGCCAAAAGGCGCGCTGCCCGCGCTCAAGGAAACCTTGTCGACTGTCCCGTCGCAGACTGACGCATCGCAGGCTGAGGCGGAGCTCGGCGCCCGAGAACAGTCATTGCGCACACTGTGTATCCGCTGCGAGATTCAAAGCGAGACGCCGACACCGCCTGAAGACCAGCCGCTGCGCCGCGAATTTCAGGTGCAGCGACTGATGCAGGGTATGGGCCAGGGCGGCCATGCCCGCGGCGAGAATTGGGAGTCGCTCGCCCTGGAGTGGGTGAGAAGCGGCGCCGTGAGCCCCGCGGTTTACGACAGCTGCCGGGCGCGCTTCTTGCGCTGCTGGTCGCGGCGGCACTGACCGCGAAATCTCGCTAGATCACCGCGCGCCGTCGAACTTCGCGACCAGCGTTTTCGGAGCCACCAGGCGCCACGCGGTTTCGAGCAACCCGGGCAGCGCCTGCCTGTCGACCGTGGCGAAGCGTACGAGAATCCACGGGTAATCCCGGTAGTGATCGGTGATGAAGAACACCTCGGGAGCGGATTGCAGCAACATTTCGCGCTCCAGCAAGTCCGTGCGCAATACGAAGCAATCCAAGTCTTCACGTAGGCGGACCATCAGTTTGCCGCGCACCTTGAGGGCGGGCGTGCCGTATGAGGTACCGTCCTCGACCTGAGGCAGATCGTGGGCGATCTTTCGCACATCGTCGAACGTGACCGGCATAGCCGATAGGGATCTCATGGCGCTCGCCCTCTCTCGGTGCATAACTACGCTGGCTGCACCCGCGAATGATGCGCTGCGCGGTGTGATCTGCGCCACAATTACCGACATTAAGTTACGCGACGTCGCGTCTTTGAGAAAAGCGTCGCGGTACTGCCGGGCGATCAGCCGTCAACTACTAAACATATACTCAGGAGCGAGCATGGCCGAAGCAATGGTGATTTTCTCGATTACGGCCCTGGGCTCGTTGGTGCGTTGGTCGGCTAATATCGCGCTCCGGCGCCTCGCCATCAACGAGACCCGTGCCACCGTCGGCGTGGCGGCGAAGGGCAATTGGAGCAATCCGCCCGCCGGGACCGTGGATCCGGTGCTGCGCGTCGGATTCACGCTCGCCTGTTACGGTGCCATCGTGCTGGTACTGGTGTCGGCGCTGCCGGGAGCCCTGGCCCTCGAGCGCACGTGCTTCGCCTTTGCACTGTTGTGCGCGGGCGGGGTGGTGGGCGAGATCGCGGGCGCCCGTGTCACGGCGCAAGCCTCGCCTGCCGAGGAGACCGAAGAGGGCGCGGACGCGTTCAGCCGGACGTCGCGGACGCTCTCGGTGGCATTGGCGCTGACCCTGAACGTGAGCATCGCGCTGATGACCGCGGGCCAGGGGTTGATTCCCATCGTGACGCTGTCGGACACACGCGGCTACGCGGACCGCTTGGAACCGGTGGTCGTCGTCGCCAAGCGCAGCCATGATCCGCTCGAGGAGCACGGCGGGTCCGAGGCGGTCGGCTTGTAACACCGTCGGGAACCGATATATTGGCGAACCTCACTGAAACCCTGGTTCGCGTGCATGGTGACATTGGATCTCATCGTCCTGACCGTATACCTGGTCGGTATTCTGATCGTCGGCTTGTGGGCGGAAACTAAGGCGAAGACCCAGGAAGATTTCCTGGTTGCCGGTCGCTCCGTGGGCCCGGTGCTCTACTCCGGAACGCTGGCGGCCATCATTTTGGGCGGCGGCTCCACCGTTGGCGGCATCAAGTTGGGCTACCAATACGGCATTTCGGGCATGTGGCTCGTCGGCATGTATGGCTTCGGCATGATCGTCATGGGCGTGCTGCTGGTGCCGCGAATCTTGAGCATGAAGCTGTATACCATTCCCCAGTTGCTGCAGCGGCGCTACAGCGCGACGGCGCGCATCGCCGGCGGCCTCGTCATGGCAGCCTACGATTTGATGATCGTCGTGACCGGCACGATCGCCGTCGGCGCGGTCATGCAAGTCATCGCGGGCATCCCGCGCACGCCCGCCATCCTGTTGAGCAGCGGCGTGATGGTCGCCTATTCGGTCTTCGGCGGCATGTGGGCGCTGACGGCCACCGATATCGTGCAATTCGTCATCAAGACCGTGGGCATCTTGCTGGTATTGCTGCCCGCAGCGATCCTGCATGCCGGCGGCTTTCGCGGCATGCAAGAGCATCTACCGCCCGATTTCTTTTCCCTGACGCATATCGGGATGCCGAAAATCATCTCGTTTTTCACCCTGTATTTCTTCGGCATATTGATCGGTCAGGACGGCTGGCAGCGGGTCTTCACCGCCCGGAGCACGCGGGTGGCGCGTAACGGTGGGATCTACGTGGGGCTGTATTGTTTCGCGTATGCGATTGCGGGCGCGCTGATCGGCGCGGCCGGTCACGTCTTTCTGCCGTCGCTCAAGGACCCCGATCTCGCCTTTGCCTCCATCGTCAATGCCGTGCTGCCGGCGGGCATGCGCGGCCTGGTGTTGGCAGCGTCGCTGGCGGCCATCATGTCGACCGCGAGCGCCTGTCTGCTCGCCACCTCCACGGTATTGCTGGAGGACGTATATCTGCCGATTCGCCGCGCCACGACCAATGGCACCATGTTCCAGACGCGCGCGATTACCCTGGTGCTCGGCTTTGCGTCGACGCTGGTTGCGTGCCTCACCAGCGACGTGATTGCGGCATTGACCGTCGCCTACGATCTGTTGGTGGGCGCGCTGTTCGTGCCCGTGATGGGCGCGATTCTCTGGCGCCACGGCACCGGCACCGCGGCGCTGCTGTCGATCGTGGCCGGTGCAGTGGCCGTGGTCGTGCTGTTGTTCGTCATGGGCATCGATTCCGACGTACCGATTTACGGCGGGCTGGGCTTGAGCGCCCTGGTCTATGGGGCGCTCTGCTGGATCACCCGCGGGGACAGCGTCATCGACCCACCCATGATTTCGGACCTGCAATGAGTTACACCCAATGAATTACAGCAAGAAAGGCCCCGTCGACGGCGTCGCTTACGAGCCCATGAAGGAGCCGCGCTATGGGGAAATTGCCACCTTCATGCGCGCGCCGCTCGCGACCAGCTTGGCGGACCTCGACATCGGCTTGATCGGCGTTCCCACGGATTTAGGCGTCACCAATCGTCCGGGCGCGCGGCACGGTCCCCGGGAAATCCGCAATTCCTCGAGTCTGATGCGCGCCTTCAATCTCGGTTTGCGCATGAACCCGTATGACCTGTGCCGGATCGCCGATCTCGGCGATGTGCGTTTCACGGGTCGTTACGATCTGGAATTACAGACGGCGCAGATTGCCGATTTTTATCGCAAAGTCCATGCCGCGGGGGTGATACCCGTGACCGCGGGAGGCGATCACTCCATCACCTTCCCGATCTTTCAGGCGATCGCTGCCGATCGGCCCATCGGCATGGTTCACATCGATGCCCACACCGACACCTGGGGCGATCTGTTCGGCTCCAAGTTCACGCATGGCGCGCCGTTCAGGCTCGCGGTGGAACATGGTCTGCTAGATCCCAAACGCACCATCCAAATCGGCATACGCGGCGGCCAAAATCTGATGGACGGCATCGACTTTTCAATCGAGAGCGGCATGCACGTGGTCTTCATGGAAGATTTCGCGGCGCGCGGCGTGGAGCGGGTGATCGAGGAAGCGCGCCGGATCGTGGGCGATGGACCCACCTACATTTCCTTCGATGTCGACGGACTCGATCCGGTCTACGCCCCGGGTACGGGTACCCCGGAGGTGGGCGGCCTGTCGACGCTCGATGCCCAGCGCCTGCTGCACGGCTTGCGTGGCCTGAACCTCGTGGGTGGCGACGTGGTCGAGGTCGCGCCACCCTACGATCAAACCGGCAACACCGCCTTGGTCGGCGCCAGCATGATGTTCGAAATCATCTGTCTCATCGCCGAGCGGCATTGGGGCAAGCGGGCTGCTCAGCGCTCGGTCTGAAATTTCTCGAACAGCTTGCGCTGATCGGGCGTGAGGATGTCGAGCACGTCGCGCTGTAATTTATCGCGATTCGCGGTCCACTGGGCGGCAGCCTCGGTTTGATTGGTGATGAGCTTTGCATACATGGGGTCTGCCGGCGTCGTCGCCGCGATCATCTGCTGCACGTCGTGCTCGCGGTTGATCAAATCTGCGGCGGACGCATCGGAGTTTTCAATCAGCTCGTGCACTTTGGCCTGTTGTTTTGGCGAGAGATTCACTCGCTTCAGAACCTTGAGCAACTCGGGCGCACCGGCGACGAAGTCATGACTGTTGTCCAAATTGGGGCTGCCGGCAGCTCCGGATGCGCCCTGCTTGCCACTGCCGACCACGGTGGTATCGATATGAGTGCCGGGTACGGTCGCGGGCTCCTGCGCATACACGGAGGCGCACATCAACAAACCGGCTGCCGCGGTCAAAACGAAGTATTTCATGGAATAACTACCTTGTAGGGGGGTGAGGCGTGAATCAATAGGCCGCCGCAGCATAGTCGCTTGCGGGTGCCGTGGGGGGCGATTGCCGTAAAGCTCACACGCAATGGCGGCATGCGCCTACAAGCTTCCACAGTGTATAACGGCATACGCGACACTCACGAAGGTAGTCCTGATGATTCAGAAGACCGAGCTCAGCCGTTCTCTCAAAGGCCGCCATCTGACGATGATCTCGATCGGCGGCATCATCGGCGCCGGTTTGTTCGTCGGCAGCAGCACGTCCATCATCGCCGGCGGCCCGGCGAGCTTCATCAGCTACGCGATCACCGGCCTTCTGATCCTGCTCATCATGCGCATGCTGGGCGAGATGGCGACGGCGCTGCCGAGCGTGCGCTCCTTCACCGAGTTCGCCCGCGCGGGCTTGGGGGAGGGCGCCGGCTTCGTGGTCGGCTGGCTCTATTGGTACTTCTGGGTGCTGACGGTGCCGGTCGAGGCAATCGCCGGCGCAAAGATCCTGCATCTGTGGATTCCGCTGTCGCCGCTGGCCATCGGCGTCGCCTTGATGACCGTCATGACCGCCGTCAATTTGATGTCCGCGCGGTCCTATGCCGAATTCGAGTTCTGGTTCGCCTCCATCAAGGTGGCGGCGATCATCGCATTCATCACGATCGCGGCATCCTACGCGTTCGGTTGGACCTCACCGCATGGCGCCACGTTCGCGAATCTGGTCGATCACGGCGGCTTCACGCCGCACGGCTGGATCGCCGTATTGGCGGCGGTGCCCACCGTATTCTTTGCGATGACGGGCGCCGAAATCACCACCATCGCCGCGGCCGAATCCGCACAGCCGGGCCAGGCGGTGGCGCGAATGAGCACCACCGTCATTCTGCGGATCCTGGTGTTCTATGTCGGCTCGCTGTTCTTCATCGTCTCGGTCACCCCCTGGGATTTGGTGCGCTCGGGCGAATCGCCGTTCACGCTCGCGCTCAACACCATGCACGTACCCTGGGCCGGGGCGATCATGAGCGGGATCATTCTAACGGCGGTGCTGTCCTGCTTGAATTCGGCGTTCTACGTCAGTTCGCGGGTGTTGTTCATCCTCGCGGAACACGGCGACGCCCCGCAGGCGTTGGTGCAGCTGAACGAGCGGCGGGTTCCGGTGGGATCGGTAATGATCGGCGCCGTGGCGGGCTTTCTCGGCATTCTCGCCGCGACGCTCGCCCCCCAGAAGGTGTTCGATTTCTTGGTGAGTTCGTCCGGTGCGCTGGCCGTGTTCGTCTATATCGCGATCGCGGTCTCGCAAATCAGCCTGCGCAAGCGCCGCGAGCGGGCCCAAGAGCCCAAGCCGGCGGTCCAAATGTGGCTGTTCCCCTGGCTCAGCTATGCGGCGATCGCAGCAATGGTCGCCGTACTCATCGCGATGGCGTTCACCCCAGGATTGCAGCAGGACTTCAAGGCGAGTTGCATCACGCTGGTGTTGGCCGTCCTGGCCTCGCGCCTCGTCGGCCGCGTCCGGCGCCCCGCGCTGGCCACGTGAACTGGCCACCTGTTGGTCTGTGTGGTCTGACGCCGCAGCTAATTGCAAAAACCGCACTCAATTTTAAGTCGAGGCGATTTGTCAAGCGATAAAATTTACACTGGTGAGTATAAAGAGTACGCTCCTCATCACAGTAACTTTGGCAATATAAGTCATGCCTTGCGGTGGCCCCGCAAACGCAACAAGTTTTGGTGACTCTCGCGCCGGCAAGCCAGCCAACTCCCCCGTCGGTGCGATATCCCGGCGGCGTCGGTACCTCATAAGGCCGACGCCGTTTTTTATTCTGGCGACAACGCGCCGATAATACAGCAAGGCACCCTCCTCCCACCATGATCGCCCTGCTTCAAGCCAAGGCAGACGGTCTGTGGCGCCGCTCGCAAATCAGCCGCAACGTATTGGCTGGCATCGTGGTGGGCGTTGTTGCCCTGCCCTTGGCGATGGCCTTCGCCATCGCGAGTGGCGCCCGCCCGGAGCAGGGTATTTACACCTCCATCGTGGCCGGTCTATTAACCTCGCTGTTCGGCGGGACCCGCGTGCAGATTTCGGGACCGACGGGCGCCTTCATTGCGGTGCTGGCCATCATTACCGCACAGCACGGCATCGCCGGACTACAGATCGCGACGTTGATGGCGGGCGTAATATTGCTCGGCTTCGGCTTCGCGCGACTCGGTGCCGTCATCAAGTACATCCCGAATCCGGTGATCGTCGGCTTCACTGCCGGCATCGCCGTCATCATCTTCGTCGGACAATGGAAGGATTTCCTCGGCCTGGCACCGGCACCCGCGGGGCTGCACTTTCACGAAAAGCTGTGGTCCTTGGTGCTCGCACTGCCGACGCTCAACCCGGCGACCGCCGGACTCGCCCTGTTGTCGCTTGCCATACTGACGGTGGGCGCCCGTTACTTGCGGCCCGTCCCGGCACCCCTGGCGGCGCTGGTCGTGGTCACGGTGCTGCAGAGTCTGCTGCACCTCGATGGAGTCGCCACCATCGGCACCGCGTTCGGCGGCATACCGCGCACGCTGCCGACGCTGTCATTCCCCAACGTCTCGTTGGCGGTGGTGTTCTCCTTGGTGGGTCCGGCATTCACCATCGCGCTGTTGGGTGCGATCGAGTCGCTGTTGTCGGCGGTGGTGGCCGACGGCATGACGGGCACGCGCCACGATTCCAACCAAGAACTGATCGGCCAGGGCCTCGCCAACATCGCTGCACCCCTGTTCGGCGGTTTCGCCGCCACCGGGGCGGTCGCGCGCACAGTCACCAATATTCGCAATGGGGCCACCAGTCCCTTGGCCGGCGTCGTGCATTCCGTCGTGCTGATCCTGGTGATTTTGTTGCTGGCACCGCTGGCCTCCGCCATTCCGCTGTGCTGTTTGTCGGCGGTGCTGTTCGTCGTCGCATGGAACATGAGCGAACTTCCGCACGTGGTCCGACTGGTGCGGACCGCGCCGCTCACCGATGTAGCGGTGCTCATGCTGACCTTCCTGCTGACTGTGTTCGTGGACCTGGTGGTTGCCGTGAACGTCGGCGTGATCGTCGCAGCGCTCTTGTTCATGCGCCGGATGGCAGACTCCGTGAACGTCGAAATGCAGTTGGACCCCACCGATGACGGCGATCCCGTCGAGGCGGCCCGGCATATCGCCAACGGTGTGCTGGTCTACAGCATCGAAGGACCCTTGTTCTTTGGCGCCGCCGAGAAGCTCGAGCGGACGTTGGCGCACATCCAGCGGCCGGCAAAGACGCTCGTCTTGCGGATGGGCAACGTGCCATTCCTCGATGCGACCGGTATCATCGCCATCGAGCATATGGTGGCCGACTTTCAGCGCCACGGCGCCATCGTGTTGCTGAGCGAACTTAAGCCCAACGTGCGTCGCAAACTGCAGCGGGGTGGGGTGATCGCGCAGGTGGGTGAAGCGCGTGTGGTCGACACCCTGGCTCGCGCGCTCGAGCTGGCCTTGGAATTACGGGAGTCATGATGCATATCGAACGTAGGCACACCGGACCACGCATGTCACAGGTGGTCATCTTCAACAAGACCGTCTATGTCGCCGGCCAGGTCGCGATCGGCGCGCCCGGCAAGAGCGTCACCGAGCAAACCCGCGACATCCTCGCCACCATCGACGCCCTGCTCGCCGAAGCCAAGTCGGATAAGAGCCGGCTGCTCTCCGCCACCATCTGGCTCACCGATATGAACAGCTTCTCCGAGATGAACAACGTCTGGGACGAGTGGGTGGTGTCGGGTGCCACCCCGGCACGCGCGACCGTGGTGAGCGCACAACTCGCATCCCCCGAATTTTTCATCGAGATCGCGGTCATCGCCGCGCAGTCCTAAAGTCTGGCCGCCAGCTAGCGCTCGAACTTGGTCGACAGGATGATCGACGACGTGGTGCGCTCCACGCCGTCGATCGCCCCGATCCGATCGATCACCTGATCCATCTCGGCCACCGACGCGGTCATCGCCACCGCGATCAAATCGACCTCGCCGCTAACCGAGTGCAGCACCCGCACCGGGTCGATGGCGCGCAGCGCCGCGGTGACGGCGCGAGCTTCCTTCGGACCCACTTTGATCATGACGTGGGCGCGCACCGCAGCGCCACCGTGTTCGGGCCCCAAGCGCACGCCGTAGCCAACGATCACCCCGTCTCTCTCCAGACGCTCGATCCGGCTCTGCACGCTGGTGCGCGAACGGCCCACCAGGCGCGCGAGCTCAGCGGTCGACGCGCGCGCGTTCTCGCGCAGGGCAAAAATCAGCTTCTCGTCAATGGCGTCCATTCGTTTCGCCTGTTAAACCCTTCAGAATGGGGTAATCGTACCTGGAAATCCGCTGAAATCACCCTATCAATCGCAGGGTACCTCCCTGAAAATAGCCGGATGAAAAACATCGTTATCGTCGGTGCTGGCAAGATCGGTTCGATGATCGCCGAGTTGTTGGTCGGGTCCGGAGATTACGCGGTCACCGTCGTCGACCGCTCGCAGCAGCAATTGGCTCGACTCGAGACCGCCGTGGCGATCACCAAGATTGCCGCCGACATCACCCAAGCGGGAACCTTGCAGCAGATTCTCACCGGTCAGTTCGCCGTGCTGAGCGCCGCGCCCTACCACGCAACCCGCACGATTGCCGAAGCCGCGAAGGTGGCCGGCGCCCACTATCTCGACTTGACCGAGGATGTCGCCAGCACCCGCGCCGTCAAACAGCTCGCGGCCGGTGCCAAAACCGCATTCATCCCCCAGTGCGGCCTGGCACCGGGCTTCATCACCATCGTGGCGAGCGACTTGGCCAAGCGCTTCGACCAACTGCACGACGTGCGTATGCGCGTCGGCGCGCTGCCGAAGTTTCCCTCGAACGCGCTCAATTACAATCTCACCTGGAGCACCGACGGCGTCATCAACGAGTACTGCGAGCCCTGCGAAGCCATCGTCAACGGCCAGCTGCGCGAGACGCAGCCGCTCGAGGAGCTCGAGGAGTTTTCTCTGGACGGCGTGCTGTACGAGGCCTTCAACACCTCGGGCGGCTTGGGCACGCTGTGCGAGACCTTGGCGGGCAAGGTTCGCCACCTCAATTATCGGACCATCCGCTATCCCGGCCACGCCGCCATCATGAAGGCCCTGCTGAACGATCTGCGGCTGCGCGATCGCCGTGATCTCTTGAAAGACATCCTCGAGCATGCCGTGCCCATGACTTTACAGGACGTGGTCATCGTGTTCGTCACCGTCAGCGGTCTGCGCGATGGCCAGTTGCTGCAGGAGACTTACGCGAACAAGATCTACGCCGCGCCGTTGGGTGGCCGCGTACGCAGCGCCATCCAGATCACCACCGCGGGCGGCATCTGCGCAGTGCTCGACCTCTTGGCCACGGGCCACCTGCGGCAGGCGGGGCTCATCAAGCAAGAGGAGATCGAACTCGCGCCATTCCTCGCCAACCGCTTTGGGCGCGTCTACTCGATGGCCGCAGAGACAGCGGCCAACGCCGCCTGATGCTCGCACGCGAGCATCGTGAGGCGCTCTCGCGCCTGGTGGGCGCGGCCGGACTGCTCGAAACCCCCGCTGATCTGCGGCCCTACGAAACCGCGGCCCGCTATGGCAGCGGCACCGCAGCGATGTGATGGCGTTTCGCCGCGTGGCGAGCGCGCGGCTTGCCGCCCACTTCCCAGACTACGAGGTGTGCGACGTCGGCCATGTGGCCGACGGTGGGGTCCATTTTAACTTATTGCAACGCAACAATACGCCGCCCGATCCGGGCCGCGTCGCAGCGCTCAACGACCACGTGTTGGACATGACTGTGCGGGATTTCGGTGCCAGCTTCAGCGGTGAACACGGCATTGGCCGCGCGAACCAACGCGCCTATGATCACTACATACCGGCAGCGATTCAGCATTATTCGGCGGCACTTGCCGCCGTGTTTGCCAGCATGCCGGCCGCCGCGGTTCGTTTTGGACCGCAGCGATCGTAGGAGTAGAAAGATGACGACCGATACCCATTTATCGCGGTTGATCCGCGTGATCGAGGGCGACCAAGCTGCCGATGAGCTGCTCGCCACGCTGCGAATAGACCGCCCCTTCCTGATGGAGAGTGCCGGTGCGGTCTCGCGCGGCGTGTTCGCCATGGCACTCAATGCCGTGTTGTTCCATGACCTTCTCCGTCGCGCGCCGACCGGGGCAGCTTACGTCGCCGACCGCCGGCGCCAGCGCGAGCGCATCATTTTCGATCACGGGGCGTTGCGCACCGTCCGCTTGGGCGCAGGCCCTACCGGCGCATTGCCGCCGGGCTTCGAGGCTTTCTCACGGATCTTGGAGCCCTTGGGCTACCACGTCGCGGGAGTCTATCCGCTCGAGAAATTGCGCATGACCGGGCGGGGTTTCGCGCACCGCGAATTTCCCGAGACGCTGCCGCAATTCTTCGTCAGCGAGTTGCATGTCGAGCGCTTCTCCGACAAATTCCAGGCGGCCGCGAGGCGCGTCTTCGGCAACAGCCGCGATCCGCTGACCGAGGTCACCCACACCGCCCTGGCCGCCTTCGGGGAACAGGGTCGTTGCGAGATCAAATTGGCGGCTCCGGCCCTTCGCGAAATAGTCGCGGCTTTCGGCCGCTGGCACGATACACCACGGCTCGCCGACTACCAGGTGCTGCTCGCCGAATCACCCGAAGCCGCGTGGATCGCCACCGAAGGCGCCGCGTTCAATCACGCCACCGATCGCGTGGTCGACGTGGCCATGACCGCCTGTTGTCAGCGTTCGCTCGGCCGGCCGGTCAAGGAGGCCATCGAAACCTCGGCGGCGGGTTCAGTGCGTCAGACCGCATTCAAGGCCGATCCGGTACGCCGCACCTTCCGCACCGAAGATGGCGCGGAAACCGAGCTGACAGTACCCGGCTCGTTCTATGAATTCATCTCGCGTGACCTGGTGACCGGATCCGACGGCAAGCGTCGCTTGGATCTGCGCTTCGACAGCGGCAATGCGCAGGGCATCTTCAAGATGACGGCGGCAGGCTGACGCCGCCGCGATCCACCGCCGCAACGAAGGTCGCGATATCGGCGAGCGTCGGTGCCTTCCCGCGCACCGGCAGGCTCATCGCCGCCACGGTGTCCGCGTGGTTGAGCTTGGGGTAGAGCTTCAAGGTCACCGAGTCGCCCTGCGCGCGCAGCGCCGCGGCGAGATTGATCGAATTTTTCGGCCACACCGTGTCGTCCGCGGTGCCGTGGATCAACAGCATCGGCGGCGCCCCTGGGCGTGCGAAATGAATCGGCTGCGACTCGGGGTATGCGGCGGGTGGTCCGAACATATCTTTGGTGTCGTCCTCGGTCAGCGGCAAAAAATCATAGGGGCCCGACAGCCCGATCACGCCGGCGATATGCGGCGGTGGGTTGCCCGTGGCATTGAGGTAGCGCGTATCGAGTGTCACCAGCGCCGCCAGGTGCGCACCCGCCGAATGCCCCATCAGAAATAGCTCTTTGGGGTCCGCGCCATAGTCGGCTGCGTGCGCCGCAGCCCAGTCCGTCGCCTCCGCCGCGTCGGCCATGAAACCCGCGAGCTTCACCTTCGGGTAGTGGCGGTAGTTAGGCAGCATGGCCACGTAGCCCAAGCCGGCGAGCGCGGCACCGACGAATCGATAGTCGCTCTTGTCGCCGTCGGTCCACCGACCGCCGTACCAGAACACCACCAGCGGACGCGGCCGGGAGGCGGGTTTGTCGGGCACGTAGACATCCAGCGTGTGCGCCGCGCCCGCGCCCGGCGCATAGCGAATATCGGTGTGGCGCGTGTAGTCGCCGAACAGCGCGGGGACGTTAACCGCGAGGAACGCCGCCCGCGAGCAGGCTGCCGTGACCACCGCGGCGAGACTCGCGACCAATGTGCGACGCGACATCGAGAAGTCAGCGGACGGCATGCGTGAGCCGCTCGTCCGCGTCGATCAGGTGCTGCCGGATCAGCCACTCGCGGGCATCCGCCGCATCCTGCGTAAACCAGGTCGCGGCGCTGCCGAGTCGAAAACTGTACCCCCATTCATCCATGTCGCGGCACATGCGCTCGCGCCCGACCTGCGGCAGGCTCGCGGCCAGCAAAATTTGTAGGTAGCACACCGCGTTCTCTTCGGCATCGTCGCCGCCGGCATCGGTGTCGAGTCCGGCGCGACGTTCCGGCGTCATGCAAATGAAGTGCGCGCTCTCGTGCAGCACCGAGTGCACCGGCGTGTCGAGGCGCGCGTAGAGCTTCGCGCCGATCAGTCCCGCCTCGCGCTCGCCCCAGAAAGACCCCGGAATGACTTCGCCGGGGGCTACCAAGGTCAATTCCAGTCCGTACCGGTCGAGCAGCAGCTCGAGGTCCAGGCGGTCGATGGCATTGACCAAGAGCACGATGTGCGCACCGCTACTTGAGACTCGTCAGTCGCCGCATGGCGATGGCCACCAGATCCCGGGCCATCTGCTGGCGCAGAATGTCCGCCTCGTGCTCCTTTGCCAACAGTTCATCCTCCTCGAAACTGTAATCCTGCGACAAGCTGATGGTCTGCGGCGCGAGCAATTCGCTGTCCGGCCCCTGCACGTTGAAGGTCACGGTATAGGTCAATTCGTATTCGGTCGGAATGTTGCGCGCCGACACCGACAGCGTGCGCTGCTCGACCACGTCCTTGGTCACGCCGATGGTGGCGGTGGAGCGCGCGCGCACCTCCTGCACCAGCGCGCCCGCACCTTTGAGTTGATGCTCGAATTCGCGGGCGAAGTCCGTGTACGGATCCTTCACCGACAGATACGGCCGCGCCAGAATACCCGGCAGGGAATCACTGCCCGCAAGCCGAAAGCCGCAGCCGCCCAACAGCAGCGCGCCGCCAACCACGAGGAGCGCGGCTGCGGAGCCGGCGCGGCGCACGCGTGTGAGTCGCGGCACGCGCTAGATCACGATGCTGACGAGCTTGCCCGGCACCACGATCACCTTGCGAATCACCGCCGCGCCGACGAACTTCTGCACGTTGGGCTCGGCAAGCGCCGCCTCGCGTACGCGGCTTTCTTCGGCATCCGGCGCCACCGTGATCCGCCCCCGGAGCTTGCCGTTCACCTGCACCACCAACTCGAGCGTCGCTTGTTCCAGCGCGGCGGCATCCACCGCCGGCCACGGCTCGTCGATGAGCGCGGTGGTGTGTCCCAACTCACGCCATAGCGCGTGGGTGACGTGCGGAATGATCGGCGACAGCGACAGCACGGCAATCTCGAGCGCCTCCTGCACGACACTCCGGTCCTGCGCGCTCGCCACCGGGTAACGGGCGATCGCGTTCATCAGC